>Ga0075480_10000638_pt1 | contig 20959 bp, 13 predicted proteins | sample DEB08_DNA_7_FD_81590 | JGI IMG/M metagenome (GOLD analysis project Ga0075480, IMG submission 81590) | Aqueous microbial communities from the Delaware River and Bay under freshwater to marine salinity gradient to study organic matter... | ecosystem: Environmental > Aquatic > Marine > Coastal ... | reverse complement strand
ATTTCTCTAACTGCATCTGCTAGTAATTCTCTAGATCCTGGCATAGCTTTATCTGCTTCTTCTAGCAAAGTAGTTGCTGTAGCTCCTGTAGATTCAAAAGCAGTACGCACTGGAGGTACTTCTTGCTGTACCGTTTGCTCTGTAACATTAATAGCTTCTTTTGCTAAATCTTTTGGTTGTTGTTGTTTAGGATTAAATTGAATAGAATCATAACCTGCTTTCTTTAAAAGTTCTGTTACTGATTTATCTAAAGTTCTAAACGCATTCCAAGAAATACTATCTAAAGGATCTGCATAAGAAAGATCTTCAATATTTGTAGCAAGAATACGTTTTCTTTCTTTTCTTAATCTATCAAGTTGTTTTAATAACTGAGGATCTTTTAGCTTACTCATAAAGTTTTCATCTTCTAACAAATCGCTAGGATTAAACTCTTGATCTAATTCACCATCATAAACAAAAGGATTTAAAGTTCTAATAGTTCCCTTTCGTGACTTAGGGATATTAACAGGTGGTTGAGTTTGCGCTACCATCCAGCCTGTTTTATTTTGAACTATATATATATCATCTTTAACAGCAGACTCTTCAATGTTCAAACTTTTTAACAATTCTGCTTGCTTTCTGTCTTGAATAGGTGTATCTTCATAACTAATGAAATTATCTAACTCAGCTTTATTTTCTTGTGTAGGATCAAAAGTAACTCTATCAATTTCATCATCTGTAAGATTTAATGTTCTTTGTATTGCCTTAACTAACTTTCCTTTAGAAAACTTAGCTCTATTATCAATTATATCTCCTGCCTGATCTTCATAAGGCATACCTGTCATACGATCTATACGACTACTAGGATTTACAGAAGCTCTAGGAACATTACTAAATACTTCCCCTCCTTCTGCATATAACTTAACTTCTTCTAAATACTCTCGTCTACCTTGTTGTAAATAAGCATCATAAGATTGTTCTTTTAATGGGGGCTTTAATCCAATAGCTCTATCAATAGACTTACCTACTTCTTTAACATCTTGCTTAAAAGAATTATTTTCTACTAAACTTGGTAATGCTCTATATAAACTATATCCTGGCGTATTAGTTGCTAAAAGCTCTCCTGGCCCTTTACGATACAAAATAGCATCAATAGCATCGCCTACTATTGGCCCTGTAACTGCTTTAGTTACTGAACCTAACGTACCTCCACCTATCTCTGCATTTTCTCTAGCATTCTTAACATACTCACCATAGCCAAACCCACCCCAACGAGATACAGCTTCAAATGCTATTTCTCCTGCATCTTGTTCTTCACCTGATGAGTCTTTAAAGTTACCACCATTACGCACCCAATTAGTACCTGCTGCTGCCATAGTCATCAACAAGCCTGTACCTAAAACTTTACCTCCCCCACGAATAGGATCTCTGGCTGCTTGGCCGTAAAAGTTTTTAAGAACAGTATTACTAAAAGCAGTCGGGTATCCCATAAATTGTAAAAGCACAGTACCCATAGGTGTTTGTTGTGCATGGGGTCTAATAGATGCTGCTTTAGAAGGATCTAGAATTACTTCATTAGTAAAACGTGCAGCACCTCCCATTACATTAGTTTCGTAAAAATCATTCCATTGTCTTAAACCGTTTACTATATTATCAGTGTATTTATTAGCTCCAGCTTTTTCCCACTGCAAACCTGTTTTAATGTCTACACCTAAATCTAATAACTCTTGAGTTAATCTAGAAAATTCTTTATTTCTAGGCAATGCATCAGCATTTCCGGTTTTACTTATTTCAATATCTTTTAATTTATTCATCTTTCTAAGATTCTGAGTAATTAAATCTTTACCCATTGTAAAAGATGCAAGCTGAACAGTACGTGTCCATTGTTCTAGCAAATTTAATCTAAAGAAACCACTTTGTATTTTTTTACCTTTAGTACTTTGAATGCCTTCTCCAGCCAAGCCATCAATACGTTGAGCTACTGCTTGGTTAATTCCTAAAAATACTCTGTGCATTTCTGCAAGAGCATCTTCTTTACTTAAATTAAATCTATCTTGAAGCTCTCTAACTGTACCTTCACTTTGTTTTTGTACTGAATACTTAACAGTTTGAGCTACACCTTTTGCCCATGTAGCTGTATTTAAACGAGTTAAAGGAATAAAAATTTCTGTTAAACTAGAAAGTGTGGCTAAAGGTAAGTGAGCTAATTGTTGTGTAATTTTTATAGTATCTGGAACAATACTTAAACCATTCATCCCAAAGTTTTGATTATCTAAACCAGTAGTAAAATTATAAAGTCTTGCTAACTCTTCTTTATCATTATTAGTAAGAGTAATGTTTTTTGCTTTAAGTTGTGATTCAATATCTCTAACATATCTTTCATTAAAGTCATTTATATTTTTACCAAGAGTTCTACTTCGTGCATATAGTCTAGAACTTTGCGTAAAGTAATCACGCATTAAACTGTCAAAGTCATGGTCTATAAACTTTTCAATTTCTAAATCATCAAGTAAAAATAATTTTCTAGGACTAAAAGATGATGGAGCTACAGTACCTAAAGTTTCAATATCAAGTGTGTTAACTTGAGTTTTTTTACTAAGCATATCATCAATAATGTTATTAGCTACTTCATATTTAGCTGTGCGTAAATCAGCAGCATTTTTACCTTTAAGAATATCTGGTAAAGTATTAGCAATTTTTCTTTTAGCTTTTTCATTTATTACAAAAAGTTCTCCTAATTTAGCATTTATTTCATCTGTATTTTTTACTAAAAAAGGAGCTTCAATAGAAATGTCTGTGTTATATTCTCTTTGTAGTTTTTCTACAAAATTATTTATATCTTCAACACGTTGATTTTTTAAATTATCTACCATATCTTCAAACGTATCTGAAAGATTAGTTTTGCGTATATACTCTTCCTTTTGAGGGCCATCAGGCAATAAACTAATAACTTTAACATCAGAAATAGAAACAGCATTACTGTTTACCATAATGTCTGCAAGTTCTTTTCTATTTTCCTGAACTTCGCTCCACTTCCAACGACGAGTAAGCCAATCATTAGGGCCAGCATTTAAAGGCTGTCTAAAAATTCCTACTTGTTTACCATCCTTTAAAACATTTCTAGCTAATCCTTTTACTTTATTAGCTATCTTACGATGAGTTTCAGTTGCTTCAGGGACTTTTGTTTTCCACTGATCATTTTTAACACGCATAAGTTTATCCATAATAAACTCATCTTCTTTATTCATTTTTCCTCTAATTAATAAAGGGCGTATTAAATCTTCATATTGCTGGAGATACTTTCCTTGATAGTTATTTAGCACTTCATTATAAGAATAATTTAATTTAGCAGCTCCAGGCCCTTTAAATTTAAAAGTGTCATAACGAACAGTAGCTAATAAATTTTTAAGAGCTGGGGAAGATTCTGCTAAAGTTAAAAATCTAGTTACGGGTTTGCCAACTGTTTTAGAAATAACAGTATCTTTTAGTTTAGAAGCTTTAAATCCTAAACTGTTTTCATCAACAAATGTTTCATCTGAAAACTTAGCTAAATTTTGTCGTGCTTCTTGAGAAAACGCAGTAGATGCTTTGCTAAGTCCTGCCCCTAAACCTGCTCCTAAAGCACCGCCAATAAATGTAGAACTTGCTATATCATATAAATTTAAACCATCTCGTATATCTATACCATCTATAGATTCTCTTTCCTGACGAAGATAGTCATCCATGCCTGTCCATACAGCGCCTTCAGCAGCCCCAAAAAGAGCAGTATTTTTTACTTTATCTTTATAATACTGTCTAACTGCTTCTTGTCTTGCAAGTTTAGCTTTGTTAATAGTAGACTTCCAATCTACTTTATTATCAATGTCTAATTGTTTTAAACCTTCTTTTTGAATTACATCCCATAACGGAACATCATCTTTAAAAGTATTACCTACTTTTTTTAATCCTAATTTAGCTGCTTGTGCTAAACCTTTATTAGCAAATAAAACAGAAGTACTTGCGCCTCCAGTAAACGGAGCAGCAATAAGTGCTGTAAGTGTTAAAGGGTCTGTAGCTAAATCTATTGTAGCGTCTTTAGCAAAGTTTAAATATTGGCTAAACCCGCCCATATCAGCATTGTCAAATCGTTGACGCAAATACTTATAGTCTTTCTTTTGTTGATCTGTAAAGCTTGGAATATCTACAAGACTACGTTTTGCACTAGAACCTAAGTTCCATTCTTCATCACGAAGATACTCATATACATCTTCTACTTGCTGATCATTTTCACCTATGCTAGATAAAAACCTTTCAGACACAGCAATATACTCTTCATCTTCTTCTAAAGAATCTAAAGTATCTTTTTGGTATCCTCGTTTTTTAGGAGGAGTATATGTTAAACGTATATTAGAACGATCTTTATAACTCATTAATTACTCGCTAGTAATGAATTTTTATTAGAAGATTTTAAATTATTGGCTACTTGTGTATATATTTGTATAAGCCTAGAATCCATCGAAGGACTATAATTTTCTAAATAATCATTATACTGACTAACTTTAGAATTAACAGTAGATCCATATTCTTCTTTTCCAAGATTAGGTAATGCTCTATCATTTTCTGCTCCAAAGATACTTTGAAGTTTTAAATATTCAATAGCATTTCTTGCATAATCATTGTTACTATTTACAGGAACATTTTTAGCTCTTTTAGCTTGTCGTTCAAATTCTTTTTCTTTTTGTTGATCTGTCATATCAGAAACTTTAAGACTATATTGATTTATTTCTTCTTGAGCTTTTTCGCCATTAACTATTTCAAATACACTATCTTTAAAATTTTGGCTTTCTTTTTTATTACTGGCTACTCTTATAAACTTTTTTGGATTATATTCTTTAGGATTAGCAAGTGCAGCAAATGTAAGAGAATCTACAATAGGATCTAAAGCATTAGCCTTACTAGTTAAACCTAAAGTTGCATTGTGAGCTTCAATAGCTTTAGCGTATGCTTCTACACCTTGATCAAAAGTTAATTCATTTGCATCAAATTTATTTTTTAAATAAACAACAGGTTTAGTAGTATCTACCATTAATGAAGTTCCATTTGAAAGAGTTACAGGTATTTCTTTTTTATTGCTAAATAAATTACGTTGCCTTGCATCTGCACGATCTACAGCCCTAGAAATATTATCTCCTTCTAATAAGGAAGTTTGTTGAGTTTCAGGAACAACAGCTTCTGCTGAAGGTATTAAAGTATTAATTACTGTATCTAATACAGTTGTTTCTGAAGTTTCTTTAGGGCTTGTAGGCTCAGGGATTACTTTTTTTTTATCGTTTCTTATACCTGCACCACTGCCTAAAATTTCTAAACTTCTTCTTGCTGTTCCTGCAAGCGCATCTCTACGTCTTTGAAGTTCTTCTTCACTTAATAAATCACCTCCCATTGCTCTAGGATCAGGATCTTTTTGTGTAGGTATTTTAGTACGTTCTTTTTCTTCTTTTTCTGCTTGTGCTTCTGCTTGTTGCATACGCAATGCTTCAACTTTTCTATTAAGAGCATCTCTTTGATCTTTAGAGCCTCTAGAATTTACTTCATTTTGTAAATCTGCTAAAGCATTTTCTGAAATATTTATATCAAGAACATCAGTGCTTACATTAAATCCTTGGAATATATTTGCCTGAGCATTTTTAGCTGTTGTTACTTCTGCTTTTAAATAATCAAACACTTTATCTTCATTAATAGCATTTAAATCAGCACGAAAACTTCCTGTATCTTTATCATAGACAATACCACCAAGTTCTATAAGCATATCAGGAATCATAGCTTTGCCAGCTTCTATATCAAAAGTACTTTTATCACCAAAAATTCCATCAGTGCCGCCTCTTAATATATTTAATTCATTTGTTTGTTGAAGTTCCGTAACCCAAAAATCTGCTTTATGCATAACCTGGCCTAAAGCATCAAGACCTGTACCTCTAAAACCTGCTTGAGCATTTAACTTTTCAGCTACATTATCATCAAACCCAAAAGTATTTCCTCCTGCAATTTGATTTTGAAAAGTAAGTTGTACTTGTTCAACTATTGCTTGTCCTGTAGTAGATCTATGATTATCTTTTTCTCCATATCTGGCAGCAGGAGCTACTCCTGTAAGTAACCGTTGTAGCAATACTTCATCTCCTCTAGCATTAGCCATATTTATTGCTTCTTGAAGTTCAGGAGTATTTAAACGTAAAGCACCATTTTTTCCTTCTGCTATTTTATTGCCATAAGCATTTAAGCGCATAACATATCCTCTACCAGAATAAGAATTAGTAGCCATATTTTCTAAAATTTGTTCAGTTAACTTAGAATTAATAGCACTATATTCTTGAGAACCTATAGCATTAATTCCCATAGTAGCTAATTGATTAATTTGTTGAGTATCTATTAAACGAGTTTGTTCTTCAGGAGTAAGATTACCTTTATCTTTTAAAACTTTAATAGCTGCTAAACTATCTTGACGAACAGTATTTAAATATGTAAAATTAGTAACGTCTTCAGGAGTTCTGATATTAGACCTTTCTTGTATATCGTTAAATAAACTTTTAGCTCTATTTCTTTGATTAGTTATTCGTTCTTCTTTTTGTTGCAATGTAAGATTGCCATCATTTTCAATTTTAGCTATTTCACGATACATATCTTCTTGTATTATTACTTGAGCTTGAGTAGGCATTGCTGAACCATATACTAATGAATTAAAAAAAGTTTGTACATCAGAAGTAGCCGCATTAGGAACATCACCAAATCTTTTTTCCATAGCCATGCGTATACGTTCTTTAGTTGCAGTAGGCAAAGCTACACTGTAATCTCTTTGTTCATTAGTTAATAAAGCTGCATACCCTAAATCTAAACCTTGAATATTTGTATTAAAATCATCTTTAGTACGTGAATCTCTCCAAACACTAAGAGCATTATCCATATCAGCAGCAGGTTTAGACATATAAGTAGATCTAAAAGTATCAATAGAGCCATCGCGCATTCTAATTTTACGTCTAAGTCTTCCATCTAGTTTAGCAAGTAAGCCATAATCAGCAGCATCAAAATCAATATCCATTGCTTGCAAAGATTCTGCGGCAGCTTGAAACTTATCATAGTTAAAAGATTGGCCTGTTTTAATATAATTAGCTTGGTCTTTAATTGCTGCTCTATAAAAATTAGTAATATTTTGTTTAGCTTCAGGACTTACTGCATAGTCTTGAACATACTGTTCAAAATCATCATAAGAACCTGTCAAACTTTGTGGAATAGTTTTAAACTTTTCTGTAGTTTCTCTCCATGCTTGTTCACCAAGAATAGGTTGTGCAGCAGCAAAAGCAGCATCTGATATTTTTTCATTATCTACTTCATCAAAATTAAAACCTTGATTAGCTAATTGATTATATTGTTGAGATGTTGCTTTGTATAGTTTTGCATTTTTAGCAGCATTCATATTAAGTTTTGCAAGCTCTAATGTATTATCAAAATTAACTTGATCTATTTCATCTTGAAGCTTTTCAGTTTGATATTGGTCATAAACACCTATTACACCTTTAATAAGATTAGGAGCTAATTGTTTTAAATAACTAGGATCTTTTCTACTTCCTCGTTTAGCAGCAGCAAAACTTTTAAGTAAACTTTCAACATCAAAATCTCTTATGTCAGGACGAGTAGCCATTTATCTTTCTCCTAATAAACTAGGCTGTTTTTCTTTTACTTCAGGCAAAGGAGTTTCTTCTATTTCTTCTAGTATTTCTTTAGGAACACTACGAACATCTATACCACCTTGTTTTCTTAAACCTTTAAAGTTTACTTCTTCTTTAAAAGAATTTATAACTTCATTAGTTATTTCTCTTTGTTCTTCTTCATCTAACTCAGCATTTTCGCCTTGATAAATTTCATAGTCTCCAATACCTGCACGTTCAGCAATAGCCATTAAAATAACCATAGTAGGTTCTGCTAAAAGCAACATTAAATCAGGATTCCATTTTCCCTGCCTAAACCCACTTTCTAATAATATCTGAGCCATACCAGCAATAGGTAAAGTTTTACTATCTAATACTTCTAATAAAGCAGTCAATCTTTGAGAATCACCTATAATACTTTTAAAGATATACTCAATAGCTTCATTAACTTTTACAAACTCAGGAGGGCCTTCCCATGGATAAGGCGTATCGACAGGATTAGTTAAAGACTGTCCTGGAATTGGTCGATTAAAAGGATCAACCATTTTTACAATTTCTGTATTTATCATATAAGTTCCTAAGATGACATGCTAAAGTAAGGCCCATATACTTGAGAGTATCCTGCATTACTTCTAATACTGTTTAGTGTTTGCATTGGGTTAGCCCCATTAGATATACTATTATTAAGTTGTACTGTTTGTGACATTGTAGGTAAAGCTGCTGTAGCTTCTGCTGCATCTAATTGAGAAGAGGCTATTGAGCTTGCATAAAGATTAGGTCGGTTAGGTGGTTCAGGTGGCTCTTCAGGAGGAGTTAACAAAGAAGCTGTTGTAGCTGTTGTTCTAGCAACATTAGAAGTTCCTCCAAAACCTGTATACTCCCCACCTGTTACAGATGTAATATCAGCCTCTAAACCATATTGAATAACATTTCCAGTTGTATCAAAAAATCCTTCACCTTTATTTATAGCATCTTGTAAAGATGCAAATTCTTGTCTAGCATAAGCATTAGAAGGTTGTAAATCATATTTTTTAGCAAACACATCATACGCTTCACGATTTTCTGTATTTGCTAAATAATCTGCAAAATCTTTACTTCTTTGTTTAGATCTTACAAACATATCTATATCTGAAGAAGTTACATCTTTAGTTTTACCATAATTTTCTAATAATTGATTACCATAAGTTTCATATCCTGGAAGATCTTTTGCTGTAGAAGCATCTTTATAAAATTCTAAACCTTTAGTAGTTGTTTCAGAAACAGTAGGAGACATTACATCTACTTTTCCTGTAGCTGCTGCATCTTGTAATTGTTGTTGCATATTCATGCCAATTCTATCTACATCTGCAAGAGTATTAATTTCTGTGCTAATAGTCTTAGTGCCAGCTTCTAAAGCAGCTTCAGTTACAGTATCTGTTACAGCTTCAGTAGTTATAGGTGACACAGCACTTGCTCCACCTAATTGAGTAGCTGTAGTAGCCGCACTTGTTCCAGCAGATGCGCTACCAACTGTAGTTGTAGTTGCAGCAGCAGTTCCAGCACCCGTAGTCGCAGTCGTAACACCAGACGTTGCAGCAGGAACTGTTGTACCTGTTGAAGTTCCTGCAAGAGTAGAACCTGCACTTGCTGCTGTACTAGTACTCCCAGCTAAAACTTTAAAAAGGCCAAACATTCCAGCAGCTAAACTTAAAGTCCCAATAACTCTACCAACTTTAGAGTTAAATACTTTACCAATAGCCTTACCTATATTACTAAGACCTTTACCTATTTTTCTAAACAATGACTTCATAATATTTCCTTTACAAAGATCCTAATCCTTGATTTATTGCTTCACCTAATTTTTCAATCCATAACCTTTCATCATAAGCATCACTATCTTGACCAAGGGCAGCAACAACAATAGCTGCTCGTCTAGCTTGATCACCTTCATATGCTTTAAAATCAAAGTCAGCTTGATCACGCATTTCTTGCCATAAAAAAGCATTTGCTTGTGAACTCATATTAAAAGCATTCATACTGTTTTGCATATTAATTGCATTTTCAGTTGTAGTGTCTAATTCATTAGCTCTACGTCTCCAAGCAACATTAGATGCTTCTACTGCTGCTGCATTTTGAGCATTCCAAGTATCACGTTGAAGTTGTGTAGTTGAATTAAACTTATTAATATCTGTTTCTAAACCCGCATTAAATTTAGCTACATCTGCTGACCTATCTGCATTTTTAGCTTTCTGCATATTCTCTTGATTAGCATTAAACTGCGCCATTGCATTAGACTGTGAAGCATTAAATTGTTTTTGAGCAGCAGCTAAATTAGCATTAAATTGATTTATTTCATTTTCAGATTTAGCATTAAATTGTTGAGCAGCATTTGCTGCGGCAGCATCAGATAACATTCTTTGCTGCTCTAACTGTTGATCTAAAACTACAGCTTGTTGTTCATTATTTAAATTAGCTAAATCCATTTGTAAAAAGTTTTGAGCATTTGTAATTGCTAATTTAGTTCTTTGATCTACAGTAGCCATATCTAAGTTAGCCATTGCTGTAGCATTCTGCATAGCTGCTTGTTGTTCATTACTAAAATCTTGTAATGTAACAGTTTGCATAAATTTAGAATTAGCTAATGCCATCTGTTGATCTGCATTAAACTTAGTAATATCTATATTAGCTTGAGTTTGAGCATTAAACATTGCAGCTTGTTGCTCATTGCTTAAATTAGCTAATCCCATTTGTTGAGCTAATTGAGCATTTACTTGAGCAGCTTGCATTTTCTTTTCAAATCTTTGTAAGTCAGCTACATTTTGAGCATTCATGCTTTCTGAATCAGCTTGATTCTTTGCAGCAAGATTAGCTAATTCTACTTTTTCATTCGCACTTAATTGTGCGAGTTCTGCACGTTGTCTAAGCTCAGTATTTTGAGACATAACATTTGTAAGTGTAGTAAGTCTCTGTAGCTCAAACTGATTATCTGCTGTAAAATTAGCACTGTCTGCTGCTGCTTTTTCAGATAAAATAGCTAAACGCATTTGTTGATCTGCATTTAAATTAGCTAAATCCATTTGCTGTGCTAGATTTGCATTAGTCTTTTTAAAGTCTACAAGCACGTTAAGATTAGTTAAACGCTCTTGATTTTCAGCAGTCATAGTATCTCTAGCTGCTGCATTTTGATTTGTTAAATTAGTAAGTTCTACTTGTAATTCTGTAGAAAGATTAGCTTTCTCCATATCTTGTTGGAGTTCAGCTTGACGCATAGTCCTATTAACTTTTGCATTATAATCTGCAAGTCTTGCTTGCTGCTCTACTGAAAGGTTTTCAGAACCTGCTGCATTTAAAGCTTGTAAGTTTGCTAAATCTAAACGACTACCTGCATCTAAGTTAGCTAATGCAACTTGTTGACGTTGACTAGATTCTTGAGATGCTTGTTGTTGAGCAGCTTGAAGATTAGCCTGGGCTGTTTGTTGTCTTTGTTGTGCAGAAGTTATTACAGCTTCTTGTCTAAACTGACCTTGTTGTACTTTAATCTGCTGTGCCATTTGAGCAGTTTGAGATGCTGCTGTCTGTTGGTTAGCAAGATTCTGCATACGCAATTGCATAGTATTTTGAGCAGTAGCCAAATTAGCTTGTTGCTCATTACTTAGATTCTGCTGTGCGCGTTGCTGAAGGGCCTGTGCGTTGCTCTGAGCGATTGGTAAAGCACTCTGTATGATTGCATTAAATAAAGCATCACGGCCTACTGTGGACACTTCTAGGCCCCTCTGAGCCATCTGTTGCTCTATAGCTGCAACTGCTGGTCTAGCCCATGTAGGAGTTTCTCCTGACTCCATACCAGCCAATAACTGTTCCATTTGAACAGATACTAAAGCTTCTTGAGGTAAAGCTGCCACTGCTCCTACTACTTTAGGATCTGCACCTGTATCTATTTGTGCAGTCATTACCGCAGGATCTTCAGCAACTGCTGCTGTAATTTCTGGAGGAAGATCTGCAACAACAGAAGCCATATCTGCTGCTGCTGTAGTACGTGCTGTGCCTGTAACAGCTTGTCTTGATGAAGCAGCTAAAGTAGGCACACCACCAATTTGTGCTGCATCTCCTTGAGATACACTACCTGTAATAGCTTCACGACCTTTTAAATCTACAGAAGGTGCAGTCCCTAATTCAGCAGCTATTCTACTAGCAGCTTCTTGTGTTTGTGCTGTACGAGAAGATGCTTTTGCATAAGTAGGTAATTTTGTAACATCTGTTTGTTGATTAGTTATAATACCTGTTAAAGCATCATCTTCAATTTGCTGTGCTGTTCTTGTAGTAGCTGTAGGGCCAGTAACAGTATCATCTACTGTAGCTGCTGTTGCATCAGTTGCTGCTACTGCTGTGGCTGCTTGCTCATCAAATGTAGCTGCTGTTCCTTTAGCTTTTGTAATTTCTGCATCAGTAGGTGCTGTAGCTGCTGTAGCTTTTTCAGTTAATGAAGTTTTTTCATCTACAGTAGCTTTATCAGGATCATCACCTGTAGCAGCTTTTGTAGCATCTAAATCACCTACTTTTTGTGCAGTAACTTTTGCAGCAGCATCAATCGCAGAATCATCTGTTGTAACTTGGCTAACAGTTCCTTTTGAAGCAGTCACATCTGTAGGAGTAGTTGCTGTACCTGCTAGTGCATCAGTTTGTGTAGCTATTGTTGTTACATCATCATCAGCAGTTTCTAAAGTACTTAAAGGTTTTCCTTCTGCATCTACACCTACTTTTTTAGGGGCAGCTATCTTTATATTAGATTCTCCTGTTTCAGGATCATCAAAAGCACTAAGATCTCCTTTAGCTATTTGTTCAGCCCTAGTAGCTGTACGTGTTAATCTTTGACCTTTCTCATTCAATGTAGTGCCTCCGCCTGATGGATCTGATGAACTTGATGAACTTGATGAACTTGAGGAACTTGATGAACCTCCTGCGTTATCACCTGTTGAAGCTTGACCATCATTATACAACATATCCAAATCTGGATTATCTGAAGTATTTGTAGAATCTGATCCACTTGCTGTACCTTCTGTAGTTGTTGTAGCTACTGTACTTGCTGAACCTGCACTTGCTGGCGCACCCCCACCTGATCCACTTGTTTTACTTGCTGAACCAGCACCAGGAATTTTTTTACTTTCTTGTGAAGTTCCTTGTGAATGATTTCTTGTATTAGGATTATGAGGTATCCACTCAGATGGTCTTCCTGTACCTTCACTTGCTTCTTGATTATGAAAACCTTTATGAAATTTTCTTCTAGGTTTCTTTAAAGATTTTAAAACTTTTTTCTTAGTAGCCATATTTTAACCTAAATTCATTACTACAGTAGAAACAACACCAGTAATAACTACTGATACAACTAACCAGGCTAATCTTTCCCAACGTGCTGCATGACTGTCAGCAACTTTACGAAGTTCTCTTAGCTCTATTATAGCTTCAGCCCATCTTTCACCACATTCTTTTTCATGTTGTGCTATACGATCTAAAGCCTCTAAAGCTACTTCCATTTCAGTGTTGATAGCCATACTTAATTTCACCTATTGCTTTGCTTTACCAACTACTAAGGCGAAATACTCAAGGACTTTATATGCTTTAGCAACCATAGCATCGTCCTTGGGTGTTGGTGTCATTGCTGTTATTGCTGATGCTAGTGCAACGGCTGCTGTAGCAATGTTAAAGATGTTTAATAGTAATTCCATATTTTAGCCTTCTTCTAGCTCGTCTACACGAGCGGATAGTTGTTGAATTGCTTTAATTAACACGGGCACCATTTGAGCTTGGTCAACAAGCCATCTCTGTTCGCTGTCTGTGTCAATGCTGAGGTCGCTTTCATTACGAGGCGCATTTACCGCAAATGGAAAAATATCGACCAACTCTTGAGCCAATACACCCGTCCATTTGCCACGCGCATTTCGGTTGTTGAATGAGGTGTCAGAGGGGTCATCCCAATTAAAGTCCACAATGCGAACTTGGTTGACCTTCTCTAAAGCATCCATTTCGGTGTCAACAATGTTTGTTTTCAATCGTTGGTCTGATGAAACTTGAATGGCGGCGTTGCCAATGTATAAAGTAGTTGAACTGCCGCCTTCAGAGCTAGAACGTAGCTGATTAGCACTACTTATTGCGCCGACATAGACGCCTTCTCCAACGGCAACATTGCCGTCGTTGACCCCAGTTCCATAAAGATCAAAAAACCCAATGCCACTCATGTGTAGGTCTTTGAAGCGAACAGCACTAGCACCAAGGTCGATGGCGTCATCTGTTACAGATACAGTGCCACTTGAATTTTGACCGGGATAAATGATGTTGGCATTCTGGTTCAGAACAATTGCTGCACCACTGCTTGAAGGCGCAGACATGTAAAGTGTGCCGCCATTAGTACCAATCGACCCTACGTTTGAGCCTGCCTTATTTATCGCAATCGCTGTCCCGTCTGAGTTTTGACGATTGACAATTAATCCTTCGTGGCCTGCGTCACTAGAGGTGGTTACTATGTTTGCGCCAACCACGCTGCCGGTGACAGCAAGTCGTGTGCTAGCAACACCCGTATTACCTATGCCCACATTTTCCGAACTATCAATCGTGATAGCTATGGCATCTGCGTTATCATCAATACCGGGGCTTGTGAAGCTGCCGGTGAACGTCGGATTAGCAATAGGTGCCTTAGCATCTATCTGGGTCTGTATGGCAGAAGTTACGCCGTCCACATAGTTAAGTTCAGCAGTGGTAGCCGTCACGCCATCTAGGATGTTTAGCTCAGCAGCGGTGCTAGTGACACCATCTAGGATGTTTAGCTCAGCAGCCGTGCTTGTGACACCATCAAGGATGTTAAGTTCTGCTGCCGTAGACGTAACCGTTGTGCCGTTAATAGATAGCGCATCAGTTTCTAAAGTACCATCAACATCTACATCACCAGAGATGTCCAGAGAAGCCACTACAGCCGTTCCTGTGAGCGTAGGAGCAGTCAATGTCTTATTCGTAAGAGTCTGTGAGCCAGTAAGCGTAGCAACAGTGCTGTCAATAGACAATGTTACTCCAGTACCTGATGCAGCGGAGTTAATACCTGTGCCGCCAAGGATACCTAAAGACTCTGAGTCAAGGTCAATATCAATAGAGGCAGAACCATCAGTAACATCTAAGTCCTGTGCAGTTACTTGAGAGTCTACATAAGCCTTAACAGACTGTTGAGTAGGTATAAGTGTTGCAGAGTTAGAAGACATATCATCTTCATCTACAAAAGCTGTAACAGTAATTGAACCATCACTCAAGGAGCCATAAGTTACTGTACCTGTAGTCGTAATAGCTGATGATCCATTATTAATAGCGCCAAAGCCTGAAGTAATACTGCCAGAGTTTAAAGCACCCACAGTAGTTACATTTGATAAAGTATCTAAAGCACTTTCAAAGTATGTTTCAAAGTCAGTAAGAGCAACTTGAACCATTGTACCACTGTCATTGACTACAACTCTATCTGCATCTGCAAGAGTAGTAGAAGTTGCTGAAGTGTTTCCATCTACAATATTAATTTCTGCTGCTGTAGACGTAACCGCTGTGCCATTAATAGACAGTGCATCAGTCTCCAACGTACCGTCAATGTCAGCGTTGCCTGAAATATCAAGAGATCCTGCATCTAGTTCTCCAGTAAGTGTAATGTTTCTAAAGCTTCCAATGTCTTTATTAGCATCTACTACTACAGCCTTAGAAGCTGCTACAGTACCAGCAGTTACTCCATCAATAGTTTCTAGTTCTGCTTCACTAATATCTGCACTACCAATTACAAAGCTTGTACCCGTAATTACTGTACCTGTGATAGCAGCGGCACTGTTACCACCAATAATTGCACCATCTACTGTACCACCATTAATATCAGCAGTGTCAGCTACGAGTGCATCAGTAGTTACCGTACCGTCAAAGAAAGCATCTTTAAACTCTACAGAGCTTGTGCCTAAGTCAATGTCATTATCTGTAGAAGGTACAATAGCACCATTAGTAAATGTTACTTGGTTGTCACCTCCAGCAGCTATAGTAATTACATCAGAGCCACTGAAGGTTATAGAAGTATTAGAGTCTGCATCACCTGCAATGCTATCAAGTTGCACAGCGCCTACGTTGCTAAGTGCAGCATCACCAAAATCTACTGCACCTGCTACAGTCAAAGTACCTGAAACTTCTACGTTAGCGTTTATGTCTACTAATGTAGCATTAAGTTCAATCTCGTCAGTAGCGTTAATGTCCAGTACAGTAGCAGAAGGGGCGTTAATGAATTGAGAAGCATCATTAAATTGCAAAGCCATTGTGCTGTTTAAAAGAAGACCAGTATCTGCTACGTGTGTTAGTGTTACGTCTGTGTCTGCACCAAAGCCAAGCACTGCTGCATCTGAGTCTAGTGTAAGATCATCACCTACAAGTAAGTCACCATCAATGTCTACGTTGCCTGAGAAGTCACCTGTAGCAGCATCTAGTTCACCTGTAAGAGTTACGTTTCTAAAACTAGATACATCTTTATTACTATCAACTACAACGGCCTTAGAAGCAGTTATAGTCCCTGCTGTTATAGTATCTATAGTCTCTAGCTCTGCTTCAGTAATAACTGCACTGCCTATTGTAAGACCACCTACGGTAGCTACTCCTGCAACATTAAGAGTAGTAGCCATGTCTACTGCGCCATCAATATCTACAACATCTAAGTTAGATGTTCCATCTATATCAATGTCACCTGAAATATCTAAAGAAGAACCTGTTAAAACTCCTGTAACACCTAAAGTACCAGCTATAGTCGCATTAACATCTACATCAAGCGTGTCAACATGAGCAGTACCATCAAGGAATAAATCTTTAAATTCTAAGGAGCTAGTACCAAGGTCAATATCATTATCTGTAACAGGCACAATAGCGCCATCCTGAACACGTACTTGTTCAACTGCACTGCTAGATACCTCTACAAAAAAGCCTACTCTATTGTTTGTTCCGTCTACTACAACTTTATTAAGAAAATCTAAATCACCAATCTGAGGTACGTTACCACCTTGCCCAGCAGAGCCATCGTGTCTATGACCAGTAGAAGATGCACTAGATGATGAATATGCAAAAGCATTTACTAGTTGGTTATATTCATTGTTAAATAGTGCTGCTGTGATAGTATCTCCATCAGCCATAGAACTCTGTCTAGTATAATTCTGAGCCATTTATTATCTCCTACCTGATGGCATGTAATCTATATAAAGACCATTTACAGCGTAGGCTGACTTTTGATCTTCACTTGTAATTCTAAAACTGCAAGTATTTCCAGAGCCTTCTAGTGTAATCCTTTCCATAGGATCAGTAGTTGCTCCAAATGTAACTGCATTAAAAGTTGCTGTACCAAAAATTGCTGGAAGAGCAATAGTAGTGACTGCAAAAGGTTCTGGTTGAGGTATTGCAGGATCTTCATAGTCATATCTAACTCTAAAGCTAGGTTCTACTGCTCCTTCAGGGCTAAAAGAAACTCTTGCATATTTAAGAGTCTTTCTAGTACCTACATCACCAAAGTCAAAGTCTGGTGTTTGATATACAGCATCTATATCTTTTGCTGAACCTGAACTATAAAAAGCATTACCTGAAAGATGATTATATATGTATCCATCTTTATCACCATGATATACTTGTTCTATACCGTCTTTATCTAAATCTGATACAAAACCTAGTGCTTGAATACCTAATGTCTCTGACCATGCAAAACCATTAGATGTTAAAGTACCAATAATGCCTCTAGCAATAGTAGGGCTTTCAGTATTTTTAGAATAAAATAAACGGTATTGTGATTTACTTCTTAGTACACCGCTTGTTATTATAAATCCTGAATCTGCTGCAATATCAGATATAAGACTCTGTATTTGTCTACTTACAGATCCTAACTCTACATCACTATTTCTTTCTGTACCTGCAACTGTACGTACTCCATCTGGAGCAAGAAATAATAAATCACCACCTATTTCTTGAATACTTCCACCAGATACACAACCTACGTTTGTTGTAATAGGTACAACTGCTACAGTGCTAGAGTTATTTATGTTTACAAGTTTATGTATGCTGTTCTTACAGAAAATAATTAAGTCACTACGAAAGCTTGCTAGACCTACTACAGCATCTTCAATTACAATGCTTCCTGCACCGCTTCCAGTAAAACTATCAATATCATTAGTACTACTATAGAATATAGTGTTCTTAGCTGTAGAAGCTCCTGCAACTACTAAGTGTTTATCATGTATTACACCAATAGTAGGGGCTGTAGTTCCACTTACTGTTATTTCTTTTGCAAAAAATGTACGATCAGTTAATGCTCCTGTGCCTGTCATTTGAAATAAAAATGGTTCATTTACGCCATCACAAATAACTAGCTCACCATAATCTGATGTACCTTCATATAAAGAAAAACTGCATCGTCCTTGAGAAGTACGTGCAGCTACTGAGCGTCCTGTAAATGTAGAGTAATTATCTCCTGACGCAGATACACTTGCTCTGTTTATTTGTAGCCAAGTACTTTCACCATCTTGACTAAAAAATATTCCTGTGCCTGAACAAACAATTACACCATCTGCATACACTGCCATGCCAAGAATAGTTTCACTACTATTAGGTCTAGTATCACCAAACTCTGTAAAGCCATCTACTCGTCTGTAGCCACCGTCAGGGTCTACCTCAAAGTTTCTAAGGCGTGTAGCAAAACCAGGCTGAGAAAGCATTTCTAGCTGGTTTAAATTGACGTTTAAGCCGCCTTTGCAAGAAAATCCCCAAGGCTGTGACACTACACAAACCTCACACGATCATCTTTAAAGTATCCAGGAGTAGGTTCCATTAAATGAAGTTTCATTAAACGTAAACCACGCTTATAATCTTCAAGAGCAAAAGCTGCTGCTTGTGAATCTTCTTTAAATTGATGTACATAGTATCTAGCTCTAGCTAATAGAACTGTTTTATATACATCTGGAAATACTGTTTCATCACCAAAAGCATCTAAGGCTGTAGGTAAATTAAAAGCAAAATACCAAATACGATATACTTTATCTGGTATAGGGCTTACTCCAAACTTACGACCATCAGGACTTTTAATTACACGACGAGGTACAGCATATTGTTGAGTATCTGCATCATCTAAATTTTCACCTAAACGATAAAAATCTTTCCATTCTTCTGTAGTTACAAAACGAAGATTACGTGCTTCATATGGAGCAGACTCTCCGCTTACACCCACTGTAGTTAAATAAAAGTTATCCCAATCTATATAACCGTAGTCGGTAACTAATGAAGAACTAGCTGGCTTTAATTCATACCAGCGTGTTCCTGCTACTGTTTCAACAAAAACATTACCATACATAGGATCAGTAGCACCACTTTCTGCTGTAGCTAAAAAAGGCCACTGAGGTTCTTCATTAACTATATCAAAATATGCTCTGTTAATTACATCTTTAACATGCTGTTGCACACCAATAGCATTTGCAAAAGTTGAAGAAGTTAAAGCAACTTCATTCATCTCTCGCAGTATTTCGTTAGTTAATGAAAGATAAGTAGCCATTATTTTTTATGTACCTTTTGTATTTCAAAGCTTGCAGTTTTACTAGACCCTGTATGTTTTTTATATCCATCTTTAGGATCTTTCATAAGTTTGTAAGACTTACCACTTTTCATCCAGTGATAGCCTTTAGGTGCTTGTACTTTCATCGTCCTTTTGGTAGGCTGTTATTATAGCCAGCCATTTTATTGCAAGCAGTTTCCATTGCATAAATGTCAGCAGATGCTTTACCACCATGACCTTTCATCATACGATGATCGCCACCATGCATCATTCCATAACGCTTAGTGCCACCACCCATCATTTGAGTACGCATTTGACCCATCATATCTTCATCCATTTTAGACATTCCCATAGCAGCTTTTTTACGCTTCATATCACCACCATACATCATCATATTTCTCCCTGTGTATTTATTAGGAACATACCCTTTCTTTCTTGGAACTTTATTCACTAATCTTGCTCCATTGAAAATGTTTTACTTTTTTCTCTAGCAGCTTCTATTTCTGTTTCATACTCTGCTGTATTTTCACCTTTGTTAAAAATACGATCATAGTTATCTTTATACTGAGAAAGATTCATCCCTTTACGGAATCTGCTTCCTTTACCAACAATAGCTTTTCTAAACGTAACAGGATTTGCTTCTGAACCAATTTGAGGCATAGTTAAATATCTCCAATAAAAGGAAAGGGGCCACCGAAGCAGCCCCATCCAGTACTAGTCGATGCCGTAGAAAGCAGACACAAGAGCATCACCACGAAGTACCTGTGCGCCATATACATGCAGACCACGAACAATATCACCAAAGCTGTCAGGATCACGAAGAACCTCAGTGTTGGTAATAGTCTGTGCAGTAGCCGTAGAAGACATGTGACCAGCCAAGCACTTACCAGCAGCGTTAGTCGTTGCAGCAATGTTATTTGACTTGTACATATCAAATCCACGAAGCTTGCCAGAGCTTACCAATCCATTGCGGATTGAGCCTTGACCTGCATTGTAGTCAACTGACAAGAGCTTAGAAGAACTTTGTACAAGTACTTCATAGAACTCTGGGTTAGCAAGGAACCATCGTCCTTCTTCAGGTACGTTTTGCTCATCAAGCAAACGAGCCATATGAGAAAGAACATCAATAGGATCATGCTCACTAGAACCAAAACCAATGTCCAAGTTACCAGTACCGTCAAAGGTGCCAGCAGCAAGGTCAGTAGCGTTGTCAGAACCAAGAACGTGGTTAGGGCTAGAAGCCGATACACCAGCAAACATCTCAGCAATAACACCTGCATCAAAAGCATCACGCAATGCGTAAGCTGCTGAAGAAGTTGCTACGTCGCGGAAGTTAACGTGAGACATATTAGTTTCAATATCATCAACGATGAATTTGAAAGCATTAGCTACGTCAACGACCAAGGTTAGTTCTTGGTCAGTAAGTTTAGTAGCAGTCACATCAGCACCACGCTCATACTGGTAAACAGTAATTTCAGGTTCTTTGATGATTCGCACACTATCACCGAATGCAGAGATTTCACCAGCATAATCAGTGTTAGTAATTGCTTCTACTACAGAAGACTTACGGAAAAAGTTTAGTACCTGCTTGGAATAAACTTTAGGTAGGAAAAACGAATTCGTTTGTCCTGATACAGAGTTACCAAAGTTTGCGTTGGTATCTGTACTTGGTTCAAAAAATTGATCTGATTGGTTAAAAGCCATGTTAATATACTCCTAATAACACAAATTAAATTTATGCTACTACTCT
>Ga0075480_10000637_pt1 | contig 20967 bp, 23 predicted proteins | sample DEB08_DNA_7_FD_81590 | JGI IMG/M metagenome (GOLD analysis project Ga0075480, IMG submission 81590) | Aqueous microbial communities from the Delaware River and Bay under freshwater to marine salinity gradient to study organic matter... | ecosystem: Environmental > Aquatic > Marine > Coastal ... | reverse complement strand
TGGAAAAAGGAAAAAACCATTATACCCATTTACCAATAGCGATTGATGGTAGTTGTAATGGACTGCAAATCTTTAGTTTGATGCTACGAGATGAAGTAGGGGGTGAAGCTACAAACTTAACACCTCGTGATAAACCTCAAGACATCTATGGGATTGTTAGTGACAAAACTACTGCTCAATTAAAACTAGAAACATCAGATGACTTAGTTCACCGTAAGTATCCTATTACAAAAAAACAACTTGCAAAACTTTGGCTAGACTATGGAGTCAATCGTAAAGTTTGTAAGCGATGTGTTATGATTGTGCCTTACAGTGGAACCAAGAGAGCTTGTCGACAATACGTAGAAAAGTATGTGCAAGAACAAATGGATCTAGGAGTACACAATCCTTTTGGTGATAAACTTATGTATGCCTCGGAATATCTTGCGAGTGCAATTTGGACGAATATTGAAAGCACCGTTATCAAAGCTAAAGAAGCGATGAAGTGGTTAAAGAATATTTCTAAACTTGCAGCTAAGATGAACATTCCAATTAACTGGAAAGTATGCACTGGGTTTTGGGTGCAACAGCATTATCAAGAAGTCAATCATCGTAGAATAGAAACCAAGCTTGGTGATAAAATTATTAAACTAACTATCACTGAAGATAAGAAGAAGATAAATAAAAGAAGGCAAGCTCAAGGTATCTCTGCAAACTTTGTGCATTCATTGGATGCTGCAGCTATGATGCTGACAGTCAATAAATGTAGAACTAAAGGCATCACAGATTTTCAAATGATCCATGATAGCTATGGAACTCACGCCACTAACATTGAAACAATGGGTCAATGTTTACGTGAGGTCTTTGTTGAGATGTTTGAAGAGAATGTTTTGGAAACTTTTAGAGACCATATCTATGGCATTTTAAGTCCAAAACTGCAGGCCAAACTCACACCTATTCCTGAGATGGGAAAACTTAATATTCACGATGTTAAAGACAGCAAGTATTTCTTTGCTTAAGTGAGAAACTAAAAAGGGTAGCCCATAGGGCTACCCCAAACGAAACAGAATTAAGACAATGACATTAGCCTTAAACTCTTAAGTTCGGAATCTATATTAATTTCTAAAATATACTATTACTTGTGATATCGCAAGATACCCACCACTCTTAGAGAGTTAAACTTTTTAGCTCATTTTTATTAATAAACGCTTTTCAGCGTGAAAGGAAAACAATATGAAAATAAACGTTACCCCTAGGGGTTCACTTGTTTACCCTCATTTAAATTCTCCCGATACTAAATTCGACAGAGATGGGGTTTACAAGACTCAACTGCGTGTCATAGATGCAGACGCAGCAAATGAACTAGTAGATATAATCCAAGAATCTTTGGATCAATATGCAACTCAGCATCCTACAGTTAAGAAGAGAGCAAAAATGCCCTTCGAAAAATCCGATGATGGCTCTTACACATTTACTTTTAAATGTAAGGCAAGAGGTATCAGAGCGGATGGTACAACATGGGAACAGAAACCTAAAATCTTTGATGCCAAAGGTAATCCATTTCTAGTAGCTAAAGCTATTTGGGGTGGCACAACTGCAAAAGTTTCTTTTGCGATTGCACCTTACAATGTGGCAGCCACAGGATTAGGTGTCACCTTAAGATTAAAAGGTGTGCAAATATTAGAACTAGTTGAAGGCGGAGGCTCGGCTGAGACCTATGGATTTTCAGAAGAAGAAGGTTTTGATGGAAGTAGTAGTCCGTCTGCACAAGCAGAGGAAGTATCAACACCTGCAGAAGAAAAACCTCAGGAAGAAAATGCTGCCGCCAATTACTAGATATCGTTCTGGTTTAGAAGAACGAGTAGCTAGACAATTACAAGAGTTGGGTGTGGAATTTGAATATGAGACTTTAAAGATTAGGTATACAAAACCTGCAGAAGAAACATATTACACACCTGACTTTATTCTACCTAATAATATAATTGTAGAAACCAAAGGTCAGTTTCCAACTGCCGATAGAAAAAAACATAAAATCATAAAAAAACAATTCGGTGACAAATACGATATCCGTTTTGTATTTAGCAACCCCAACCAAAGAATTGGTAAGAAATCTAAAACAACTTATGCCGCTTGGTGTGAGCGTTTTGGCTTTCAATATGCCAAAGAAAAAATTCCACATGAGTGGATAAAGGAAAACAATGCCAAGAAAACAAACTAATTTTATTGTTATTCATTGTGCTGCTACAAAGCCATCAATGGATATCGATGCAAAAACTATTGACCACTGGCATCGCTCAAGAGGCTTCCTCAAAATCGGTTATCACTTTGTCATCAAAAGAGATGGAACTGTTGAAATTGGTAGAGAATTAGAAGAAGTCGGAGCTCATGTAAAGTCAATGAATAGAGAAAGTATTGGTATTTGTATGGTAGGTGGTGTGACCCAAGAGGATCACAAGGTTGCCGAAGATAATTTCACTGAAGATCAATGGGTATCCTTATACACATTAGTACAAGACATGATGGGAGAATATCCTATGGCTAAAGTCATAGGTCACAACGAAGTCTCTTCCAAGTTTTGTCCTTCCTTTGATGTTCAAGCATGGTTAATCAATAACGGATTAATTGATGGGAAGGATAACAGTGAAAACAAATCTGAAGATTGATAATGATTCAACTTTCGCTCATCACGAAGCGTGCCCTCAGTGTAACAGCAAGGATAACTTAGCTCGTTACACTGATGGACATGCATATTGTTTTGGACATAACTGCGGTTACTACGAACCACCCTCAGATATTATCAAACCAATACAGATGACAAACAAACCTAAAAACACAGAATTTATCAGAGGTGAATATTTAGATTTACCGAGAAGAAAAATATTTGCTGATACATGTAGTAAGTTTAGATATCAATGTAATGATAATTATCAGATAGTTATCTACTACAATAATCAAGGTGAGTTAGTAGCTCAAAAATTAAGAACCAAAGATAAACAATTTAGATGGATCGGAGATACTTCGGACATCTTAATGTATGGTCAGCAAAATTATAATAGTGGTAAGATGCTAGTCATCACTGAAGGTGAAATTGATGCTCTTACTATCAGTCAACATTGCTTTAAAAATACCTATGCTGTTGTTTCTATTCCAATGGGTGTTTCATCAGCTGCAAAATATGTAGCTAAACATCTTAACTGGATAGACCAATTTCAAAGTGTTGTCTTTTGTTTTGATAATGACGAAGTAGGAAAAGCAGCTGCAGTAGAATGTGCAAAAATCATTCCTGCAGGTAAAGCTAAAATTGCAGATTTAGAATTAAAAGATGCCAATGAAATGGTGGTCAATCATAAAAGCCAACAGCTAACGAATAGTATTTATAATGCTAGGCTTTATAGACCAGATGGCATTATCGCATGGGAAGATACTTGGGATACTCTTTTTGATTATCTTGAAAAGCCTTCTATTCCGTACCCATACGAACAACTCAATTCACTAACCAGTGGTATTAGACCATCGGAAATAGTGACTCTAACCGCAGGGTCAGGTATCGGTAAATCCTCCGTTTGTCGTGAAATAGCCCATCACATCTTTTCTCTAGGTCATAAAGTTGGTTACTTAGCTTATGAAGAGAATACTGAGCGATCCGCTCTAGGTATCTTATCTATTGAAGAGAACCTCCCGTTACACGACCCCGCAGTTAGTCAACTTATTGATAAGAAATTATTAAAAGAAAAGTTTGATAAGTTTGCAGGTAGAATTTATTTCGATAAACACTGGGGCAGCTCAGATATCAGTTCTATCTTAAACAAAATCAGAAACCTAAAACAAATGGGTTGTCAGTATGTCTTTCTAGACCACATCAATATCTTGGTATCTGGTATCAACGATGGAGATGAAAGAAGGTTAATTGATAACTTAATGACTAGCTTAAGAAAGTTAGTTCAAGAATTGAATATCGCACTTATTACAGTATGCCATTTAAAAAGACTAGAAGGAAACCGAGACCATGTTGATGGAGCCCGAACTTCTCTTGGTCATCTTAGAGGCAGTGGTGCAATCGCTCAACTTAGCGATATGGTTTTAGGGTGTGAGCGAAATCAACAAGATGAAGAAAACAAAAATATGATGACTATCAGAGTTCTTAAAAACAGATTTTTAGGAAAGACAGGAGTGGCCTGTCAATTACAATACGATGACAAATCAGGTCGACTTCTCGAATTGGGTAACATGCAACTCTCCAATGGACAGGAAAGCCGAGAAACAAATTATTGATTTTGTAGAGGACTACATTCTCAATGACCCATTCTTCAAAACACTAAGTAAGAAGGATCAAAGGACTACTCGCAATACTTTTATTATTGTGATGAGAGCAGTCTACAAAGCCAATAACTTTCCCAATGTCATTCCTATTATTTACTGCCACGATTACAAGTCGGCTCAGGTGGTACAGGATGCTATGGAAAAGGTGGCATACTTTATGCCGAATACAGACAAAATCAGAATAGAAATCACCCACTAAAATTAAGGAGCATTAATGACTAAACAAAAATTAGTCTTTGATATTGAGACGAATGGATTGTTAGACACAATGGACACTATCCATTGTCTTGTTATTAAAGACATAGAAACTAAAGAAACACAAAGCTTTCGACCTCATCAGGTTGAAGCAGGTCTTAAGATATTAAGCCAAGCAGACTTATTAATAGGTCATAACATTATTAAATTTGATATCCCTGCCATCAAATTAGTTCATCCCGATTGGGATACCAAAGCTGATCTCATGGATACGATAGTAGCCTCCAGATTAATATGGGCAGATATCAAAGATTTAGATTTTCGAAAGATAAGTATCGATAAATCTTTCCCAAGTAAGATGATAGGTAAACATAGCCTTGAGTCTTGGGGTCATCGATTAGATTTCCACAAAGGTGATTTTGGTCAAACAACAAATTGGTCAGAGTGGTCAGAAGAAATGCAAATTTATTGTGAGCGAGATGTAGAATTAAACTACTTACTCTACGAAAAAATTATAAGCAAAAAATATTCTGAGGAATCTCTTCGATTAGAACATGAATTTCAAAAATGTATTCTGAAGCAAGAAGAAAAAGGATTTATGTTTGATATCCCTGCAGCAGAAAAATTAACTCAACAACTACAAGCAAGGAGAAGTGAATTAAATGATGAATTACAAAAAATATTTCCACCCTATGAAAAAGATGATGGAGTCTTTATACCTAAAAGGGATAACAAGTCTCGAGGTTATAAAGCAAGAGTTCCTATCAATCGAAAGAAAACAATTATATTTAATCCTAATAGTAACGACCATATTACTGATGTTCTTCTTTTAAAATATAAGTGGAAACCAAAAGAATTTACCGAAAACGGAAAACCTAAATTAGATGAAACAGTCTTAGGATCACTTTCGTACCCTGAAGCAAAACCACTATCTGAATATAAGCTAATTACCAAGAGGCTAGGACAACTAGCAGAAGGTAATAACGCTTGGTTAAAGTTAGTGAAGGGTACTCGTATCCATGGAAGTGTCATTACTAATGGAGCAGTCACAGGTCGATGTACACATCGCAGTCCTAACATTGCTCAGGTGCCATCGGTTAATGTTCCTTATGGCAAGGAATGTAGAAGTTTGTTCATTAGTCCTCCTGAACACAAGTTAGTGGGTGTAGACGTTGCAGGTTTAGAACTGCGATGTCTCGCTCATTACTTGCATCCTTTTGATAAAGGCAAGATGGTTGATGAAATCCTGAATGGAGATATCCATTCTAGCAATCAAGAAGCTGCAGGTTTACCTACCAGAAACCAAGCAAAAACCTTGATATATGCCTTTATTTATTCCGCAGGGGATAGGAAACTTGGTGAAATCGTTAATGGTTCTACTAAAGAAGGCAAGGATCTACGTAAAAAGTTTCTGAGTAGAAATCCTGCTTTAGGGATGCTGAAACAAGATGTTGAGGCACGAGCAAAGCAACAAGGATTTTTACGAGGAATAGATGGTAGGCATCTAAAAGTTAGAAGCCTCCATAGCTCATTTAATACTCTCTTACAATCATGTGGTGCAATCATCGTTAAGAAGGCCACAGTTCTATTAAACTCTCGTATCTTATGGGAGCAATGGACTCAAGATGCTCAGATGGTTGCCCATGTACATGATGAAATACAATTACAAGTAAGAGAAACATTGGCTGATGATGTAGGTAGAGCTGCAGTAAAAGCCATTAAAGAAGTACAACATGTATATAATCTTAATTGTCCGCTTGATGGAGAGTACAAAATAGGCTCCTCATGGGCAGACACTCATTAAAATACAATTCTGATAATAAGTTCGATGCTGATTTAAACTACGGTAGGTTTCATGAAAAGAAGTTTTTTGAAACAATCAATCTACCTATTAGTAAAGTAGAAATCAAAGCGGAACGTGATTGGTGGGATAAGACTGGCAACATTCTTGTTGAAGTCGAAAGAAGTGGAAAACCCACAGGTATCTCAGTTACCAAATCTAAACTTTGGGTCATATGTTTTACAAAAGCAAAAAGACAATATTTTTCAATTATCTTTAAAACACGAGACCTTAAGAAACTCACACAAAAATATAAAGACAACTTTAAATGGTGTGGGGATGGTAAACAGACCAAAGGAGTTCTTATTCCTTTTAAAGCAATCATTCATGAAATTACCAAAGTCGCTTAAAATCGGACATGAAACAATCAAATTAGAAGTTGTTCCTTCTCACTTAGCTTATGAACTATGTAGAGAAGAGGGTAGCTTCCATCCATCTTTACGCACAATTTTTATCAGTGAAGATATCATAGAAAGAGGTGGTGCATCTCTGGCCAATCTTTTGATCCACGAGATAATGCACGTTGCCTACTGGCTTTATAATTTAAGTAAAGAGTCCAGTGAAGAGGACATCGTAAATTGCATGTCCAACGTCATAACAGAAGTCCTATTTAGGACTGATTTATCAACATATTTAAAAGGAATATTAAATGTCACTAAAAGCAAAAGAACGAAAACTACTAATTGATGGAGATATAGTTGCCTATACCATTGCCGCTGCTTGTGAACAAGCTACCAAGTGGGATGATGATTTATGGACTCTCCATGCATCAGAAAAAGAAAGCTTAAAAAGAGCTTATGATTTTATTGAAAACTACAAAGAGATATTATTCTCAGACCATGTAACTGTAGCTTTATCTGATAAGAAAAATTTTAGAAAAGAAATCTCAGATACATACAAAGCAAGTCGAAAAACTATTAGAAAACCTCTGACCTATAAAGCGATCAAGGATTTTCTTCAGGAAAAGTATGAGACAGTTATCTATCCAAATTTAGAAGCTGATGATGTCTTAGGTATCTTAGCTACCCAAGATGATGGTTTTACTAAAACTATTATTACAAAAGATAAAGACCTAAGAACTATTCCTTCTAATATTTATTTCTTTGGTGAAAAGCAAATGCAAATAATTGAAGAGATAGATGAACCAACTGCAGATTATAATTTCTTAAAACAAACATTAATGGGAGATAGAGTTGATGGTTATACAGGCTGTCCATCCATAGGTGAGAAAACTGCAGAAAAAATCTTGAGCCCACTCAAAGGTAACTTTGAATTAATGTGGGATGCTGTTGTTAGTGAATTTAAAAAGCATGACTTTAGCGATCAAGAAATCCAAACACAAGCTAGACTAGCTCGTATTCTCAGAGATGGTGAATACGATGTTGGCACAGCTCAACCAAAATTATTTGAATGGGGGTATTCAAGATGAAATCAGCAGAATTTTTAAATACTGCATCTATCATTGTTAGTGAAGATAGAGAGATGACCCATGGTCATAAAATACAAAACCATGTAAACATTGCTAATCTTTGGTCGGCTTATAAAAATATAGAAATTACTGCTCATGATGTAGCGGTAATGATGGCTTTATTAAAAATTGCTAGAACAAAAACAGGTAATATTAATAAAGATGATTATGTGGATGCTTGTGGTTACATGAGTATTGCAGGTGAAATAGTGGCAGATGATTAAAAAAGCCAATACCTACCACTCTAAAGAAAGAGATAACCTAAATTTGGATAAATTCCCTGATGTGTCAGGTGATTTAGTTCAATATTTAGATGCACTTTTCCCTGATAAATCTGCGGATTTACAATGGTCAGATAAAGAAGTCTGGTACAAATCAGGACAGAGAAGCGTTATTAATTTCTTAATCGATAAACTTAAACAACAAGAAGAAACAATAATATAAAATGTGTTTTGGCGGAGGCGGCAGCTCTCCCCAACCACCTACACCAAGTGTACCTCCTCGTCAGATGAATACGCAAGCGTCTCCAACGCCTGCAGAAGCATCAGGTAGAAGTAGATCCGATGGTGATAGTGTGGAAACCAGTAGAAGAGGTAGAAAAATACTACGTATTCCTCTTTTAAAAGGTTCGGGGTCAGGGGTTCAATTGCCGCAATAAAAATAAATGTATGACCAAAGTATTGGTACAGCTCAAGGGCGATATCAATCATGTATGTTAGACCGAGAAGTATTTCTAGAGAGGGCAAGGGATTCCTCTGAATTAACTCTTCCTACGTTAATACCTCCCAAGTCTGCCAGTAATGTAACTCGATATCCAACTCCCTATCAAGGGATTGGAGCAAGAGGGGTAAATAACTTAGCCTCTAAATTATTATTAGCTTTAGTTCCACCTAACTCTCCCTTCTTTAGAATGAAGATAGATGATTTTGTTATTAAAGAATTAGAGGGTGACCAAAATTTAAAAACAGATATTGAGGCTTCTTTATCACAAATTGAAAAAGCTATCATGACTGACATTGAATTGAATGCAGATAGAGTAGCAATCTTTGAGGCCCTTAAGCATTTAATAGTTGCAGGTAATGTACTGCTTTATGTTAGTGAAAATGGTTTACGAGTTTTTAGTTTAGATAGGTTTACTTGCAAACGTGATCCTATGGGTAATGTTAAAGAAATCGTTACTAAAGAAAGTTTGTCTTATAATACTCTTCCTGAAGATATTAAAAAATTAATTGGTGATAGATTATCTGCAGATGAAAAAAACTGCGATTTATACACTCATATATATAAAGAGAAAAACAAGTTTGTTATTTATCAAGAGATAAAGGGATTAGAAGTTCCTAAGTCTCGTGGGTCTTTCCCGTTAGATGCATCTCCTTATATACCTCTTCGTTGGAATAGAATAGATAATGAAGATTATGGGCGTGGTTTTGTTGAGGAATATTTTGGAGACTTAAAATCACTTGAAGGTTTAACCAAAGCGATTGTTGAAGGCAGTGCCGCTGCATCTAAAGTTTTATTTATGGTATCTCCCTCAGGTACTACAAGAGCTAGAAAGCTCGCAGAAAGCCCAAATGGAGCCATTATTGAAGGTTCATCTAACGATGTGTCTGTCCTACAACTAAATAAATTTGCCGATTTTAGAATAGCCTATGACACCATGGCAAGAATTGAGCAACGCTTACAATTAGCGTTCTTATTAAATGCCTCAGTACAACGAGATGCTGAAAGAGTTACAGCAGAAGAAATTCGTTATATGGCTCAAGAATTAGAAGATACCCTAGGTGGTGTTTATTCTATTCTTTCTCAAGAGTTTCAACTTCCCTTCATTACTCGCAAAATGAGAATGATGGAGAAAGCAGGAAAACTACCTCAACTTCCTAAAAACACAATTAAGCCTTCTATCATTACAGGCTTAGAAGCATTAGGTCGAGGTAACGATAAGAATAAACTTATTTCATTCTTAACAACACTAGCAGGAACATTAGGCCCTGAAGTTATACAACAGTATGTCAATGTTTCTGATGCTATTAAAAGATTAGCTACCTCGGAAGGTATAGATCCTGAAGGTCTTATTAAGACTCAGGAAGAAATACAACAACAGATGCAGCAACAACAACTTTTACAAGCAACTCAAAATATTAATCCTGACCAAATCCAACAAGTAGTGGATGGGGTCGCACAATCTCAAGGAGAAAATCAATAATGGTAGATACCGTAACAATTAAAGATGGCTTAGAACCTACTGCAGGTGCAGCCACAACATCTGAAAGTACAACTGTCAGTTCTCAATCACAAGAGAGACCAAGTTGGCTTCCTGAAAAATTTCAATCAGGAGAAGATTTAGCAAAAGCCTATGGTGAATTAGAAAAACAATTTTCATCAGGCAATCAACAACAGCAAACAGAGCAAGCCCCTAATCAAGAACAAATTGAACAAGCAACGGGATTAGACTTAAACCCTTTTTATGAAGAATTTGCTTCTCAAGGAAGTATTGGTGAAGAGAGTTATGCGAAATTAGCTGAAAAGGGATTATCAAAAGATTTAGTCGATAGCTATATAGCAGGACAAATGGCGATATCAGATAATCATGTAAAAAGTATTCAACAAGCTGCAGGTGGCGAACAGAAATATTCTGAAATCGTACAGTGGGCAGGTAATAATATGTCTGAAGCAGAAGTATCTAACTTTAATGAAATTGTAGAAAAAGGCTCACTAGAAGCTGCAACGTTTGCAATTAAAGGCTTAAAAGCTCAATATGATGCTCAATTTGGTACACAACCAGACTTACTGCAAGGTCAAACTGCAAAGGTTGATAATGATGTGTATCGTTCAACTGCAGAAGTCGTAAGGGCAATCAATGATCCTAAGTATCAAAAAGATACCGCTTATAGACAATCAGTCGAAGAGAAAATTAAGCGTTCTAACGTAATGTAATGATTCAATTATTAGGTGCCGCTTCTCCTATTATTGGTGCTTTATTTAAAACTGTAGATAAAGCCATTGATAGTAAAGAAGAGCGAGAAAAAATAAAATCTAATATCCAACAACAAGTTATGGCAGGGGAGATGAAAGAACTCTCTACTGCTGCCAATATAATTTTAGCAGAAGCTAAAAGTGAAAGTTGGTTAGCTCGTAACTGGAGACCATTATTAATGATGGTTGTAGTTATGATTGTAGCTAACAACTACTTACTCGTTCCTTATGCAAATGCATTTTTTGAATGGGGAATAATCTTAGATCTCCCTGATGCTCTTTGGACTTTATTAACTATCGGAGTCGGTGGCTACACAGTAGGACGAAGTGCAGAGAAAGTAGCAGGTAAATTAAAAAAGGAGTAGCTATGGGATACGGAACTAAAAGAAAACCAAAGCCAAAGAAATAATGTCATTAGTCGCAAATATTAATAGAAGAAAAAAATTAGGAATAAGTAGAAGTAAGAAAAATTCTACAGTATCTAAAAGTGCGTACAAAGATATGCAGAATAACTGGAAAGATAAAAAGAAAAAATAATCATGTCTACCGAGAAACCTTTAAATAAAATATTATCTAATCCTAACAAAAACAAAAAATACATGGTTTATGTTAAGGATAAATCTACAAATAATATTAAGAAGGTTTCTTTCGGTGACCCCAACATGAAGATTAAAAGGAACAATCCTAAAAATAGAAAATCATTCATGGCACGACATGGTGCAACACTTGAAAAAGTAGAGGGTCAAAAAAACTTATCTCCTGTTTACTGGGCATTACGCTCTTGGAAACTAGGAACTAAACTTCCCTCATAACACCGTCTCTCATTAGAGAGGTGTACACCCAAAAGATTAACTTTAGCCTCCTGCGGGAGACAACTTCTGTGTGATTGAAGTAGGTGTAGTTCAACAACAACAACTAAAACATAAAGGAAAAATATTATGTCAAACGCAACAGTCAGCTTTTTAGGTAAAGCAGATAACAGTGGTGACGATAATGCTCTGTTTCTCAAAGTTTTCAGTGGTGAAGTGTTAGCTGCATTCCAAAGAAGGAACCAAATGCTTGATATGACTATGGTTAGAACAATTAGCCAAGGTAAATCTGCACAATTTCCTGCGATTGGAAAAACCACAGCCGCATATCACACTGCAGGTAATGAGATTACAGGCTCAGTCATCAAGAAAAATGAAAGAGTAATCACAATCGATGACCTCTTAATATCAGATTCATTTATCGCTCAGATAGATGAAGCTAAAAATCACTATGATGTACGAAGCATTTACTCAACAGAAATGGGTAATGCATTAGCAAGAACAGTGGATCAACACGTATTACAATTAGCAATCTTAGCAGCTCAGGCTTCTGCGACTGTTAATGGTGAGAATGGTGGTGCAGTTATTACTGATGCAGATGCAAAAACAAATGCTGCTTCTCTTATTACATCTATCTTTGATGCAGTTCAAACACTGGATGAAAAAGATGTACCAGAGGATGACAGATTTTGTATCGTACCTCCATCAACTTATTACAACATCGTAGAAAACGACAAAATCTTAAATAGAGACTTTGGCGGAACAAATGGTGTGTATGCAGAAGGTCAAGTTCTTAAAGTAGCAGGTGTCAACATTGTGAAATCAAACACAGCAGTTGCTGCCTTTACAGACCAGTCAGGTGCTTCATCTACTGGAGAGAACAATACATATAATGGTGACTTCTCAAATACAGCAGCAGTGGTATTCCACAAGTCTGCTATTGGTACAGTTAAGTTAATGGACTTAGCTATGGAGTCAGAGTATGACATCCGCAGACAGGGAACTTTAATGGTTGCTAAAATGGCATTAGGACATGGTATCCTAAGACCTGAAGCAGCAGTTGAAATTCAAACTGCCTAATAACTAAAAGTGGAGGGGATTAAATTCCCCTCTGCTCTTTTTTATGAAATCAATTTTAATTCTTATTGGTTTTATCTGCGTGGTAGATGAAAGCAATCTTCCACAATGTTCAATCGTTCAAGAATATTACGATACTTATGAACAGTGTAATTATAAAGTTTTAGAAACGATTGATTTCTTAAAAGAACTAAATATCAAACATTATCAAATATCTTGTAAACCATGGCACTTTCAGGAACAACACAGCTCGAAGCTGTAAATACATTACTTCACACAATTGGTGAGTCACCCGTTAATAGTTTAACAGGAACGCTACCTATAGATGCGACTCTCGCTAATAATGCTATTAATGAGATTAGTAGAGAGGTGCAAGCTGCAGGTTGGCATTTTAACTCTTTTTATAAATATACATTAAGTCTAGATACTGACAGCAAGATACCCCTCGCTGATAACATTATGCGAGTAGATTTAGACATTAATCAATACGCACTAAGTAAATATGACGTTATTAAAAGAGGTAGCTTTTTGTTTAATAAACAAGGAAATACCTTTGTTTTTGATGAAGCCTTAGATGCTAAAGTGATCCTTTATTTACCTTTTGATGAATTACCAGAAAACGGTAGACGCTACATAACTATTAGAGCCGCAAGAATATTCCAAGATAGAACACTAGGAGCAACCACACTTCACAAGTTTGGCCAAGTTGATGAATTTAATGCTCTAACAATATTAAAACAAGAAGAAGCAGATACTGCTGACACTAATATTTTTAATTCTTACGACACTTTTAATATCATAAGTCGTGGCCATAAAATTTCCTAATGCCTTTAATCAATCATTCCATTCCCAATTTAGTCAATGGAGTTTCGCAACAAGCAGAAACACTACGACTAGGCTCACAAGGAGAAAGCCAAATTAATGGTTTTAGCTCTGTAGTAGAGGGATTGAAAAAAAGACCACCTACAGAATTTATTAAAAAAGTTTCTAACTCTGCATATTCAAATGCATTCATTCATTCTATAAATCGTGACACTAACGAAAGATATATTCTTATTATCACACAAAATAACATTGAAGTTTATGGTATTGACGGAACAAGCTACACAGTTAACACTCCAAGTGGCACTTCCTATTTAAACATAGCTAATCCTAAAAATAATTTTCGTGCTGTAACTATTGCAGACTTCACCTTTTTAGTTAACACATCACAAACAGTTGCTATGGACAGTGCTGTAACAGCAGCAAGACCCTTTGAGGCAATCTATTCTGTAACTCAAGGTGTAGACCAAACTAAATATACGTTGAATATAGATGGCACCGATTATAATTACACTTCAACTACTACTGCTTCTGAATATCAATCAACTTATATTATTGACCAAATTTTTAGTCAGATAAATTCTTTATCAGGTTTTACAGTTACGAAGCTTGGAAGTGATATACATATCAGCAAAGCTACTGATTTTACTATTTCTGCAACAGATGGTTATGGTAACCAAGCTAGTCAGGTTATTAAAGGATCAACAGATAGTTTTAGTAACTTACCTAAAAGAGCCACTGATGGTTTTCAAGTTGAGATAACCGGAGACCCTGCAAACGCATTTGATAATTATTATGTGAAATACAAAACTGATAGTTCTACAGATGGGGGTGTGTACGAAGAAACTGTAGTAGGAGGCACAAAAGATAGCCTTGATGTTTCTACCATGCCTCATGTTTTAATAAGACAAGCTGATGGTAACTTTCGTTTTACGCCTTGTAATGGCTCTACTTATACCATTTCTGGCACTGATTATAGTGTTCCTAATTGGGGAGGCCGAGTAGTAGGGGATGAATTATCCTCTCCTAATCCTTCTTTTGTTGATAGCAAAATTGCTGACATTTATTTCCATCGTAACCGATTAGGTTTTCTATCAGATGAAAATGTTATTATGTCGAGAGCGGGTGAGTTTTTTAAATTCTATCCTGAGACAGTAACAACTATTTTAGACTCTGACCCTATTGACGTTGCAGTATCACATACAAAAGTTTCTATTCTTAGACACGCCATTCCCTTTAACGAAGATTTATTATTATTCAGTGACCAATCACAATTTTTATTAAGAGGCTCAACTACTCTTACAGCTAGTAATGTTGATGTAGCAACAACTACAGATTTTGAAAATTCAAAAGATTGTAAGCCTATTTCAGCAGGTAAAAATATTTACTTTCTATTTAACAAAGGACAATTCTCAGGTGTTCGTGAGTTTTTCATTAGACCAGACTCGGATCAAAATGATGCTGATGATATAACATCTGCTGTACCCAAGTATATTCCTGCTAATGTTTTTAAAATGGCAGTTTCTACTAATGAAAATATTATTTGTGTATTAAGTGATGATGACCCAAATACTGTTTATGTCTATCAATGGTATCTTGCAAATAACCAAAGGTTACAATCAGCTTGGCATAAATGGACATATGGTAATTCAACAGATACAAAAATATTAAATGTAGATTTTATAGATACTGATTTATATCTTTTAATAGAAAGAACTGATGGAGTTCATTTAGTAAAAATTCAAACTGCCCCTGCAGTTGTAGATACTGACTCTACTTATTTAACACATCTAGACATGAAGCTTAATGAGTCTAGTACAGGATTATCTACTGCATATAATTCAACAACAAATAAAACTACAATCACACTACCGTATGCCATTGATGATACAATGCAGGTAGTCACAAGGAACGTAAATGCTAATTCAACTATTGCAGGTCAAATTATACCTGTTGTCTCTACTGGGAGTAATACTCTTGTTGTATCAGGTGACCAAACTGCAACGAAATTTTTCATTGGTGAGAAATATACTTTCGAGTATCAGTTCTCACAGCAGTATATCCAATACGGACAATCACAAAGCCAAACAGCCATAAAAGAAGGTCGACTTCAAATAAGAAAATGGACTGTAACCTATGATAATACTGGCCATTTTAAGGTGGAAATAACTCCTAAAAATAGAAGTACATCTATTGAAACCTTTACAGGTGCATTAGTTGGTGAAGGTACAGTCAATGGTATCAACCTAGAAGATGGAGATTACACGTTTCCAATTTTATCAAGAAATGAAGGTCTAGTCGTAAAATTAACAAATGACGAATACTTACCCAGTGCATTCATCAATGCAGAATGGCAAGGTTTCTACAACCAACAGTCATCACAAAACACATAAACCTTATATGAGGATAACCTCATTAAAAGATTGTGAAGAATTAGGAAAGAATTTAAGAAAAGCCGACTTACAAGAATGTCAAGCTTATGGAAACATAGATGGTCTGCAGGCTTTATTAATAGGATATTTAAATTCTAATATCTGCATTTCTATTGCTGATGATAAAAGTGTCATAGCAATCTTTGGTATCTGTGGAGAAATTAATCAACCCGCAACTATCTGGATGTTAGCTTCGGATCGTCTTTCAGAAATCAGTAGAAAATTTTTAAGAGAAAACAAAAAACTTATAGATTACTTAAATCAACAATACCCACTATTACATAATGTTTGTGATGCTCGTAATGATGTTCATATCAAATGGTTAAAATGGTGTGGCTTCACTTTTATTAATAAACAAAACTTAGGATATGAAAATAAACCTTTTTATACATTTGTAAGAACATGTGCGTTCCATTAATTGCACCTTTATTAGGTGCTTCAGCAGGAGCGGCAGGAGCAGGTGCAGCATTAGCAGCAGGCCAAGCAGGAGCTTTGGCAGCTACTACTGCAACAGCATCAACTGGTCTCTTTAGCAGCTTAACCCTTCAAGGTTTAGGGCAAGCTTTCTCTCTTATTAATTCAATCAAACAACAACAAGAGGCTAATAGGGTTGCTAAGGAAAATAACCGCAATGCCTTTTTAGCTAGGTTGAATGCGGATAGGTCTGAAAAATTAAGAATACGACAAGTAAGAAGAAGAGAACAAGCAAAGCTTTATTCTAATGCTATTGCAGGTCGTAAAGCTCGAGCTACTGTCAGAACTGCTGCTGAAAATATAGGTGGTGGTGCATTAGATAGATTAGTGAATGATTATCTTCGTCAAGAAGGCAACTATAACAATTCTATTCTAAGTAATTTAGAAGCAGAAACTGCCCAATCTAGGGCTAATTTTGAGTCTATTGCTTTAAACCAACAAGCAAGACAAGTCTACGTACCGAAGGTTGATTACGTTACAACCTTTGCCTCTGCTGCTTTTGCATTTGGTCAAAACTATTTAGATTATCAATCCTCACAACAATCAAAGCAATTAGAAGAACAAATTGCTCAACAAAATCAACAAATACTCGGCAAACTTTAATGGCAAAAATTAACTTACCTCAACTCGCTCCCCCTGAACTACCTAGTGTAACATCTCGTGTAGTAGATAATTTTATTCCTGCTAGAGAAAGACCACAAAATCCTGCAGTACAAGATTTAATTAATTCACTTAGTGGATTTAGTACCTCTTTAAATAAATATAATTTAGTCAAAGAAGAAAGAACAAAAATTACTGATGAAGCTCAGGCCATTGCAGACTTTGAAAAAATTAAACAAAATAAAGATGGATTTAAACAACTTATAAAAGATAAAGTCATCCCCCAAGGTGCATCACCTTACTACATTAATCAATTAGCTAAATCTCAGCTCAAACAAGATGCTCGTGAATTTAAGGCAAGAATTTTTGATGAGTGGAATAGTAATAATGTTTATCGTGATGATGATCCTTTGGCCTTTGATAAGTTCTTCCAATCTAAATCACAAGAGTTTTATCAAGAAAAAAAGTTAGGTAGTTATAATCCTGCTACTTTAGCTGAAGCATTTATTCCAGATGCAAATGCAACTTATGCAGAACTCAATCAAGTACATCGTGCAAAACAGATTGCAGAGATTGAGAGAATGCAAAAAGAATTATTATTTAAAGAAACTACTAATGAAATCCAAGATGCACTGAAGATATCTAATGATAAATTAGATGCAGAGTTATCTACTTTTCCCAATGCTGAAGGATTATCAAATTATGAAAAAAGATTCCTATATGCATCTTCTTTAATTCAACAACGATTAGATGATTTAACTGCAGATGGTATGGATTTTGATGATGCTAATAAAACAATTATAGACTCAATCGTTGCTTATGCTTCGCAAACTGAAAACAGTGATTACTTAGACATCCTAGATAATATTGTTACTGATAAAAATAGTGGCTCTCGATTAGGAAATACAGCTTATGCAGTTGAACAAAAAGCATCTACTGAAGATTATATTCTTACAAAAAACCGCCAAAATCGTAAGTTTGAGGAATGGGAAGAGACTACGACTCGAAATAAAATAACCCGATTAATCAACGAAAATTATTACGATGCGTTTAGAAATGACATTAATGTTCTCAGAAACACTGAAGAATGGATTAAGCAGTGGGAACTAGAGAATGAAGTACAACTCCCTGCAGAAACTTACAATCAACTAATTGCTAGTCGTGATGTCTTAATAGACAGCCTTACAAATGAAAATGTTATCCCTGATCCTGAGTTAATTAGAGATTATGAATTAGAAGTAATTAACAACCCTAGAAGAAGTTTTCTTCAACAAGATATTCAAAAGGGAATGATAGATGGAAAAATTCCTTATGATGAAGGAACTGCTCTTATTGAAAAATTAGTTAAGAACTTTGATTTATCTAATTCTATCTTATTTACAGACCCTACATATAAACAACTTAGAAGTGTATTTGATATTGAATTAGCTGCAACAAATTTAGATATCGAAACACCCGAATTAACAATATTAAGAGAAAATACAGAATTAGCTTTCTTAGAGTCATCTTACATCATTGCTAGAAATATTATGGCTGATGAAAAATTATCTGATGACGGAAAAGTTTTGCAATTTAATAAGGAAATGCGTGAAAGAAAAGATGTTCTTTATAAAGGGTATTTAGAAGCTAAAGCAGCTAAGCAAACAGAATTAAACATGACACCAACATCGGAGAGTAATAATTAATGGTATCGTATATAACCAACACCCCCACACCTGAAGAAATAAATTTATTAGTTACTAATCCTGACTCCAGAGCAGACTTTGATGCTAAGTACGGTGCAGGTTCTTCTGACCAATACATCCCAACAGAAATTGATAATGCGAATATAAATAAAGATAAGCCAGTTGAAAGTGGTGATGGAGTATTACTAGATGCTGTTCAAGGCCCTGCTAAGGGTTTAGTCGAAGGTGTCAAAGAAACTTTTAATACAGTTAGTCAAATCGCAGATGATGTAGCTGATGTAACTAATATAGGTAATGTTGTCTTTGGTGATGATGCTGACAATGGACTTATTGGTTATAAAAATGCTCAAGAATTAGAAAAGCTAAGAGAAAGCAAAGAAGAGCCTGTTGATCCAGTGGCTATTGCTGAAGCAGGTACTGAAGAAGAAGAAAGCGAAGTTTACGACAGTATGACTGAGTCCATAACTGGCAATATTACACAATTTGCAGTCGGATGGATTACTGGTGGAAAAGCGTTGAAATCCTTAGGTTGGGTAGGAAAAAAAGGTTTAAATATAGGTCGCAGTTTCGTTCAAGGTGGTATTGCAGACTTTGCTGCTTTTAGTGCCTATGAGGAAAGATTTACAGATTTCTTAATCGATAAATTTCCAAGTTTAGAAAATAGTTATATTTCATATTTAGCTGCAGATGATGATGACACTTTTTACGAAGGTAAATTTAAAAATATGTTGGAAGGTGTTGCATTTGGATTTGGCACAGAAACTATCTTTGCCTTAGCTAGAGGCGTTAAAGCCACGAGAAATGCTTTTAAGAAAAGTCCAGAGGAAGCAACAAAGGCTGCTAATCAGGCTAGTGAAGAAATTTCAGATAGTATTACTAAAACGACTGATGAAGTAGAAACAACTACTAATAAAGATAAAGGCGAAGAATTTCCAGAGGGAGAAAAACCCAAAAGTATTAAAGGTGTTAAAGTTAAAGATGCTGAAGTTGAATCTGTTAAGAAAAAAGTTAACCGAGATAGCTACAATCAAATTTTAAAAGACAATATCAATAAAGCACGTATGGGTGAGATGCCTATTAGTGAAGCTTTAGATGTTCCTATCAATTTAAGAAGAATGGGAATTGAAAATGATGATGACCTTATCATTTTTTCAAAGACTCTGATTGATACTATTGAGTCTACCAAAAACTTAGATGGTGTTAAATCACACGATCAAGTGTTACTTGAGGCAGACGCTATGTTGGATGATGTACCCAATGCAATTAATTATACCTACAAGCTAGCTAAAGATATGGAAAAGGGTGATGCTGCCATGATTGCAATGAAAATGCTTTATAAAGGTATTATTAAACAAGCTTCTCTGGATGCTCGTAATTCAAATATTGCTGATGATATTGTGGAAAAACAAATTCAAGTAGCAGCTACAATTTATAATAATTTTAGAGGTGTCAGTAAAAGTGGTGCAAGAATTACATCTGCAGGTCAAATCAATATTGGTGATATCCCAACAGTCACAGATGATTTTCTTGAAGATGTTATTAGAGGAAAGGTAGTTAAGAATAACTCTGGAGCAAAGATACTTCGCAAAAAACTAATGAATATTGATCCTGAGAACACTCAGGCCCAAACAAAATTACTACGATTTTTCTCAGCCCCTCAATTAATTAAATATTCCAATAAACTGTTTATTAACGCCATTTTATCTAACCCCAAAACGCATGTTATTAACATGACATCAAACTTAATTATGGCGGCTCTAAGACCTATTGAGCAATATGCAGGTGGCTTAATAACTATGAATCCTACTGTTCGTAGAGAAGCCCTCTCGACTTTAGCAGGCTTAATGCATTTTTATAAAGACTCCATGATAAGAGCAGGGCAAGCATTAAAAAAGGGTGACACTATTCTTGATAAGAATAACACAAAATTAGATTACGAAGTAGATAAAGCTACAACAATGGTAGGAAAAGTCGTAGAGACACCCACAAGATTTCTTGCTGCAGAAGATGAGTTCTTTAAACAAATAAACTTTAGAGCTTATGCTTACTCTAAAATTGTGACTGAAGCTTTAGGCAAAAACTTATCTACTAAACCTACCCTCACATTACCTAATGGTAATAAGTATTCAGAGTTCGATAGATATGTAGCTGATAGAATGGAAGATATCACCAGAGAAAATGGTGAAGCTGCAGATGAATTTTTAGATGCACTAGAGTATGCACAAGAAAATACTTTTACTAAAAAATTAGAAAGTAGAACTGCAGGTGGAGTTGTTCAAGCAGGTATTAATGC
>Ga0075480_10000635_pt1 | contig 21048 bp, 16 predicted proteins | sample DEB08_DNA_7_FD_81590 | JGI IMG/M metagenome (GOLD analysis project Ga0075480, IMG submission 81590) | Aqueous microbial communities from the Delaware River and Bay under freshwater to marine salinity gradient to study organic matter... | ecosystem: Environmental > Aquatic > Marine > Coastal ... | reverse complement strand
CGTCGGCCGTGGGGCGGTGGCGACGAGGACACCGACACCGCCGAGCTCCTCGGCGGCGGCCAGCGCCGGCTCGTCGGTGCGGTCGTCCCCGACCATCACGGGCGTCCGGCCCGGCGCGGCGGCCGCGAGGTGCCGGAGGGCCGCCCCCTTCCCGGCCCCGGCGGCCCGGAGCTCGACGACGGCGTGCCCGTCCTGGACGGTGCCGCCGCCCGTCCGGGCCGCGGCGGAGAGGAGGTCGCGGACCAGCGGCAGCACCGCCGCGACGTCGTCCGCCGGGACGAGGCGGTGGTGGACGGCGAGCCCGACGCCCTTGTCCTCGACGAGCCAGCCGGGACGGTGGCCCAGCAGCGACCCCAGGTCGGTCCGGAGCCGGGCGAGGACCGTGGCGTCCGGCGGGGTCGCGAGGGCCTCGACCGTGCCGTCGGGGTGGCGCAGGCGGAGTCCGTGCTCCGCGACGATCGCGACGCCGAGGTCGCCGAGCCGGTCGACGAGGTCGTCGAGGCCCCGACCGGAGAGCACGACGACCTCCGTGCGGGCCGCGAGCGCGGCGACGGCCGTCCGTGCGGCCGCGGGCAGCGTCGCCGCGTCCGGCGTCGGCGCGATGGGGGAGAGGGTCCCGTCGTGGTCGAGGACGACGAGCGGGGGGCGGGCGCCGGCCGCGAGGATCCGTGCCGCGAGGTCGGTGGGGTCGGCGGGGTCGGCGACCGCGGCGTCGCTCACGCGTCGCCGCCGATGGCGGCCAGCTCCTCGTCGACCCAGCGGAAGACGTCGTGGTCCCGGACGGTGGCGGCCATGCGCGCGATCCGGCCCCGCCGGTCCTCCGGCGCCAGCTCCAGCGCACCCTCCATGCGGGCCGCCAGGCCCTCGACGTCGAACGGGTTGCACCGCACCGCGTCGTGGCCGAACTCCTGGGCGGTCCCGCAGAACTCGCTGAGCAGCAGCACGCCGTCGCCGTCGGTCGCGTCCTGGACGGTCACGAACTCCTTCGCGACCAGGTTCATGCCGTCCTTCAGCGGCGTCACGCACATCACGTCGGCCAGGCGGTAGTGCGCGGCCAGCGTCGTGCGGTCGACGTTCCGGTGGAGGTAGTGCACGGGGACGTCCCGGCCCGGTTCGGTGAACCGACCGTTGATGCGGCCGACCTCGGTCTCGACCTGGGTCCGCAGGCGCCGGTACTCCTCGACGTCGTCGCGGCTCGGGACGGCGACCTGGACGAAGACGAACCGCCCGCGCAGGTCGGGGCGGCGCTCGAGCAGCAGCTCGATCGCCTGGAGCCGGTGCCGGATGCCCTTCGTGTAGTCGAGCCGGTCCACGCCGAGCAGCACGCGGCGGTCGCCGAAGTGCGCGCGCAGCTCGGCGACCGCGGCGTCGGTCGCCGGCTCGGTGGCCAGCGCCGCGAACGCCGCGGTGTCGATCGAGATCGGATGGACCGTCGCCCGGGTGCGGTGTCCGTCGGGGGCGTGGACCTCGTCGGCCATGACCGTGGCGTCGGGGAAGACGCGATTCACCGTCCGGAGGAAGTTGTCGCGGTACGGCGCGGTGTGGAACCCGACCGCGTCGGCCGCCAGCATCCCGCCCAGCAGCGCGTCACGCCAGGGCAGGCGGGCGAACAGCTCGGGGGCGGGGAACGGCGTGTGGAGGAAGACGCCGATGCGGAGGTTCGGGAACCGCTCCCGGAGCAGCCGCGGCAGCAGCAGCAGGTGGTAGTCCTGGATCCAGACGGTCGGCGGGACCGGGGACGCCTCGACCGCGGCCGCGACGGCGTCGGCGAAGCGCCGGGTCACCGTCTCGTACGACCGCCACCACGCGCGGTCGATGACCGGCTGCACGACCAGGTCGTGGAACAGCGGCCAGAGGGTCCGGTTCGTGAACCCGTGGTAGAAGCCGTCGACCAGCCCCGGTTCGAGCGCGACCGCACGGAGGTCGCAGTCGAGGCCCTCGACGCGGTCCGGGACGCCGGCCGCGTCCTCGTCCCATCCGACCCAGGTCCCGCCGACGCGGGCGACGACGGGGGTCAGCGCGGTGACGAGGCCGCCCGAGGCGGGGCGCCAGCCGGCGGCGTCGCGGACCAGCGGGAGGCGGTTCGCGACGATGAGGAGCGGGGCGTCCACGCGCGGCCGATCCCGGGCCCGGGGCCCGACGCGGCGAGGCTACGCCAGCCCGCAGGGCCGCGCCCGGATCGGCCAGCGTGGACGCGGCGCGGACGCGTACCCTCGCCCGGTCGGGAGGCGCCGGACAGGCGACCGCGCCCGGCGGTCCGCCGCCGGGTGAGGAAAGTCCGGACTCCACAGGGCAGGGTGCTGGGTAACGCCCAGGCGCGGTGACGCGCGGAGAGCGCCACAGAGAGCAGACCGCCAGCGACCGGCTCCGGCCGGAGCGGGCAAGGGTGAAACGGTGGGGTAAGAGCCCACCAGCGCGGCGGGTGACCGTCGCGGATCGGCAAGCCCCACCCGGAGCAAGGCCGAGCAGGGACAGGGTCGCCCGCCCGTCACGTCCCAGGTGGGCCGCAGGAGGCGTCGGGAGACCGGCGTCCCAGAGAGATGGTCGCCACCCGCGACCGGGTGACCGGTCGCGGGGACAGGATCCGGCTTATCGGCCGGCGCCTCCCGACACCTCACCCCGCGCGACCCCGCGCGCTCACCCGGGGACGGCCTCGAGCAGCGACGGGTCGTCGTTGCGCACGTCGTTGACGCGGCGCGAGACCCGCCGCACCTCGAGCGTCGGCGCGGCCGTCGCCGCCGTGCGGGCCAGCAGCGCCGCGGGGGCCGGCGTGGCCGGGTCGAGCCAGGCGTCGAGGTCCGCCCCGGCCAGGACCAGCGGCATCCGGTGGTGCACCGTCGCGGCCGCCCCCCGGGCCTCGGTCGTCACGAGCGCGACGGTCGCCAGCGGTGGCACCGTCCCGGCCGGGTCCCGCCACGTCGACCACAGCGCGGCCAGCGCCGCCGGCTCGCCGTCCGGGTCGCGGAGCAGGTACGGCTGGCGCGCGCCGTCCTCCTCGGTCCACTCGTACCAGCCGTCGACCGGGACGACGCACCGCCGTCCGCGCACCGAGGGGCCGAACAGGCGGGAGGTCGCCGCCCCCTCCGCGCGGGCGTTGATCGGACGGGGTCCGTCGGCCGGGTCACGGGACCAGGACGGGACGAACCCCCATCGCAGGGCGCCGAGCCGCCGACCGTCGGACTCGAGGACGGCCGCGACCTCGGTCGACGGCGCGACGTTGTGCCGCGGCCGGAGCGCGTCGCCGCTGACGTCCACGGCGCCGAGCGCCAGCGCCAGCCGTGCGGGGGAGGAGACCTGCACGAACCGGCCGCACATCCGTCAGTCCCGACCGCCGCCGCGCAGCTCGTCCGCACCCGCGGCCTCGAGCGCGGCCAGCTCCGCCCCGAACGCGTCGAGCCGCTCCGCCCAGCGGTCCAGCCCGAGGAGCCGCTCGGCCGCGGCCTCCGGCAGGGGGGTCAGGACCAGCAGCTGCCAGCACGACGTGGCCGGGTCCGCCGAGAGCTCGAAGGTCGAGGGGACGGTCGTGTCCCCGAGCTCGGAGCGGAGCGCCAGCAGGCGGCGGACGCGCGGGACGAGGAGGTCCCGCTGCGCCAGGTCGGTCCCGTCCGGTCCGTCGTCGGCGAGGACCTCGACGCCGGCCTGGGGGTAGGGGTCGTCGGGCCACCAGGACGCGACGCGGAGCCGGCGCGTGCCGACCGTCACCGCCAGCCACCGGCCGTCGGGGAGCTCCTCGGCCTGCAGCACGCGGGCCACCGTCCCGACGTCGGCGCGGTCCTCGCCGCCGCCGACCTCGTCGCCCGCCGTGACACGGACGACGCCGAACACGCGGTCGTCCGGCGGACCGTCCATCAGCTCGCGGAACAGCTGGCGGTACCGCGGCTCGAAGACGTGGAGCGGCAGCACCATGTGGGGGAGCAGGACGGTGCCGAGCGGGAACATCGGCAGGCCGCGCACGCGCTCGCTCCGGTCGGGGACGCGCGACGGTAGGGGCCGCGGCCCCGGGTGGCGCGGCCGTCGTCCCGCTGGTACCCACGCGGGTATGGCGATCCTCGACGACGACGCGGTCACGGCGGCCCTCGCCGACCTCGACGGCTGGCGGCGGGACGGCGACGCCCTCGTCCGCGACCTGCGGTTCCCGTCCTTCATGGCCGCGATCCGGTTCGTCGTCCGCGTCGCCGACCTCGCCGAGGCGGCGGACCACCATCCCGAGCTGACCAACGTCTACTGGAACGTCGGGATCCGCCTCACGACCCACGACGAGGGTGGGATCACCGCGAAGGACGTCGCGCTCGCGGCCGCCATCGACGGCGTCGTCGCGGAGGCCTGATGGACGTCCGCCTCGACGGCCGCGCGGGGGTCGTGACCGGGGCCAGTCGGGGCATCGGCGAGGCCGTCGTCCGCGAGCTGCTGGCCGGCGGCGCCGCGGGGGTCGTGATCTGCGGCCGCCGCGAGGGGACGCTGGCCGCGCTGGCCGAGGAGCTGGGCGAGCGCGTCGTCCCCGTGGTCGGGAACGCCCGGGACGAGGCCCACGCCCGCGAGGCCGTCGCGACCGCCGTCGACCGGTTCGGCCGGTGCGACCTCGCGGTGCTGAACGCCGGGACGAACCCGTCGGCCGGGCCGCTGATGGAGGTCGACCTCGCGGCGGTCGACGCGACGTGGGACCTCAACCAGCGCGCCCCGCTGGTCTGGGCCCGGGCCGCCTGGGACGGCTGGATGGCGGCGCACGGCGGCAGCATCGTCGCGACCGGCTCGGTCGGGGGGCTGATGCCCGGACCGGTCCTCGGCGCGTACAACGTCTCGAAGGCGGCGCTCCACCACCTCGTGCGCCAGCTCGCCCACGAGCTCGCGCCGGGCGTCCGGGTGAACGCCGTCGCGGCGGCCATCGTGCGGACCCGGCTGGCCGAGGCGCTCTGGGTCGACGACCCCGCGCGTGCGGCGAGGGCGCATCCGCTGGGACGACTCGGCGAACCGGAGGACGTGGCCCGGGCGGTGACGTTCCTCCTCTCGGACGCCGCGGCCTGGATCACGGGCGCGGTCCTCCCGGTCGACGGGGGCATGTCGGGCGCGGGCGGCGGCAGCCCGGCCTGACGGCCGGCGTCACGGTCCGACGCTCAGCCGAGCCCCCGTCCGACCGTCGGCGACGGCGTCGCGACGCAGCCCCCGTCCGCCCCGACCGCCGCGAGTCCGGCGAGGTCCCCGGACCCCAGCGCGACCGGTCCGGCGCCGGGCGCGGCCGCCATCAGCTGCGCCGGGTCGTCCACATGGTCGAGACCGAGCAGGTGCCCGAGCTCGTGCAGCAGCGTGGCGCCCCACGCGTCGCCGCGGTCCCCGAAGCCGGGCCGCAGGTCGGTCCGCGCCGCGTTCAGGACGACCTGGCCCGTGACCAGCGCGTGGCGGTCGCCGTCCCGGACCGCGACGGGGACGGCCACCCCGCGGTCGTGCGGCCCCAGCGGCGTCCCCCCGGCCCCGGGCGCCGCCCAGGCGACGAGGACGGGCGCCCATCGCCACCCCTCCGCGGTCCGGACGACGAGGGGACGGTCGGCGGCCGGGGCCTCGTCGGTCGTGCCGACGAGGTGCAGGTCGTGTCCGGTCGCGGCGGCGAGCCGGCGCAGCGCCTCGGCCAGGTCCGCCTCCGCGCCGGGCGGCGCGCCGTCGGCCCGCAGGACGAACCGGACGGGCGTGCAGGGGTCCCATCGCAGCGGCCGACCCGCCGCGTCCCGGTCCCAGGGGGCCCAGCCGACCGCCCGGGCGGGGCCGGACCCGGACGCGACCGTGGTCGCGCCGGCCGGGGCCGCCGCCGGCTCCGGGCCCGGGCCGCCGCCGGTGATCGCGGCGACGACCACGCCGGCGACGGCGAGGGTCACCGCGGCGGCGGCGGCCGCGAGGCGGGGGAGCGGGGGCCGCGTAGCGTCCATGCGGCGACGGTACGCCCGCCGTCCGCGTCGCCGTCCGCTCCGCCGGGGAGGTCGCCGTGCCGGGACCGCTGACCGGGATCCGCGTGGTCGAGCTGGCCGGGCTCGGCGCCGCGCCGTACGGCGTAATGCTCCTCGCCGACCTCGGGGCGGACGTCGTCGTGGTGGACCGGCCGGACGCCGGCGCGGAGGTCGCCGCCCACGTCGGGGTCCGGCGCGGTCGGCGCTCGATCGTGGTCGACCTGAAGCATCCCGACGGCGTCGCCGTCGTCCGGCGGCTGCTCGACGACGCGGACGTCCTGGTCGAGGCGTTCCGGCCGGGTGTCGCCGAGCGCCTCGGGCTCGGGCCCGAGGACGTCCTGCCGTCACGGCCCGGGCTGGTGTACGCGCGGATGACCGGCTGGGGCCAGGAGGGTCCGCTCGCGCCGCGGGCCGGGCACGACCTGAACTACGCGGCGCTCGCCGGCGCGGTGGCGACGCTCGGGCCGGCCGACGGGCCGCCGGCGCCGGCGGTGAACTACCTCGCCGACCTCGGCGGCGGCGGGACGTTCCTGGCGCTCGGCGTGCTGGCCGCGCTCCTCGAGCGCGGTCGGACCGGTCGGGGCCGCGTCGTCGACGCGGCGATGGTGGACGGGGCCGCCTCGCTGACCGCGTTCGTCCGCGGACTGGCCGGGCTCGGGGCCTGGACGGCGGAGCGGGGGACGAACCTGCTGGACGGCGGGGCGCCGTTCTACGCGACCTACGCCTGCGCCGACGGCCGGTACGTGGCGGTCGGCGCGATCGAGCCCCCGTTCTACGCGGCGCTGCTCGCGGGGCTCGGCCTCGACGCGTCGGCCCGGCCGCAGCACGACCGCGCGGGGTGGCCCGAGCTGCGGGCCGCGCTGGCCGCGGCGTTCGCGGCCCGACCACGGGACGCCTGGACCGAGGTCTTCGCCGGGACCGACGCCTGCGTCACCCCGGTCCTCGGCCTCGACGAGGCGGCGGCGCACCCCCACCACCGCGCCCGGGGCACGTTCACCGTGCTGGAGGGCCTGACGCTGCCCGTGCCGACCCCGGCACCGCGGTTCGACGGCGCCCCGCCCGCCGTCCCCGTGCCGCCGCCGGTGCCGGGGTCGGCGACCCACGACGTCCTGGCCGGGGCCGGGTACGACGGGGCGGCCGTCGCGGCGCTGCTCGCGGCCGGCGCGGTCCGGGCGGCGTCCTAGAGGGACTCGACGGCCAGCGCCATCAGCGCGCCGTCCTCCTGCGCGGCCACGCCCCGTCGGGTCGCGACCTTCGGCAGCACGTTGCGGGCGAACCACCGCGCCGTCGCGACCTTCCCCGCGTAGAACGCGAGCTCGGCCGCGCGGTCGCGGCCGGCCGCGGGCTCCGCCCCGTCCTCGAGGGCGGCGTGGCGGGTCCCGGCGACCTCGGCCTGCCGGAGCAGCAGCCAGGCGATGACGACCTCGGCCAGCGAGAACAGGAACGCGGTCGTGTGGAGCCCCGCCAGGTGGATGCGCTCGCGCTCCGCCTCCTGCATCGAGGCCATCGCGTGCGTCAGCAGCGTCCCGAGGTGCTGCTGCGCCTCCTCGAGCGCCTCCCCGAGCAGCGCCCGCTCGGCCTCGAGCGGGTCGTCGCCGTCCCCGGCCTTCACGAACTCGCGGACCTGGTCGGACAGCCACGTCAGCGTCGCGCCCTGGTCGCGGACGATCTTGCGGAACAGGAGGTCGAGGGCCTGGATCGCCGTCGTGCCCTCGTACAGGGTGTCGATCTTCGCGTCCCGCACGTACTGCTCGATCGGGTAGTCCTGCGTGTAGCCCGAGCCCCCGAAGGTCTGCAGCGTCATCGAGCCGAGCAGCTCGTACGCCTTCTCCGAGCAGTACCCCTTCACGAGGGGCAGCAGCAGGTCCTCGCGGCGCAGCCAGGTCGCGTGGTCCTCGCTGCCCTCGCCGGCCAGCGCCGCCATGTCCTGGACCCAGCCGGTGTACATCACCAGGGCGCGCATCCCCTCGGCGTGCGACTTCTGCTCCATCAGCATCCGCCGGACGTCCGGGTGCTGGACGATCGGGACCCGCGGGGCCGTCTTGTCGGCCGACCGCGTCAGGTCGGCGCCCTGCTGGCGGAGCTTCGCGTACTCGAGGGCGTTGAGGTACCCGGTGGAGAGGGTCGACATCGCCTTCGTCCCGACCATCATCCGGGCGTACTCGATCACCATGAACATCTGGCGGATGCCGTCGTGGACGTCGCCGACGAGGTAGCCGACGCAGGGCGTCCCGTCCTGACCGAGCGAGAGCTCGCACGTCGCCGACCCGCGGATGCCCATCTTGTGCTCGAGGTTCGAGACGCGGACGCCGTTGCGCGCCCCCAGCGAGCCGTCGGCCTCGACGAGGTACTTCGGCACGATGAACAGCGACAGCCCCTTCGTGCCGGGTCCCGCGCCCTCGGGACGGGCCAGCGCGAGGTGCACGGTGTTGGCGTGCAGCGGCGTCGCGTCGGCCGAGGTGATGAAGCGCTTGATGCCGGTGAGGTGGTAGACGCTGCCGAGGTCCTCGGCGCCGTTGTCCTCGACCCTGACCGCCCGGGTCGTCCCGGCGCCGACGTCGGAACCGGCGTCCGGCTCGGTCAGCACCATGGTCCCGCCCCAGGGATGCTCGACCATCGGCAGCGCGAACCGCTCCCGCTGCCCCGTCGTCCCGACGGCGTCGATGATGCCGGCCATCAGCGGCCCGATCGGCCAGAGCGACGCCGTGGCGTTCCCACCGGCCGCGAGCTCCGACGCGACCCACCGCAGCGACGGCGCCGCGCCGTACCCGCCGAGCGACTCGGGCAGCGGCAGCAGGTGCCACCCGGCCTCGTAGTACGCGCGCAGCCCCTCCTCGAGCGCGGGCGGGAGGGTGACGTCCCCCTCGGGGGAGAGGTGCAGCTCCTCGCGATCGGCCGGCACGAACGACTCGGCCCAGGCGGACTCACGGCAGAACCGCTCGAACTCGCCCATCAGCATCCGGGCCTGGTCCACGTCGACCGACGCGAACGGGCCGGTGCCGTAGTAGGCGTCGGCGCCGAGGACCTCGAAGAGGTTGAAGTCGACGTCGCGGAGGTTGCTGCGGTAGTGGCTCATCGTCCGGCTCCGACTCGCCCGGGACGTCCCCGGTGAATCTGGAGCGTACACTCAAGTTCCCCGGAGCGCCGCGCACGGCGATCCGCGGGGGGCCCGGGGGTAGCGTCCCGCCGCGCCGGAGGCCCGGCGACCCCGACGTCGACGAGGAGGAGCCGGTGGCCCGGTACCGCGTCGGCATCGAGACCCGCGACCGGATCCTGGCGGCGACCCGGGACCTGCTGGCCGAGGGCGGCCTCGAGGGCGTCACCCTGAAGCGGGTCACGACCGCGGCCGGGGTCGGGGTCGGCAGCTTCTACAACCTCTTCGACTCGAAGGAGTCGGCGGTCTTCGAGGTCGTCCGCGAGACGCTGGACGCGGTCGACCCGCACCCCGAGGCCCCCGGTGCCGGCGACGACCGCCTGACCGACCTCGTCGGGGCGTTCGTGACCTTCATCACGGACTCCCCGACGGTCGCGCGGATCTACCTCCAGCTCGCGGGGCTGGGGCTGACCGACCCGGCGATCGCCGCCCGCGTCCTCCGGAGCCACCGCCTCCGCGTCGACCGGTTCGCGGCGGCCTGCCGGCGGGAGGACCCGGCGCTGGACGACGCCTCGGCCCGGGAGCGCGCGCAGGCCGTGCTGGCCTCGCTCACGGGGTACGGGCTGACCTCGCTCATCGACCCGACGTTCGACATGGCCGCGCACGCCCGAGGACTCCTCGACCGGGTCGGCGCGGCGGGCTGAGCGGCCGCATCAGGGGTGCAGCGGGAACCCCTCGCCGCCGGCCCGCTTCGGGTCGAGGTCCGCGAACGCGTCCCCCGTCCCCGGCAGCGCGTCCACCGCGTGCTGCAGCGGGTGGAGGAACGGCAGCGCCGTCGGGTCCAGCGGCTCCGCCGGGACGAACGCGTCGAGCGCGTCGTCCGCGTCGAAGTGCGCTGCGGTCAGCTCGGGGGCGTGGCGCCGGGCCCCGTAGGCGACGAGGACGCCGTCGCGGCCCGCGACGTCGGCCTCCGCGACGAACCCCCAGCACGGCACGCCGTCGGCGGCGATCCGGTCGGTCGCGACGCCGGCGAGCACGGCGTGGCGGTCCTCGTCGTCGTCCGGGAGGTCCGGCAGCGCGAGCAGCACCGTCCGGGAGGGGCCCGGCAGGACCACCGTCGGGACGACCGGTCGGCCCCGGCCGACGAGATCGACGGCGGCCTGCTGCGCGAGGAACCGCAGCTCGTCGAACTGCATCAGACCGCGGTCGTCGCGCCGGTCGCGGCCGACCCGACCGTCCGGGCGTACTTCGCGAGCACGCCACGGGTGTAGCGCGGCGGCGGGGGCGACCAGTCGCGCCGCCGCTCCTCGAGCACCTCGGGCCCGACGAGCAGATCGATCGACCGCGCGGGCACGTCGATGCGGATGCGGTCCCCGTCCGCGACGAGCGCGATCGGTCCGGCCTCGGTCGCCTCGGGGGCGACGTGCCCGATCGAGAAGCCGTGCGTCGCACCCGAGAACCGTCCGTCGGTCAGCAGCGCCACGCTGCTCCCGAGGCCGGCGCCCTTGATCGCGGAGGTCACCGCGAGCATCTCGCGCATGCCCGGACCGCCCCGCGGGCCCTCGTACCGGATCACGACCACGTCCCCGGGCTGGACACCACCGGTCAGGACCGCGGCCATCGCGCCCTGCTCGCCGTCGAAGACCCGGGCCGGACCCTCGAACCGCAGCTGATCGGGGCCGATGCCCGCGACCTTCACGACCGCGCCGTCCGGCGCGAGCGACCCGCGCAGGATGGCGAGCCCGCCGTCGGCGTGGATGGGGTCGGAGGACGGGTGGACGACCGTGCCGTCGGGCCGCGGCGGGTCCAGCTCGGCCAGGTCCTCGGCGATGGTCCGGCCCGAGACGGTCCGGCAGTCGCCGTGCAGCAGACCCGCCTCGAGCAGCTCCCGCAGGACGACCGGAACGCCCCCGATGCGGTCGAGGTCGTTCATCACGTACCGACCGCCCGGCTTGGTGTCGGCGAGGTGGGGCACGCGCCGCGCGACGCGGTCGAAGTCGTCGAGCGTGAACGGCACGCCGGCCTCGGCCGCGATCGCGAGCAGGTGCAGGACGGCGTTCGTGGAGCCGCCGACGGCGCTGACGACGCTGACCGCGTTCTCGAGCGCCTCGCGGGTCACGATGTCCCGGGCCGAGATGCCGAGCTCGAGCAGCCGGACGACGGCGGCGCCGCTGCGCCGGGCGGCGTCGTCGCGGCGCGGGTCCGGTGCGGGGGCCGACGAGGATCCGAGCAGCGCCAGGCCCATCGCCTCGATCGCGGAGGCCATCGTGTTCGCGGTGAACATCCCGCCGCAGGAGCCCTCGGACGGGCAGGCGGCCCGCTCGATCGCGCCCAGCTCCTCGTCGTCGATCTGGCCCCGAGCACGGGCCCCGACGGCCTCGAAGACGTCCTGGATCGTGATGTCGCGGTCGCCGAGCCGCCCGGGCAGGATCGACCCGGCGTAGACGAACGCGCTCGGGACGTCGAGCCGCACGGCCGCCATCACCATCCCCGGCAGCGACTTGTCGCAGCCGGCCAGCGTGACCATGCCGTCGAGCCGCTCGGCGTGCATCACGGTCTCGACCGAGTCGGCGATGACCTCGCGGCTCACGAGCGAGGCCCGCATCCCCTCGTGCCCCATCGAGATGCCGTCCGAGACGGCGATCGTCGTGAACTCCAGCGGGAAGCCGCCGGCGTCGCGGACGCCGTCCTTCGCCCGCTTCGCGAGGCGGTCCAGCGGCATGTTGCAGGGGGTGACCTCGTTCCAGGACGAGGCGACCCCGACCTGCGGCCGGTCCCAGTCCGCGTCGGTCATCCCGACCGCGCGAAGCATCGCTCGGGCCGGCGCGCGCTCGAACCCCTCGGTCACCTCGCGGCTGCGGTGCTTCGGCTGGGGGACGGGGGACACGTCGACTCCGGCTCGCTCGCGGGACTGGGTGGCGTGGACGCTAGCGTCGGCCGGGTCAAGGAGGTCGCGTGACGACGGACCCGTTCGGGACGGCGGTCACCGGCGCGGTCGCGCGCCTGGCCGACGGCGAGGCGCTCGCGGGCGAGGACCTCGGGACGCTGCGCGGGATGTTCGACGACGCCTTCGGCAGCCGGACCGTCGGGCTGGTCTGGGACCGCATCGCGGCCGACCGCGGCGAGGCCCACCTCGACGTGACCCCGTCGCACCACCAGCCGTCGGGCATCGTCCACGGCGGGGTCTGGTGCAGCGTCGTCGAGTCCATGGCCTCGGTCCTCGCGACGCTCCACGCCCTGCGCGACGGCCGCGTCTGCGTCGGTGTGCACAACGCCACCGACTTCCTCCGGCCCGTCGCGTCGGGCCGGGTCGACGGGGTCGCCACGCCCGTCCAGGTCGGCCGCACCCAGCAGCTCTGGCTGGTCGAGCTGACCCGTGCCTCGGACGGGCGCCCCGTCGCCCGCGGGCAGGTGCGACTGGCGGCGGTCGACCCGGGCCGTCGGTAGCCTCCGGGCCCGAGCAACGGCGCTCGTCCGCCGGACCCCCGGTCCGGCGCCCCCACCCCCCGACGCGGTCGCGTCGCGGACCGGGGTCGGCGCCGCCGGCTCCTCCGCGGTGCGCGGCAGGAGCCGAGATGTCCGCCCTCTCGCCGTTCTCCCCCCCGTCCGAGCGCGACGCCTGCGGCATCGGGTTCGTCGCGACGTCGGACGGCGCCGCCTCCCACGACGTGGTCCGGCTGGCCCTCGAGGGGCTGTGCGGGGTCCGTCATCGCGGCGCCGTCGCCGCCGACGCCGCGTCGGGTGACGGCGCCGGGCTGCTGACCCAGATCCCGCAGGACCTCGCACGGACCTGGGTCGCCGAGGCCGGCGGCCGCGTCGCGGCCGGCGACGGGGTCGGGGTCGCGGCGCTGTTCCTCGACGGCCGGGACGACGAGGCGGGCGCAGCGGCCCGCGAGGCGGCCCGCGCCGCCGTCGCGGCGGCCTGCGAGGACGAAGGGGTGGCCCTGCTCGCCTGGCGCGACGTCCCCCACCGGCCGGAGGCGATCGGGCCCGAGGCCCGGGCGGCGATGCCGGCGCTGGTCCAGGCGCTGCTGGCCCGTCCCGCGGGGCTCGACGACCTGGCGGCCGAACGGCTGGCCCACCGGCTGCGCCGCCGTGCCGAGCGGGCCGCCGCCGCGGCCGCCGTCCCGCTGTACGCGGCCAGCTGGTCCTACCGGACGGTGACGTACAAGGCGATGGCCGACGCCGCGCAGCTCGGCGACTTCTACCCCGACCTCGCGGACCCGCGGTACGTCTCGGCCCTGGCCGTGTTCCACTCGCGGTTCTCGACGAACACCGCCCCGACCTGGGCCCGGGCGCAGCCGTTCCGGATGCTCTGCCACAACGGGGAGATCAACACCATCGAGGGGAACGTCAACCTCATGCTGGCCCGGGAGGGGCAGCTGGCCCCCGGTGCGCTCGCGCTCGACGGGACCGACTGGATCGAGGCGGACCTGCTGCGACCCGTCCTCGACGTCGAGGGGTCGGACTCGGCGCGCCTCGACGCGGCGCTCGAGCTGCTCGTGCTCGGCGGCCGCGACGTCCGGCACGCCCAGGCGATGCTGGTCCCGCAGGCGTGGGAGGCGCGGCACGACCTCGACGCCGATGTCCGGGACTTCCACCGCTACCACGCCGGCCTGGTCGAGCCGTGGGACGGTCCGGCCGCGCTGATCTTCACCGACGGCCGTCGGGTCGGCGCGGCGCTGGACCGCAACGGGCTGCGGCCGCTCCGGTACCACGTCCGGACCGACGGGCTGGTCGTCGCGGCCAGCGAGGTCGGCGCGGTCCGCGTCGACCTCCCGGGCGCCGGGGACGCGCGGGTCCGGCGGGCCCGTCTCGGCCCCGGCCAGATGCTCTGCGTCGACCCCGACGCCGGCGGGCTCCAGGAGGACGCGGCCATCAAGCGCGACCTCGCCGCGCGCGCGCCGTACGGCGAGTGGCTCCGAACGGGGCTGGTCCCGGCCGGGACCGGTGCGCCGGTCGAGCACGTCGGCGAGGACCTGCTCCGCCGGCAGCTCGCGTACGGCTTCACGAAGGAGGAGATCACCGGCGTCGTGCGGCCGATGGCGACCCAGGGGAAGGAGCCCGTCTCGTCGATGGGCGACGACACGCCGATCGAGTCGCTCTCGCTCGTCCACCGTCCGGTCTCGCACCTGCTGAAGCAGCGGTTCGCGCAGGTGACCAACCCGCCGATCGACCACCTCCGCGAGCGCGAGGTGATGAGCATCCGGACGCTGCTGGGGCCGCGGGCCCCGCTGCTGACCGAGGGGCCGGAGGCGGCCCGACTCGTCGAGCTCGACAGCTTCCTGCTGACGCCCGACGGGCTGAAGCGGCTGGCGCTGGACCCGCGGCTGCCGTTCGCCGTCCAGGCCGTCGACGCGACGTTCGCCGTCTCCGACGGACCCGGTGGCCTCGCCCCGGCGCTGGACCGGCTCGGCGACGAGGCGGTCGCCCATGTCCGGGCCGGCGCCGGGATCGTCGTCGTCTCGGACACGGGGACCGACGACGAGCGGTGCAGGATCCCGGCGCTGCTGGCCGTCGGCGCGGTCCATCAGCGGCTCGTCGCCGAGGGGCTGCGGACGCGGACCTCGCTCGTCGCCGAGACCGACGAGGCCCGCGACACGCACGACCTCGCGACGCTGCTCGGGTACGGCGCCGACGCGATCGCACCGCGGCTGCTGCTCGAGACCGTCGCGGCGCTGGCCGACGAGGACCGGATCGGCGGGGACAACCCGACGGCCTCGGTCGCCCAGGAGCGGCTGCGCGAGGCGCTGGAGGACGGCGTCCGGAAGATCATGTCGAAGATGGGCATCTGCGTCCTCGACTCCTACCGCTCGGCCCAGATCTTCGAGGCGCTCGGGCTCGCGCAGGAGGTCGTCGACCGCTGCTTCACCGGGACGACGTCGGTCCTGGGGGGGCTCGGGTTCACCGACCTCGCCGAGGTCGTCCTGGCGCAGCACGCGGCCGCGGCCACCGTCGGGTCGGACGGTGACGGCGAGGCGGCGCTGCCGAGTCCCGGCATCATCAAGTGGCGGCGCGACGGCGAGTTCCACGACATGTCGAAGCCGGTCATCGACGCGCTGCACGACGCGCTGGGCCTCGGACGGACCCCGAGCACGGCGCCGTTCGTCCTGGACGGCGCCGGGGCGGAGGACGTGGACGGCCCGACCGCGGCGCTGCTGCGGACCGCGGCGTCCGAGGGCCGGACCGACCTCTACCGCGTGTTCAGCGCCAGCGTCCGGTCCCGTCCGGCCGCGTTCCCGCGGGACCTGCTCCACGTCGTCGGGACGGGCGCGCCGGTCCCGCTGGACGAGGTCGAGTCCGTCGCCGCGATCACGGCCCGGTTCTCCACCGGCGCGATGTCGCACGGCGCCCTCTCGAAGGAGGCGCACGAGACGCTGGCCGCCGCGATGAACCTCATCGGTGGCCGGGCGAACTCGGGGGAGGGCGGTGAGGACCCGGCCCGGTTCCGGACCCGCGGCACGACCCGTGACCTCGACTGCCGCATCAAGCAGGTCGCGTCCGGACGGTTCGGCGTGACCCCGGCCTACCTCGCGAACGCCGAGATCCTCCAGATCAAGATGGCGCAGGGCTCGAAGCCCGGTGAGGGCGGCCAGATCCCGGGCCACAAGGTCACCGACGAGATCGCCCGCCTCCGCCACACGACGCCGGGCGTGCAGCTGATCAGCCCTCCGCCGCACCACGACATCTACTCGATCGAGGACCTGGCCCAGCTGATCTTCGACCTGAAGCAGGTCAACCCGGACGCCCTCGTCGACGTGAAGCTCGTCGCGCTCTCGGGCGTCGGGACGGTGGCGGCCGGCGTCGTGAAGGCGCTCGCGGACTCGATCCACATCTCGGGGAACGACGGCGGCACGGGGGCGTCTCCGCTGTCGTCGATCCAGCACGCCGGCATGCCGTGGGAGCTGGGGCTGGCCGAGGTCCAGCGGACGCTGCGCGCCCAGGGCCTGCGCGGGCGCGTCCGGCTCCGCGTCGACGGCGGGTTCAAGACCGGACACGACGTGGTGCTCGCGGCCCTGCTCGGGGCGGACGAGTACGCCTTCGGCACCGCCGCCCTGTTCGCCGAGGGCTGCATCATGGCCCGGGCCTGCCACCGCGACACCTGCCCGGTCGGCGTCGCGACGCAGCGGCTCGACCTGCGCGAGAAGTTCGCCGGGACGCCGGACACGGTCGCCGCGTACCTCGTGATGGTCGCCGAGGAGGTCCGCGAGCTGCTGGCGGCCGCCGGGCTGCGGTCGCTGGACGCGGCGATCGGCCGGGTCGACCTGCTCGGGCCGCGGTCGGACCTCGAGGGCGTCGCGGCCCGTCTCGACGTCGGGGCGCTGCTCGCGGACCCCGGTACCGGCGAGCGGCGGTTCGTCGCGCGCGAGCCGATCCAGGACCCGCGCTCCGAGCTCGGGGACCGCGTCGCGGAGGACGCGCTCGAGACCGTGTTCCTCGGCGGGATCAGCGAGTTCGCCTACGACATCGCGCCGTCGGACCGGACGGTCGGGGCGCGGCTCGGCGGCGCCGTCGGCCTCGAGTTCGGCGATCAGGACCCCCCGGGCCTGGCCCGACTGCGGTTCACCGGTTCGGCCGGGCAGTCCTTCGGCGCGTTCGTGAGCCGTGGGGTCGAGCTCGTCCTCGAGGGCGAGGCGAACGACTACGTCGGGAAGGGGCTCGGCGGGGCGCGCCTGGTCGTCCGGCCGCCGGCCGACGACGCCGGTGATCCGGTCCTGATCGGCAACACCGCGCTGTACGGCGCCACCGGGGGCGAGCTGTTCGTCGCGGGCCGCGCCGGCGAGCGGTTCTCGGTCCGGAACTCCGGGGCGACCGCGGTCGTCGAGGGGACGGGCGATCACGCCTGCGAGTACATGACCGGCGGGACCGTCGTGGTCATCGGACCGACCGGTGGGAACATCGGCGCCGGGATGAGCGGCGGGCGGTGCTTCGTCCTCGACGAGGACGGGGCGACGCTGGCCCGCGTCAACCGGCAGCTCGTCGAGGCCGAACGGCCCGACCACGCCGAGCTGGAGGAGGTGGCGGCCCTGCTCCGGGAGCACGCCACCGTGACCGGCTCGACGCGGGCGGCGGCGCTGCTCGCGGACTGGGACGCGACCGTGCGTCGGCTGTGGCGGATCGCCCCGGCCAGCGCCGGCGAGCGGGTCGTCCGGGCCGAGACGTCCGCCGGCGCGGCGACCTGACCGTGGCCGGCCCCGCCCGGCCGCCGACGACCACGGCGGCGCAGGCGCGGCTCGTCGAGGAGGTCCTCGGCTGGGGGGCGCCCCGCCCCTCGGTCGCCCCGGACCTCGTCGAGCGCCTGCTGGCCCGGACGACCGCTGCGGTCGGGGCCTGGCTGGCGGCGCGGGAGGCGGCGGCCCGGACCGCGCCGCTGGTCGTGACGAAGACCCGGCTGTCGCGGCTGGCCTGCGACGGGCTGCAGCGCGACCCCGAGCCGTACGTCCACGCCTGGGCGAACGCCCGCGGGACGCTGGCCCACGCCGCGATCGAGCAGGACGTCGACGGGGCCAGGGGTGAGCCGGCCGAGCGCGTCGCCGCGGCGGCCTGGCACCGCCTCGCCTCGGACCGGCCGGGTGACCCGACCTCCCTCGCGTCGTGGCTGAACGTCCGACCCCCCGACGAGCGCGACCGCATGGTCGGCGAGGTCGCCGGCCTCCTCGCGGCGTTCCGCGAGGTCTGGCCCGACCTGGACGTGCCGGGGCTCCGGGTCGTGGCCGAGGGCCGCGTCCGCACCCACCTCGGCGGGCGCGCGGTGCGGCTGCAGGGCGTCCCCGACCTGATGGTGACCAGCGCCGCCCGGGACGGCCGCGCCCGCACGCTGGTCGTCGACCTGAAGACCGGCATGCCGCGCGGCCAGCAGGAGCGGGACGAGCTGCGGTTCTACGCGCTGCTGCTGACGCTGCGCGACGGGGTGCCGCCGTTCCGGTGGGCGACGCTGCACGTGACCGAGGGCCGCGTCGAGGCGGAGGACTTCTCCGAGGCCGTCCTCGCGACCGCGGCCGACCGCGTCGCCGACGCGATCCTGCAGGCGGCCCGGATGCTGCCCGGGCCGGAGGCGGACGAGCTGCGCGGCGGTGGGTGGTGCCGGGGCTGCCGGCGCCGGTCCGACTGCCCCGTCGCACCCGCTGAGTAGCGTCCGCCGCAGGCGACGCGGGGGCGCGGCGGTGGTGCGGACGACGGCGCGGAGGACGGCCCCGGTCGTCCGGGCACCGGTCGAGTTCCACACGCCGGTCCGCGGTCACGCCTTCGCGGCCCTGCCCCCCGGCGGCGCGGCGGAGCTCGAACCGGACACCCCGGTCGCCCTCCGCCGCGAGCCCGGCAACCCGGCCGACCCCCTCGCGATCGGGGTCTGGCTGGCCGACGCGGACGGTCCGCGGTGGCGGCTCGGGTACCTCGACCGCACGGTCGCGGCCCGCCTGGCGCCGCGCATGGACGCCGGTGCCGAGGTCGAGGGCGTCCTCCACGGCTGGGTCGACGAGCCGGAGGGCCGGTGGCGCCGGCCGCTCGTGCGGCTCCGCATCACCCTGCCGGAGCCGGTCGGCGCCGCCCCGGCGGCGGGCCGGCGCCCGTCGCTCCGGACCCTGCCCCCGGGCACCCGCCGGCGTCGCCTCCCGCGGCGCTAGCCCGGCGGCGCCGGCACGACCGCGACCGGTCCCGGCGGGACCTCGACGATCCGCGTCTGCGGCCGGTAGACGGTCCGGCGTCGCTCCACGGTCGGCGGACCGCCGTCCGGCGGGACCAGCTCGCGCAGGACGACGACGGTGAAGCCGTCCCCGCCGGGCTGGAGGACGCGCTCCTCCCCGGGGGCGAGGTCGTCGGCCGGCCGCAGCTCGGTCGGGAACGGCGTCGGGTCGGTCGCCGGACCGTGGACGGCCCGGACCTCCGCCCACCGCGGTCGTCCGTACAGGGCGACGGTGACCGACGTCGGCGTGTGCGAGGTCCGGACCAGCAGCCAGCCGTCCGTGTCGTTCGTCGCCCGGACGTCGAGGACGGGGTACGACAGCGTCGCCTCCCGTCCCATCGGGTAGCGGCCGATGAAGAAGGAGTGCGGCTGCCACTGCGGGGTCGGGAGCCCGGCGAAGAACGCCGCGTTGTAGGTCGTGGTCCCGAACTGCGAGACGCCCCCGCCGCACGTGTCGACCAGCTCCCCGAACAGGATGGTCCCTGCCGGCAGGTAGCCGTCCTCGCAGCGCCGCTCGCCGGAGACGCCGTTCACGCTGAGGTCCGCGCCCGGTGCGATGAGCGTCCCGTCGAGCTCGTCGGCGAGCCGGCGGATGTTGACGTTGCGGTCGGCGCCCGCCGGATGGAAGGTCGTGAACGTCCCGAGCAGGTGCGTCGGCGCCGCGTGGGCCAGGAGGTCGGCGGCCGTGACGGCAGGGGCGAGCTCGAGCAGGTCCGCCGCGGCCGTCCGCCGGCCGGTCACGATCAGCCGCTCGAGCTGGCGCGCCGTGCGGTCCATCCGGAAGCGGCGCGCGGTCCGGCCGGGGTCGACGGCGATGTCGACCGCGCGGGGCCGGAACGCGGTCGTGCCCATCGCGGCGAACCGCGGCGGCGACGGGACCACGAACGCCGCGTCGACCGCGTCCCGCTCGAGGGCCGCGACGAGCCGGGCCCCGACGGTCCGCGCGACCGTCCAGCGGTCGAGCCGGAGCTCCGGGGTCGGGCGTCCGTCCGCGTCCGTGCCGGCGACGATCGAGGCCGCGGCCGCAAGGTCGGCCGGCTCGACCCGGATCCGTCCGCCGTCGCCGACGAGGACCAGTCCCCGCGCCAGGGCGTCGGCCAGCCGGGCGCCGAGCGTGCGGATGCGGTCGGACGGGGCGGCCGCGGGCACGACGCGGGCGGGGAGGGTCACCGCGGTCCGGCGTCCGTCGGCCAGGGCGGCGATCACGGCGGCGGTCGCGGCGTCGCGGTCCACCGCCACCCCGCGGCGCGGCGGCACGACGACGACGCGCCCGGTCTCCGGATCGATCCGCAGGTCCCCGACGTCGGCCGGGCGGTCCAGTCCGTCCGCGAGCGCGTCGACGACCGCCCTGACCGCGCCGGCGTCCGCCGCCAGCACGGGTCGGACGGTCGTCGAGGTCCGGAGCGCCGTCAGCCGGACGCGCAGGTCCTCCGGACGGTCGGTCCGCCCCAGCGCGAGCGCCCGAGCCACGGTCGCCCCGACGTCGAGGCGCACGCCGAGGTCCGCGGTCGGGACGGCGACGACGCCGTCGGGCGTCGTGATCGCGAGCTGCCGGGGCGGGGGCGGTGCCGCGCGGTCCGCGGCCGCGGTCAGCGCCGCCGTCGCGCCCGCCGCGTCGAGGCGCCCGATCGCGACGTCGCCGACCCGCACGTTCACGAGGACGCGACCCGCCGGGGCCGCGGCCACGGCCGCGAGGGCCGCACCCACGGCCAGGACGCCGAGCACCAGACCGATGCGGAGCAGGGGACCGGAGCGGCGGGCGTGCGGCGGTCCGACCGGGACGTCCGCGTCGGACGGGAGGGTGGCCTCGGGCGGCACGTGGTCCTCCGGACGGTCGGTGGCGCGTCCCGCGACCCCCGAGCGACGCGGCCGAGGCTAGCCACGGGCCTAGGCTCGTCCCATGGACGACGGGGACGACGGGACCGGCGCCGGGGGCGACGGACGGGCGGGCGCGGGCCACGCCCGGTTCGAGCGCAGCGCCCTCGCCCACGTCCTCGGAGGGCTGGCGCGGCCGGACTCGGACGAGTTCCGCTCGCACCTCCGGACCTGCGCCGACTGCCGCGCCCGCGTCGCCGAGCTGCGCGGCATCTCGAGCACCCTCGACGCCGCGGCCCGCGAGGAGCGGCGCCGGACCGCGACGGCCGTGGAGGTCCCGCCGACCGAGGCCCCGTCGCGCCGCCCCCGCACCGAGCAGGACCGCGGCCCGAGATCGCGTCGCCTCGCGCTCGGCGCGCTCCTGCTCGCGGTCGCGGTCGGCCTCGGGTTCTGGAACCTGCACCTGCGGACCCAGGCGACCACCTACTTCGCCGTCGCGACCGAGCGCGGCGACATCCTCCGCG
>Ga0075480_10000625_pt1 | contig 21205 bp, 21 predicted proteins | sample DEB08_DNA_7_FD_81590 | JGI IMG/M metagenome (GOLD analysis project Ga0075480, IMG submission 81590) | Aqueous microbial communities from the Delaware River and Bay under freshwater to marine salinity gradient to study organic matter... | ecosystem: Environmental > Aquatic > Marine > Coastal ... | reverse complement strand
TCTTTGCGGCCGAGCCCCTGATCAATTCGCTCCACATGTTCGTGGGTGTACTTATCGAGTTCTTTCTCTGCCCGGTCGAGATCATCAGCGGAGATTTCGCCACGTTTTTCTGCACTTTCAAGCGCCTTGCGAGCGTCTCGACGTATGTTCCTCACCGCAATGCGACCATCTTCGGCCATGTTTTTTGCGACTTTCACGTAATCGCGTCGCCGTTCTTCGGTCAACGCCGGAAAGTTCAACCGAATCACCACGCCATCGTTGTTCGGGGTGACGCCAAGATCACTGTCTCTAATCGCTTTCTCGACTGCTGCGAGCGAGCCCCGATCATGCGGCTTGATGAGTAGTTGACGAGCTTCCGGAACCTGAATTGATGCCAGTTGCTGAAGCGGGACGTGCGCACCGTAGTACTCAACCTGTAGGTGCTCGACAAGAGCAGGAGCCGCCCGCCCAGTCCGAACCGTCGCAAACTGGGACTGCACGTGCAGTACGGCTTTCTCCATCTTTTCGATGGACTCGAGAATGGTCTCGTCGATCACTCCTCCAGCGTACCCATCCGCCGGTACCCCGTTGGGGACAGCAACAAAATGTTGACCGTTTCTGAGGAGGTGTCAACTGCCTCAGACGTCGTGCACCATCGTGCCGACTGCGTCTCCGCATAGAATTGAGCGCAGTGCTCCAGGTGTTGTCATGTCGAAGACAACGATCGGTATCGAGTTGTCCCGGCAGAACGCGATAGCGGTGGCATCCATGACCTTCAAGTTCTTCGTCATGACTTCCATGTAGCCAACTTCGTCGTACTTCACCGCTGTGTCATCGATACGAGGGTCAGCGTCGTACACACCATCGACACCTGAGTGCGTGCCCTTCAGCAGGGCATCGGCTTCAATTTCCGCAGCACGCAGCGCAGCAGCAGTATCGGTAGTGAAAAACGGGTTTCCAGTTCCTGCTGCGAAGATGACGACGCGACCTTTTTCGAGGTGGCGAACCGCACGCCGACGAATGTAGGCCTCAGCGATTCTCGGCATCTCAATCGCTGATTGGACCCGAGTCGCCTGACCTTGACGTTCGAGAGCGTCCTGAAGGGCCAACGCATTCATCACCGTGCCCAGCATTCCGATGTGATCGCTCTGCGTGGCATCCATGCCTTCCATCGCACCGATTCGCCCTCGCCAGAAGTTTCCACCTCCAACAACGACAGCGACGTCAACACCTAGGTTTTGACGAAGATCGATGATCTCTCGAGCAGTTGCATCGAGCGTTGGACCATCAAGCCCCCGACCTGACGGTCCAGCTAGGGCCTCACCTGAGGGCTTGAAGACGATTCGTCGCCATCGTGGGGTGGTCGTCGAATCGTCAGCCATGTGTGAATTATCTCAGCCGATCTCGACCTGAGCGAACCGGACGATTCCGGCGGAGCCAATCACTTGCTGGATTGACTGCTTATCGTCTTTCGCAAATGGCTGCTCCAGCAAGCAGACATCTTTGAAGAATCCGCCGATTCGACCCTCAACAATCTTGTCGATCGCCTGTTCGGGCTTGCCCTCATTGCGAGTAATCGTTTCAAGGGTTGAGCGCTCAGCAGCCACAACATCGGCAGGAACATCATCGCGGTTTAAATACTGCGGACGGGCGAATGCAATGTGGACTGCGATGTCGTGAGCAAGTTCATCGCTTGCACCTGACATCTCAACGAGGACGCCGTTGACTCCCCGACCACCCTGAATGTGCTCGTAGTGGCCAATGGTGTTTCCGTCTGCCGCGACCATGTGTACGACATCACCGAGTTCGATCTTCTCCTTCAACAGAATACGGAGTTCCTCAAGCTGGGTCTCTCGACTCGCAACTGCATCGGCACCGCCGGCGAGTACTGCCTCGAGAAGTTCGGTCGCCTCGTTGATGAAGTGTTCGCTGCCGGCAACAAAGTCGGTCTCACACTTCAACTGAACCATTGCAGCAGTTGCACCCTCGATACCGAGGGCGACGAGACCCTGGTTGTTCTCGCGGTCGTCGCGTTTGGCGCTTGCGGCCAAGCCCTTCTCGCGGAGGTACTGCTTTGCGGCATCAATATCGCCTGAGGATTCCTCGAGCGCCTTCTTACAGTCCATCATTCCTGCGCCAGTTGATTCGCGCAGAGCTTTTACGTCTTGTGCGGTGAATGACATGTGTCAGCCTTCTTTCAAATCTGTTCAGGACTCAGTCGACGCATCGACTTCCGGAGCCTCTTCGGCAGCAGGAGCATCAATGGCGGCTTCTGAAGCTTCTTCGGCGGCAGGAGCATCAACGGCGGCTTCATCGGCCGCTTTCTTTGCGGCCATCCGAGCCTCACGCTCTGCTTGAGCACGGGCTGCAGCCGAACGGGCTTCAGCCTGAGCTTGCGCGAATGCTGCTTCTTCTTCTGGGGTGCGCTCTTTTGGCTCCGGATTCGCAGGAGCCGCCTGCGGACGACGAGAAGCGATGTACCGGCCTTCAAGCACGGCTTCAGCGATCACATTTGCGAACAACGCGTTTGCGCGAATTGCGTCGTCGTTTCCTGGGATAGGGAACTGAATCGAATCAGGATCAACGTTCGTGTCAACAACCGCAACAACCGGAATTCCGAGCTTGTTTGCCTCGGTGATTGCAATGTGCTCTTTCATCGTGTCGAGCACGAAAATCGCGTCAGGAGCTTTCTTCATCGAGCGAAGACCACCGAGGTTTCGCTGCAACTTCGTGAGTTCACGATCGAGCAGCAGAGCCTCTTTCTTAATCATGAGATCGAACTCGCCGATCGCTTTTTGACGCTCAAGTTCGAGCATCTTGTTCACTCGAAGCGAAATCGTTCCGAAGTTGGTGAGCATTCCACCGAGCCAACGTTCGTTCACATAGGGCATGCCGCAGCGGTCAGCTGCTTCACGAATGGGGTCTTGTGCCTGCTTCTTCGTTCCAACGAAGAGAACATTGCCGCCGTCGGCGACGAGGTCACGCAGGAAGTTGTATGCGGTCTCGACACGGTTCAGTGTTTGGTCAAGGTCAATGATGTAGATGCCGTTGCGCTCTCCGAAAATGAAACGGCGCATTTTCGGGTTCCAACGACGGGTCTGGTGGCCAAAGTGCGCACCTGCCTCAATCATTTGACGCATGCTGATGAGAGCCATGAGAGTCTCCTATTTAGGGTTGCGGTTGGGGCTCATGTCAGGGCGCCGAAACGACCGCAGATGACATGAACATTTCTGATCTCGAGTGACCTGAACCTTCAGGTGCCGACCGGTTGGTAGGCCGTCAGTCACGCTATCGCCAAGGAGGTGGGTTTTCACCGAGGAAATCACTCGAGCACGAGGTTCGCATCTGCGCCGGTCGAGGGGGTTCGGTTACCGGGACAAGTCGAACTCGGTTTGGTGCAGCAGATAACCAAAGTTCGGGATCGATATAACGACCATTCGAGCGGATGCCAAGGTGAACCATACCTGTGGCCAGTCCGACCGGGTCACCTGCCGCGACAGCCGAACCCCGCGGGTAACGATCGGGCACTTCGATGCCCCCGATCGTTACCAATAACGAAACCACGCTCCCCTCAACCAACAAGGTCAGATAGCCGGTGCCGCCAACCGTTCCGTGAAACCACACCGTGCCAGTGACGACAGACCAGACTTCGTCACCTGGCTCAGCGGCAAACTTCACTCCGCGATTTCCCGAGCACCGTCGGCATTCAGGTGGTCGAAACGGATCAAAAATTGGACGGTCTACGGGTGCTCGCCAACACGTTCGTTCTGCCCAAACGTCGCTGAACACCTGAGAGACGACTTTAGAGGTCCCGCTTGATTTCGCGTCCAACGCCGCAACCGTCAACACCATCGGATCATCCGAGTGGGAGAATCCGCCTGCCAGAAGAGCCAAGAATGCGAAAGCAGCAATGATCATTGCTGCCGGGTTGGGGTGGCTACAGGTGGCCAGCAGCCCGTAGCCGGGACCGGAGGTGTAACACAGAACGCGCGTGCAATTGAGATACCCGAGACTCGGTGACATCGAGGATTTCGGCAATATCTGCCAATGTCAGATTCTCGTCGTAATACAGCGACAGAACGAGTCGCTCCCGGTCGGGGAGATCGCGAACTGCCGCTCGAATGACCACACGAAGCTCTTCGGCTTCGACCGCAACCACAGGAGTATGCGCCCCATCGAGTTCGTCTGCTTCGGGCTCGAAGCCCAACGAAATCGCCCGATCGAGCGTGCCTACCGTTGTGGTGGCGACCTCGGAAAGCCACGACTCCAACTCGCCGGTCGAGATTTCGAGTTTCGCAGCGAGTTCGTCCTCGCTCGGTGAGCGCCCCAACTCGCGCTCGAGATCTGACATCGCTTGCTCTATCCGTCGAGCGTGGGTGCGTACCGTTCGAGGCACCCAATCGAGCTCGCGAAGACCGTCGTATATGGCGCCCCGAATCCGTGGCGCCGCGTACGTCTCGAACTTCACGCCATGCGCAACATCGAATTTTTCGATGGCGTCGATCAGCCCAAATACCCCATACCCGACAAGGTCGGATGGGTCTACCGATCGCGGAAGACCTGAGCCCACACGTCCTGCAACGAATTTCACCAGCGGCGAGTAATGCACGATGAGGTGGTCCCGAGCTGAAGGCGTGCGACGTCGACTCCAACGACGCCACTGCTCGGCCAACTCGGTCGCAGCATCGACAAGACCCGGACGCTGACCCGCCGGTGGCGGTGGAGGCGTCATGCTCGAGGGTGCGACTGGCGGTATGCCGCGGTGAGTCGCTCTTTGCTGACGTGTGTGTATCGCTGCGTTGTTGCAACATCAGCGTGACCAAGAAGTTCTTGTACCGCGCGCAGATCGGCACCGCCGTCAAGAAGATGTGTTGCATAGGTGTGCCGCAGCGCATGCGGGTGTGTTGGGGAGGCGCTCCTGCGGTCGAGAATGCGGCGCACATCACGTGGAGTGAGCCGATGGCCACGCTCGTTTGTGAATAAGGCATCACCGACTTCACTTGGGGCAGCGTCTGAGCGTATTTCGATCCATGCACGCAACGCATCAGATGCTGGTTCACCGAGTGGCACACGACGTTCTTTTGAACCCTTGCCCCACACACGAAGCGCGTGCTGCGTGAAATCGATTGCAGCGCAATCGAGTGAACAGAGTTCGGCAACGCGTAAACCAGATCCGTAAAGCAGCTCAAGGACAGCATCATCTCTGCGGCGGCGCCATAGTGGCTCATTCGGATCGACCTCGGGTTCGAGAAGGTGTTTGAGGTCACGTCGATCGAGCACCCGTGGAAGACGACCTGTCCCGCCGCTCACGTGCACGCCAAGGGTTGGGTCCGTCGACGCGGCACCGTGGCGCAATGCCCACTTGAAATAGCGGCGAATTGCGGCGACTTTGCGCGCAATACTGCGTTGGGCGTACTGACGTGTTGATAAGTGGGCGACATAGCGCCGAACCATCGTCCGGTTTACTGCCAGAGGTTCGCTGATATTCATGCGCGAAATCCACTCGGTAAACATGCGAAGATCTGTCTTGTATGCATCGATCGTTCGCTCTGAAAGCGACGTCAATGACGCAATAAAACGATCGATCTGCCAGGGGTCGACCTGATCGGTCTCGACTGCAGAATCGATAGCCACATAGGAGAGGGTATTCGCTCATTGACACTCTTTGCCGGACACCAGCGTCGATCTTGAAAGTTCGAACCAACCGTTGCTCTCCGTGATGATCTGGTGCTGGAGAAGCTCACTGACAGCGACCACGACCTCCCCGATTGAAGTCGACATGCGTTCAACGAGTTGATTGAGCGTAAGCGATTCTTGAGATAACTCGTGCACGATCTCGACCGCCATTCCTTTAACTCGGTGAGTTGATTGCGGAGCCGGTCGGCAACTTGGACCAAGTCCAAGTTCGTCAAACACGTCGTCGACGCTCGTCACCGGAGTTGCTCCATCACGAATGAGGGCATTCGTACCACTCGACGTTGCAACACGTGGACTTCCCGGAACTGCCATCACCGCTCGGCCACGCTCCAGCGCCTCACGCGCTGTGATCAAACTCCCTCCGGTATCCCCACTTTCGACGACCACAACAATCTCTGACAACGCTGAAATAAGACGATTCCGCATCGGGAAACGAAATGGTGCTGGAGGCGTACCCAATGGCCACTCGCTGATGACCAGATGCTGTTCGGTCATCTCGTCGAACACCGCTTGATGGCGTGCCGGGTAGCACCGGTCGAGCCCGCAACCCACCACCGCAACAGTAGAGCCACATCTCATTGCGCCCCGGTGGGCCGCCGTGTCAACCCCCAAGGCCAAACCGGATACGACGACAATGCCAGCTGCTGCAAGTTGCTCACCAAGTTCTGTGGCGGTCGCTCTGCCCGATGCTGTTGCGCGCCGAGTGCCAACGATGGCAACCATCCGTTGTTGGAGTATCGACAGATCGCCGCGTAAGAACAACACCGGAGGCTTATCGCCGTCTTCACGAAGTGCAGCAGGGAAGTCGTCTGAGATGCACGTGATGACTCGTGTCGAACACGCGCTGAGTTGCGCCCGAGTGGCCTCAATGTCGAACCGATGCGCCTCGGTTTGAAGTTGCCGAAATTTGTCGTTCGAAAAGAGTCGACGGATGTTTGCCCGCCCAACTTCAATATCGCCCCAAAGGCCCTCGGGCTCACGTTCGCTAAGAGCCTGCCGCAACCTCATTGGAGACATCGCTGTCAGCGAAGCAAGTGCAGCAGCAGCTACTTCTGCGTTGCTCGGTGCTCGCACCGTCATTGACGCTCAACTCCTATTGCAGTGCGGAGAGACAGCGCGATCTCAACATGACGTTCGTCAATTATCTCATTAGGTGTGGCCTCAAGGTCTGCGATCGTGCGCGAAGTTCTGCGAACACGGTGTAACCCGCGGCCGGTGAGGTGACCCGCATCAAGTTCGGCCCGTAACCGACGCACTGCTGCGGTCGACAATGGCGCAAACGTATCGATCTCAGATTGCGGGATATCAGCATTGGTGCCCCCCGAACGTTCGAAGGCAAGACGCCGCGCCTTCTCAACTCGTTTGGCAACAATTGCACTTGATTCTGATGGCTCGGTCGCCATGAGTTCACCTACCTGAGATCGTTCAACCGCAACGCGTAGATCGAATCGATCAAGGATTGGCCCCGACAGTCGACCGAGATATCGACGACGAGACCGCTCATCACATCTGCATGCCCCAGGCCGCAAACCCTCACCACACGGACATGGGTTTGTCGCCCCGACGAGTTGGAATCGAGCAGGCAATGTCACGTGATGCTGGGCGCGACTAATCGAGATCGAACCGGTTTCCAGTGCCTCGCGTAGGCAGTCGATCACCGCAGGAGCAAACTGTCCCATCTCGTCAAGGAATAAAACCCCTCCATGAGCAATGCTGATCTCTCCCGGACGGAGGTGATGGGCACCACCGCCGACAAGAGCAGGCGCAGTCGATGTGTGGTGAGGGGCTCGAAATGGTGGCCGCCTGACAAGACCTCCAGGTGGAAGCCGAACTCCGGCAGCAGATTGCACCATAGTTGTTTCAAGCGAAAGATCGTGCGGGAGGTCTGGGAGCAGGTACGGAAGCCGCTCTGCAAGCATCGTCTTCCCCGATCCTGGCGGACCAATGAATAACAAGTGATGACCACCCGCCGCTGCGACCTCAAGCGCAAATCGTGCAACCGGTTGTCCGCGGACATCGGCAAGGTCTGGTCCAAGGTCGACGGTGTGCTCATTTTGGATGCCGGGTGGGACGGTTCCCCAGTCACCAATGCCGGCAAGGGCGTCAACGAGCTCTCGTAACGAAGCGGTTGAACGAACCTTTCCGCTCGTCACGAGTTGTGCTTCGCGCACTCCATCGGCAGGGACGATCCAATCTGCTTGTGGGTGCACCCCAACCATCGGTGCCACCCCAGGAATTGACCTGATCGAACCATCTAGTCCGAGCTCTCCAATAACACAGCTTGTGGCTACGCCATCGGCAGGAAGTTGCTGCGTTGCCAACAGGACGCCGAGCGCAATTGGGAGATCAAGTCCTGAACCGGTTTTGCGGTGATGCGGTGGCGCAAGATTGACAGTGATCTTCTGGTCGGGCCAGTTCAGCCCAGAACTCAGGACCGCCGCCCGAACCCGATCACGGGCTTCTCGACACGCTTCGTCGGGTAGACCGAGCATGGAGAACCCGGGCAAACCGCGACCCACATGGACCTCTACCTGAACCGAATACCCGCGTGCCCCAAGGATTGTTGCCGACGTCACAGAAGCAATCACAGGATCACGTCCTTCCGAATACTGGCGGTGAGGGGCGTTAACCCAATGAGGTGGCGACAAATTATGCGGTCGTTGTGTCACACTCGTTTTGTGCGTTGCAAACGTCTTGCCACAATTGCGTTCAGCGTGTGCATCACAGGAACAACTTTGGTCGCTTGTGGCGATCCAACTCCCGAGCGAGACGCCGCAGCATTCTGTGAAGGCTTACGAACGAATCGCTCAGCGATTGTTGCCGGATCGATTGCTAGTGAACTTGAACTCTCCAGCACACTCGAGATGTACCGGCAACTCGACGATCTCGCTCCACTTGCCGTCTCACAGGAATGGTCAACGTTGCTGAATGCGATCGAGACAGCCAACACAGTTGTCCCCGGGGATCCAGATGGCATCCAACGTGTAGCGGAAGCCGCATATCAGAGCGAGGCGGCGGCACTGGCAATTGCCGAATGGGCGATGGCCTCATGTGACGTCGACTTAGGACCAGTCACTACCCTTGTTCCACACGATGCGCCAGAACCGGCGAAACCAGTTGGCGCCTCGAGTTAACTGTCAGACAATTTCGCCGCGACGCAAGATCACACTGTCGCAGAGACCGTATTCCTTGGCCTGTTCTGCGGTGAACCAGCGGTCACGCTCGGAATCTTTCTGAATCTGCTCTAGAGGTTGGCCTGAATGTTCTGAGATGAGTTGAGCCATTCGCAATTTGGTGTACGCGAGTTGCTCCGCCTGAATTGCAATATCGGCCGCCTGGCCACGAAGGCCAGCGAGTGGCTGGTGCATCATGATGCGGGCATTGGGAAGACTGTAACGCTTACCCGCAGCACCAGCTGTGAGCAGGAACTGTCCCATTGAGGCGGCGAGTCCGAGACACACCGTCGCAACATCACACGACACGAACTGCATCGTGTCATAGATCGCCATGCCGGCAGTTACAGAGCCACCCGGCGAGTTGATGTATAACCAGATGTCGCTATTTGGGTCTTCACCTTCGAGGTAGAGCAACTGGGCGCAAATCTGATTCGCAATGTCGTCATTGACGTCAGAGCCAAGCAACACCACCCGATTTTTCAACAACCGGTTGAACACATCGCTTCGGGGATCGAAACCACCATCTAGAGCGGCCGGGCTTGGATTCACATTGTCGGCGGACATGGCTCTAAGGTTACCCGCCCTTTCCGCCGTGCTCAGCGTGCAGCTCCCGAAAGAACGACAACAATTGGTCGATCATCGAGCCGTCCTGCGTCAATCTCAGTGAGAGCACCAGCCACGCCGGCTGCCCCGGTCGCAGATGTCGGTGGCCCCATAGCATTGACAATCTCGTGAGCCTTTTCGATATTGGATTCTGAGGCAACGACCGATCGACCGCCTGATCGCTCAAGGGCACGAGCGATGCTGATCCAGTCATACGTCTCGTCGTCGAGAATTCCGTCAGCGACCGACTGCGGTGACTCCCATGGCGTCATGATCTCCCGCCAGTGTCGTTCGGGAGTATCAATTTGTGACGCCGCCCGCAACGCTCGATCAAGCGGCGCGCAACCCTCGGCCTGCACAACAACAAGCGGGATACTCGAACCCAAACCAAGTGCAAGCGAACTTGCAAGAGCTCCTCCCCCAACTTGCACATACATCGCCTGGGCCTCCACCACCTCGGCATCAAGTTGATCTCGGATTTCCCAACCGATCGTTCGACCACCATCAAGACACCATGCATTCGCGGGTCCTTGCACGCTGAACGGTATGGCACCAGCCCGAACTGCATCTCTAAACGCCGCCATAGCGGGGTCTCCCGTAACTCCGTCGACCCGTGGACATCTGTTGACCTTCGCCCCGTGCTCATCCAACCCACTACCAAAGGCATCATCCATCCAGGTCGGAACAAAAACCTCTAGTGGCCACCGCTGACCCGCCGCCACCTCAGCAGCTGCGAGGGCAGCGTTACCACAAGATGAAATCGCAAGTGTCTCCCGCTTGGTGAACAAGCCGAGCTGTTCGGCGACGATGAGGTGCAGCATGATGCCAACGAGGTGCCGCGACTTATGCGAGCCGCTTACTCCGGCGGTTTCATTCTTTGCCCACACCGCACGACCGAGCGATTCACTCAGGTGTGCATGCCGCTGAAGCGGAGTGATGGCGAACGAGCCGGCTACCGATCGAGCGATATCGACGGTATCTGCATCTGACATTCCATGCGATCGAGCGAATGCCCACCAACCCATACGCTCTCGGTAACGAACAAACGGATTTTGCTCCTCCGCATCTATCTCTATGACCGGAGCGGCTTGATCATCAATAAATTCGAGCACGTGATACGGATCGGCTGTAATCGCCTGCCGGCACGTCCACGCACACGGACGAGAGATCTCAATCTCTTCGCCGCACACCACGCATCGAAGGCCAACGATCATGTCAGTCGGTCAGGAAGATGACACTCGGTCGTTGAATTCAGTGATCATCGAATCCCAGACTCCGACATATCGACGGAGGTTTCTCCAAAACGACTGGTGGCGTCGCTCTTCGAATAGCTCAAAGGGCGTGCCTTGCTGCTCAACCCAGGTGTAATAGCCGAGATTGAACACCCTGCGACGATCAGCCTCAGTCATCTCAATCATGTGCTCCGTTGAAACGTGCGAGAGATGCTCGCCAAAAATTGCTGCCGCGTCAGCGTCCGAGACTTCGCCACCAAATGTCGTTGCAAGGGTTTTGGCTCGCTCGCTTGGATACAGCGCTCCACCGTCGGTTGCCACCGTGATAATCGCATCGTCCTCACCGAGATCGAGCAACCGCGCTGTCTTAATCGCCGCCAAGGTGTTGCAAATCGCCGAAAAACCGAAATGTGAAAGCGCCTCGATCGTCGCCGCATCTAACCCAAGACGATCGGCCAGCAGCCGCTGACCAGCCTCGGTATTGAACAAGACATCAAGTTCATCTGTTGAGCGGTCGCTGATCGCAACGACAACATCGGTGTTCATCACGTTATGGATGAGCGGGATGTGCTTGTCACCAATTCCTTGGATGTTGTGTTCGCCGTAACCATTCTCGAGCATCGTCGGACATTCCAATGCCTCGACCGCCACGACCTTCGTGCCGTATTCATCCTTTAAGCGGTCACCGGCAGCAATCGTTCCTGCTGAGCCTGTCGCCGAGGTAAACGCAGCCAGGTTGAGGTCTCGACCGCTGCCACTACGAACGTGTTCAAACACGTGAGCCAGCGCTCGACCGGTCACGGTGTAGTGGCCAAGATGATTTCCAAATTCTGAGAACTGGTTAAGAACAAAATTTTCTGGATTCAGCGCAAGTTCATTACATGCGTCATAAATCTCTTTCACATTCGATTCAGTACCGTGAGTACGAATGACGTCGTCGGCAGGGTTTTCGCACCAACGATCAAGCCAATCAAAACGTTCCTGGCTCATCCCCTCGGGAAGAATGGCAACACCCCGACTTGCCATGATGCGGCTGATGGCAATTCCCCCACGGGCGTAGTTTCCAGTTGACGGCCACACCGCCCGGTGGCGAGTCGGATCAAACTGTCCTGTCACGACGCGGGGAGCCAAACACGAGTACGCGGCAAGCACCTTGTGAGCAGTAATCATCGGGAAACGATCTCCGAACACCACAATGATTGGGCTCGCAACACCGGTCAGTTCCTTGGGTAACACAATGTGATCTGGAACAGCCACACGGTTCCCCGCAAGATCGTTGTACCAGTGCACGCGCCAAAGGTTGCGAGCATCCGCACCTTGAGGGTCGGCATCTCCGACAAGGTTGCTGTCGATCGTTGATGGCTCAGCAAGCTGGGCAAATGTCGGCAGAACAATGCCGCGTTCAGCAAAACGACGCACGGAATTTTCGAGTGCCTGTTCGTCGACCAGTCGGTCAGCGAGCCCGAATTGATTCTCCAGGGCGTTGGTGATGTCAGTAGATGCAACCGTCACCCCCACAGTCTGGCACCGATCACGCCCACCCGTCATCTCACAGTGATTTCAGCGAGAACAAATGCTCTACGGTTGGCACATGAGTACTCGACCGCATCTTCGGGTTGGAGCCTGCTACGACTTCAGAAACCCGCCCGGCTCCCCTCTCACGTGGCCACAACTCTACGGAGCCGTCCTTGACCAGATCTCGTGGCTTGATGAACTTGGATATGACCTCGTCTGGTTCACCGAGCATCACTTTGTTGACGACGGATACCTACCATCGTGGATTCCAGTCGCAGGAGCAGTTGCCGGTCGAACACGACATATTCGAATCTCATCAGACATCACGTTGATGCCGTTCCAAGAGCCGTTACGACTCGCCGAAGACCTTGCCGTACTCGACAACATCTCTCATGGACGCATGGAAATTGGTGTCGGAATGGGATACGCCGTACATGAATTTCACGGATTCAATATTCCTCGGCCCCAACGAGTATCACGCACCGAAGAGGGCGTGGAGGTGCTGAAACGCGCATTCACCGGCGAGCGATTCTCATACAGTGGAAAACGGTTCACCTACAACGATGTTCGGGTAACACCCACGCCTGTCCAACAGGGAGGCCCTCCAATTTGGATGGCCGCAATGGGAAAACCAGGGGCTGAACGCGCTGCTCGACTCGGCCTCAATCTCTTGCCCCAAGGCGCGGCTGATCAGGTGCTCGAGCCGTGGCGAGAAGCAACACGGTCGGCTGGAGTTGATCCTCTCAGTCGCCGTGTCGGCATCATTCGCCCTTGGCTTGTCACCGATGATCGCGACCGAGACTGGCCACCGATTCGCGCTGCTGAGCGCTACAAAGCTGGGATCTATGCCGACTGGCTTACAGACTCTGGCGACAATGTGACACTCCAACTCACCGGTGGAGCAGACCCCATTCCACAGACCTGGGTCGTTGGTGATGAAGACAAAGTATTCAACGACATGTGCGAATTTATTGACGCCCATGGCATCACAGACGTAGTGACTTGGGGATGCCCGCCCGGCTTCCATCCCGAGCAGATGAATGACAGCTTCGAGCGGTTTGCCACCGGAGTATTACCTCGACTTCGTGAGCGCTACTAGTCGCTCTTGCGAGAAGCAGACGCGGGTGCGCCTCTAAATGTGATGACATTTGCGTATCGATATGGGCAACAATGGAGTCCATGACTTCGAAAGCCCCTCTCATCGCTCTCGTATCGCTGGCAACTTTGACCACAGCATGTTCATCATCGATCTCGCTCACCGACGAGCCTGCGGCGACTCTGGGAACCCCTGAAACAACCATTGTCAGCACAGAATCGTCAGCTCCAGAACAAACGTCAGCCCCGAGCGACATCGGTTCTGGTGGTACCGATACAACCGAGAGCTCGACGCCTGAGACAACCGCTCCCGAACAAGATGCGGAGTCGACGACCACAACGGTTGAACCAACAGTGCCCGCCGAACCTGAACTAGATCCCGAAATTGCTGCTGCTCGAGATGATCTCCAATCGCAATACGCCAGTTCACGTCTCTATGGACCAATCGTCACCGAACGGTGCGGAGTGCGTGCTGGAATTCTCATCGGCCCGGAACAGTGGGGTCCCATTGCCGACTCCGAAGACTCACGTATTCCAGAAGCGGCAATGTTCAACTGGGTTGACGGCGAATGGGTTCGCACCGACCACATCAGCTATGAAAGCGCAACACAAAATGGCATTGCTGCCGCAGCATTCGCAAGTATCTCATTCATCAACGTCGATGGGTACGACGAACCATTGCTCGTTCGCGCTGAAAGCACAAGTGATGGGAACTACGTGACGACAAAGAAACTCGACTCAAACTGCCGTTGGTGGGACCGTCCGATCATCACCCTTTGCGGTGTGAATCGGTCTGCGGAAGAAGTCACCGGCGCCGGATCAATGACAATGGTTCCGCAGTCGCTCTTCGACGAGGACCCGTTGCCATGTGAGCGAAATGGCTCAATGTCAATCCGCTGGAACCCAGAGTTCCAAATGATTGAACCCGCAGTGAGTGGCGCGGATTGGTGCAACGCCTACCTTTCTGAAATTGAAGCCGGCTATCCGCTCACACCGTGCACTGAAGGTGCCACGATCTCAGCCGTCCAGGACGCACTCGCCGCCGCCGGATACAACATTGATGCAGACGGATTCTTCGGCCCCGGGACAATGCGGACGATCATGCGTTACCAACAAAGCCAAGGTCTTGAGGTCACCGGCCGTATCTCAGCTGATCTTGCGCTCGTTCTCGGCGAGGACGCCAGCGGCGGCGGCGACAGCTGACCCAATACTGACAACTCTCAGTACGCTGTGACCCGCATGCGGGCGTGGCGGAATTGGCAGACGCGCAGGATTTAGGTTCCTGTTCTTCGGAGTGTGGGTTCAAGTCCCACCGCCCGTACGAAAAAGGTGGTGGCCAATGGCCACCACCTTTTCAATTTCTAGAGATTGGCTCTGATCAGAGACGCTCAATGATGGTGACATTGGCCTGTCCGCCGCCCTCACACATCGTCTGCAGTCCGTAGCGGCCATTGGTGCGCTCAAGTTCGTTGAGCAGCGTCACCATGAGTCGAGCGCCGGTTGCGCCAAGCGGATGTCCCAGAGCGATAGCACCGCCACTTGGGTTAACTTTCGCGGGATCAGCGCCAATTTCTTTCAACCACGCCATCGGAACAGGTGCGAATGCCTCGTTGATCTCAACTGCATCGATGTCATCGATGCTCAATCCGGTGCGCTCGAGCGCACGACGCGTTGCCGGGATCGGTGCCGACAGCATCATGATCGGATCATCGGCAAGCACCGTCATGTGATGAATACGTGCACGAGGCTTCAGACCATGACGTTTCACTGCTTCTTCGCTTGCAACGAGCAACGCCGCCGAACCGTCAGAAATCTGGCTTGCAACTGCGGCGGTAATGCGACCACCTTCACGCAGCGTTGCGAGTGACTGCATCTTCTCAATGTTTGGTTCGCGCGGACCCTCGTCGTAATCGAGACCGTTGAGAGGAACGATTTCATTGTCGAATCGACCCTCGGCGCGGGCGCGAATCGCTCGCTCATGAGATTCAACCGCAAACGCTTCCATCTCTTCACGAGTGATATTCCAATGCTCAGCCATGAGTTCTGCGCCGTGGAATTGACTCACTTCGGTGCCACCGAAACGTGAGTTCCATCCTTCTGCTCCAGTGAATGGATCGAACTCTGGATCGTCTTTTCCGGCTTGGGCACCGGCAGTAATGGGAACCATCGACATATTTTCAACGCCGCCGGCGACAACGATGTCCATCGTCCCCGACATCACTGCTTGAGCTGCGAACTGCACAGCCTGCTGGGCCGATCCACACTGGCGGTCAATCGTCACACCGGGAACATGCAATGGAAGTCCAGCGGTGAGCCATGACGTCCGGGCAATACACCCTGACTGTTCCCAGATGGAGTTCACATTGCCAAAGACAACGTCATCAACAGCTTCAGGGTCAACTCCGGAGCGTTCGATGAGATGCTTGATGGAATGAGCACCAAGATCGGCTGGGTGAACGGTGGACAGTGCGCCACCGCGGCGACCAACTGGTGAACGAACTGCGTCAACGATAAATGCTTCAGTCATACGACTCACGGTACATCGGCAACCATCTCCCGACATCATCCGACAACACCACAACATGGCAGGCTCTCAGAATGAACATCGGTGAGATTCCAACTCCGGCAGCGGTCGTCGATGCAGCGGCGTTGACTCGGAACCTTCACACGATGGCACAACGACTTCCTGGCCTATCGCTGCGGCCACATGTGAAGGCACACAAGTGCACCGCTCTCGCGGCTCGGCAAGCCGATCTTGGCCACCACGCGTTCACCTGTGCTACGCCACGTGAAGTCGTCGGCATGATTGAAGCTGGCGTCGGAACAGACCTCCTTCTCGCCAACGCGGTTCTCGATGTTGACCGACTCACTCGGGTCGCTCAGGCAGCCAACTCTGCCGACGTCATTGCTCGCGTCGCTGTTGATTCTTCTGAGACCATCGAAGCCGCTCAACGTGCAGGTATTCGCGATGTCATCATCGATGTCGATGTTGGAATGCCTCGATGTGGTGTAGCACCAGTTCATGCTGGCCAACTCGCTGAGACCGCTCGTCAACGAGGACTCACCGTTTCAGGAGTAATGGGTTACGAGGGTCACCTACAGATGGTGTCAGACCGCAAAGAGGCTCAAGAACGTGTTGCCGCTGCGATGGCAATGTTGCGAGCCGCTCACGACGACGTCGGTGGTGAGATTGTTTCGACAGGCGGAACTGGAACTCACGACCTTCACCAAATCGGACTCGAACACCCGACGGGTGTTACTGATGTGCAAGCAGGATCGTACGTCATGGTCGATACTCAATACGCATCGCTTCACCAGGGGTTTGAGCAGGCTCTCACGATTGTGGGGACCGTTATTGCACATCATGAGAACCGATATGTCACCGATGTTGGCCTAAAAGCTCTTGGAATGGATCATGGCGACCCGTTAATCGACGACTGCAAAGTGTGGTTTTGCTCCGACGAGCACACCACCTTCAGTAGCCATACTCGAACGTTCACACTTGGCGAACGAGTTCATATACGGCCCGCCCATATCGATCCAACGATTGCACGACATGAAGAACTCTGGATTGTGGAAGATGGCGAGGTCGTTGACCGGTGGCCGATCGATTTACGGCATTGGTAACGGTCGGAATCGACCCCCTATGAGCGGCGCCGGAGGGCCTCAGCAAGTGCCGCAAACGCTCGTCCGCGATGCGAGATGTTGTTCTTTTCTTCAGCGGGCATCTCAGCAAACGAACGCCCACCTCCATCAACAGGAATGAAGATCGAGTCATAACCAAAGCCTGCATCACCAATCTCTTGCTCAGCGATACGTCCCTCGCATACACCTTCGACAACAAGCTCACTGCCATCAGCCCAGGCAACGATCACCACAGTTCGAAAACGCGCTGTGCGTTCGTTTGATCGAACCCCCTCAAGATCAGCGAGTAGTTTCCGGCGGTTATCCGCATAGGTCGCGTCATCTCCGGCGAATCGAGCGGCGTAGATTCCTGGCGCTCCACCAAGCGCATCAACTTCAAGCCCGGTGTCATCCGCCACAGCTGCCTGACCGCTCGCTGCACGGACGGCTTGTGCCTTCAATCGGGCATTACCAACGAGTGAGTCGGCATCTTCAACGACCTCGCCGATGAAAGCTGGCCTTGGCTCCAATTCAGCAATGCCGACGAGCAGCTCCTCGATCTCAGCGACCTTGTCAGGATTCGCTGACGCACAAACGAGGCGCAATTGCGGTGTCGTCATGAACGCGGTGTTGGGGGCGACGAAATGAGTTCGTCCTGCAGGTCTGCAATCGCTCCAAGTCCAGACTCAGCGAGCACGAGCATCGAATCAAGTTCGTTGCGGGTGAAGGCCATTCCCTCAGCTGTCCCTTGCACCTCGACAAAGCGGGCCTGGCCCCCCACTCCGGCTGGTCGCAGCATCACGACGTTCATATCGACTTCAGCCCGAGAATCTTCAACGTAAGGGAGGTCGAGGACGGGCACACCATCGACAATCCCAACGGAAATTGCAGAACATGTCGAATGCAGCGGGTGGGAAGAAATCAGCCCTTGTTGCATCCGTCGGGTCAACGCATCATGGAGTGCGATATACCCGCCACAGATGGAGGCTGTTCGAGTACCGCCGTCGGCTTGGATGACATCACAGTCAACAACAGCCTGACGCTCGCCAAGAAGTGTCATATCGCATGCAGCGCGCAATGCTCGAGCGATCAGTCGCTGAATTTCAACCGTTCGTCCCGACTGCTTTCCTTTGGCAGCCTCACGATCGACGCGTTCGGGGGATGAACCAGGAAGCATCGAGTACTCGGCCGTCACCCAGCCTGTCCCTCGACCCTTCATCCAACGCGGCACGTCTTCATCAATTGAGGCTGTGCACAACACCTTGGTGCGTCCAACAGTCACAAGGCACGAGCCATCAGCCATTTCTGTGAAATCACGCTCAAATGTGATTGGGCGCAATTCATCTGGGTTTCGGCCATCAGGTCGCGGCATCGTGTTCTTCCTCTCGAATGTTCGTGCACTGTCAGGCTAGGCGCTCAACGCTCCCAGCGTTCGGCTGCGACAAGGTCGGAGCCAAACAGAGCCGCTCCAAGTTCTCGAAAAGCATCGACATCTCCGCTTGAAAGGAATCGACGATTGCCACGATCGTGACGCAAGCGGAGAAGATTCATTTCTGCAAGACGATCACGAACTGCAAACGCTGTCTCATCGGCTGAGGACACGAGCACCACATCTGGACCCATCACCTCGCCGATTGTCCTTGCAAGGAATGGATAGTGAGTGCATCCGAGCAACAGCGTGTCGATCTTCGCGCCAGCGAGGGGCGCAAGCAACCGTTCAGCAAGCACCATCACCTCGTCTCCACTCAATTGTCCACGCTCGACAAACTCGACAAAACCCGGACAGGCTGCACTCGAGAGTTCCGCTGAGATGTTGGTTCGGGCAGCAACTGCCTCCACAGCGTGCACATAAGCCCCAGAAGAAATCGTGCCGACAGTTCCAATCACGCCGACGCGGCCTGAGCGCGAGGCCTGCACAACCGCTGACGCACCGGGCCCAACGACATCGAAAATGGGTATAGGAAGTTCGGACCGAAGGTGGTCAAGCCCGGCAGCGGTTGCGGTGTTACACGCAACGACAATTGCCTTTACGTTGAAATCTTCAACTAACGAATGGGCAAGTTCGCTCGCGTATTCGCGAACATCCTCGAGTGGTTTCGACCCATATGGATACCGACCGGTGTCACCGATGTACACGTAGTCTTCGGCCGGTAACAGGTCGATGAGGGCGCGGGCCACAGTAAGTCCACCAAAACCTGAGTCAAAAATGCCGATCGGCCGATCCACGATTTCAACGCTACTGAGGAGCGGACGATGATTGATGTCAACGTTGCCGGAGTTGTGGTGGCAAGTCAGTTGACTTAATCGTCAACGATGTCGGTTGATCCCCCATCGGCATAGTCCAATGTCTGGATCGGCTCAATTGCGGAGCTCACGATCCCAGCAAGGTTTGCCACGATGCGCTTCCAATAGCGGTGTAACACCGCTCGCGGAACTGCCCAATGACCCGGTTCTTCAGACCGCATGTACTCATGAATTTTCTGCTCGCATTCTCGGTTCATGGCCATCGAACGGTTGAGAAATGCTTGGGCAGCAGCTGTGTCGAGCGACACCAAGATGTCGGACGCTTCGACATACATCTGTGAAATAACCTGCCGGCGAGTCATGAACTCATCAATGTCAGGCGCACCTGCCAGGGAGATTCCATCCTCTGCGAGATCAAGGATGTTCTTTGCTTGATCGCCGATTCGCTCAATCTTCTTCAGCAGAAGCGTGTACCCCATAACAAGGCCAATATCATCGCCGCCTCTTACTGCGATGTGGACGACAAGTTCTGAACGTAAGCGTTGTTCAGCCGAGTTGATCCGATCGTCAGTCGCCCGAATATCCGCCCCTACCGCCGCAGCATCGGCACCGGCAAGTAGCGCAGTGGATGCAAGGTCAAAGGAGTGTCGAGCATCACCGAGCATGAGAACCGTCTCATGTGAAATTCGGTCGAGTGGTGATTCACCTTTTTTAAAAAATGATAAGACCATGAGCTTCTCCGATCAGCGGAATATCGCAATGACGACAAGTGGAATAATGACAAAGACAGTGACGACCCAACCCACTGCAATGCTTCGGCGTTTGACCGCAAGTTCTGCAAGCAGTTCGGCACATCGCATTGGTAGCGGGCGAAGAAATGGAATCCCGTACAGGACAACAATTCCGAGGATGTTGAACCAGGTGTGAACGAGCGCAATGGTGAGTGCGTCTGACCCACTCGCCGCAAGCGCCGCAAGCAATGCTGTGATCGTTGTCCCCACGTTTGCCCCAAGGGTGACCGGGTAAATATTTCTCAAGGAGATCACCCCTGCTGCGGCCATCGGGATCAGAATCGATGTCGTGATACTCGACGACTGAACCGAGATGGTGATGAGCATGCCGATCACCATTGCGACGATGCCACCGCCCTTGCCGAGCACTCGGTTCATTGATGCTTCGAGTCGTTCAGCAATTAATGCCTTCATATTCTTTGTGATCGCTATGAGCGACACAACAACGACACCAATTCCGATCGTCACCATCGCAATCCCCAACGGTGTTCCGTCTAGGGAAAACTGCTTCAGCCCATCTTTTAACCAATTAACCGGGTACTTGACCCACTCTTTGATTGGGCTCTTCCACTCAGACCCGCCGGAGCCCGTGAGCAAGTCGGCTGTACGTGTTGCGAGCCAGGAAATCCGGCCCGTGAGAAGTTCAAACGGAAGCAGAATCACGACTGCCATCAGATTGAAGAAGTCATGAACCGTTGCCGCGGCGAGTGCTCGCTTAAATTCCTGAGATTGCCTGACATGACCAAGCGAGACGAGGGTGTTCGTTACGGTCGTGCCAATATTTGCCCCCATAATCATTGGCACCGCTTGATCGAACGCAAGCGCCCCCGACGCAACTAGTCCGACAATGAGCGAGGTGCTCGCCGATGATGACTGCACCAGAGCGGTTCCAAGGAGACCAATAAAGAGCCCGACGAGAGGGTTGGAAACAGATGAGAACAGACGTTCCTGGGTGTCTGCCCCCATCACTTTGATTCCTGATTCGAGCGATGAGACGCCAACAAGGAATAGGTAGATGATGGCGATGACGAGAGCCGCCCGCGCCCATCGAGGTACAACAAGAAGGGTGGAACCGGACATTCGCTTGCAGTCTAACTGAGCACAACAACTCTCGGTTATGCCGAGAGTCTCAGAAGTAGATGATCTTTTCGGCTGCTGCTTCGGCAGCATCGAGATCATCGGTGTACGCGCCGGTGGAAAGATATTTCCATCCACCATCACAAACGATGAACACGATCACACCTGAATC
>Ga0075480_10000620_pt1 | contig 21307 bp, 17 predicted proteins | sample DEB08_DNA_7_FD_81590 | JGI IMG/M metagenome (GOLD analysis project Ga0075480, IMG submission 81590) | Aqueous microbial communities from the Delaware River and Bay under freshwater to marine salinity gradient to study organic matter... | ecosystem: Environmental > Aquatic > Marine > Coastal ... | reverse complement strand
TGGTCCTGCGCCTCACGTCGCCGGACGGGACGGGCGGGTACCCGGGCACGGTCACGGTCACGGTCGAGTACGCGGTCGCGCCGGGCGAGCTCGCGATCACGTACCGCGCGACGACGGACCGACCGACGCCGGTGAACATGACGCAGCACGCCTACCTCAACCTCGCCGGCGAGGCCGGCTCGGCCGTCCTCGACCACGAGCTGACGGTCGCGGCGGACCGCTGGACCCCGGTCGCCGCCGACCTGATCCCGACCGGCGCCACCCCGGACGTCGCGGGGACGCCGTTCGACCTCCGGACCGGTCGCCGGCTCGGCGACGTCGTCGCGGACCTCGCCGACGACCCGGCCGGGGGGATGGACCACAACCTCTGGCTCGAGGGCACGGCCGGCGACGTGCGCGAGGTGGCGGTGCTGCGCGACCCGGTGAGCGGTCGGTGGCTGCGGCTGGACTCGGACCAGCCCTGCCTGCAGGTCTACACGGGCAACCGGCTCGGGCGGACGGTCGGGCGGGGTGGCGTGACCTTCCCCCGCCACGGTGCGGTCTGCCTCGAGCCGCAGCACGCGCCGGACAGCCTGCACCGACCCGGCTGGCCGTCGATCGTCCTGCGGCCCGGGGAGGAGTACCTGCACCGGCTGCGGTGCCGGCTCGGGGCGGGGTGAGGCCGGTTCCGACCGGCGCTAGACTTCCCCGGTCACGCGGACGTAGCTCAGCTGGCTAGAGCGCCACCTTGCCAAGGTGGAGGTCGCGGGTTCGAATCCCGTCGTCCGCTCCGTCGCGCCCGGGGCCCCTCAACCGGTCGCCCCCGACGAGAACCCCTCGACGCCGTCGAAGCGGTGCAGGTGGTCCGTCCCGACCACCGCGAGGCCGGCCGCGACCAGTGCCCCGACCGCGTCGAGGATCTCGGCGGCCGTCGTCGTCCCGCCGTCCGCCGGCTGCAGGCGGCACCGCCAGTGGTCGGTCAGCAGCGCCGTCGGGGCGGCGCCGGGATGCACCTGGACCCCCCGGTTCGTGACCAGGGTCGTGCGCAGGCGGCGGTCACCGAGCGCCGCCGCGATCGCGGCGACCAGCACGACCGGGTCCCGTCCGGCCCCGTCCCAGCGCAGACCGACGTCCACGCCGACGGTCTCGGTGCTGACCCCGACGGCCGTCGGGGTCGAGACCGCGACCCGCCGGGTCTCGAACCGGGCCGGCCGGAGGCGCTCCGGCTCGGTACCGAGCCGGGCGATCACCGCGTCGGTGAACTCCTCGGTCGTGACCTCCCGTTCGCTCAGCCCCTCGCGGTGGAGATCCGCCGTGTGCAGACCCGACTCGAGGGTCGCGAGCCAGGCGTTCGCGATCCGCTCGGCCGTCGGGGCCTCGCCGAGATGGACCAGCATCTGGACGGCCGCGTTCAGCAGCCCCGAGGGGTTCGCCACGCCGCGACCGGCGATGTCCGGCGCGCTGCCGTGGACCGCCTCGAACATCGCGTGGGTCGCACCGATGTTCGCGGACCCCGAGATCCCGACCGAGCCGGCGACCTGGCCCGCGATGTCCGAGAGGATGTCGCCGTACAGGTTGAGGGTCACGATGACGTCGAACCGCTCGGGCTGGGCGGCCAGCCGGGCCGCCCCGATGTCGATGATCTGGTGCTCGGCCCGGACGTCGGGGTACTCGGCGCTGACCTCGTCGAACACCCGGTGGAACAGGCCGTCGGCCTGCTTCATGATGTTGTCCTTGGTCATGCAGGTGACCGTCCGGCGACCGTGGGCCCGGGCGTGCTCGAACGCGTACCGGACGATGCGCTCGCTGCCGGGGCGCGAGACCAGCTTCACCGCCTTCACGACCTCGGGGGTCGGTCGGTGCTCGATGCCGGCGTACAGGTCCTCCTCGTTCTCGCGGACGATGACCAGGTCCATCCCGGGGTGCAGCGAGTGGACGAACGGCGAGTACGCGACGGTCGGCCGGACGTTCGCGAACAGCCCGAGGGTGGTCCGGATGGTCACGTTCAGCGACCGGTACCCGCCGCCCTGCGGGGTCGTGATCGGCGCCTTCAGCAGGACCGGGTTGCGGCGGATCGCCTCCCAGGCCTCGGGCGGGATGCCGGTGGGGTGACCGGCCTCGTAGGCGGCCCGGCCGACGACCACCTCCTCGGGCTCGAGCGGCGCGCCGGCGGCCTCGAGGATCCGCAGCACGGCGGTCATGATCTCGGGGCCGATGCCGTCGCCGTGGGCGACGGTGATGCGGTGACGGGCGGTCATGCGGGGGCTCCGGTCTCGGGCGGGAGGGTCGGGTCGGAGGTCGTGTCGGTCGGGTCGGGGCTCGTGGGCGGCGCCGCCGGGTCCCGGAGCAGCGCCAGGACCTCCTCGGGTTCGGCGGTCAGCGCGACGACCTGGTCCTCGGCGCCGAGCACCAGCGTGCCGTCCGGGACGATCGCCTCGGTGCCCCGCCGGACGCCGGTCAGCACCGTGCGCTTGGGCCACGGCACGTCGCGGACCGCCCGGCCGTCGGCCGCGGAGCCGGCGCGGACGACGAGCTCGACGGCCTGCAGGCCCGTCACGTCCCGCATCCGCTGCGCGTCGCGGGTCAGGCGGGTCGCGACCGTCCGCTCGATGCCGCGGTCGTAGGCCCGGACGACGTCGGCCCGCCGGAACACGCCGACGACCCGGCGCGTCGCGGGGTCGATGACGGGGAGGCGGCCGACCTGGAGGTTCGCCATGCGCTGGACGGCACGGAACGCCGGCTCGTCGGGACTGGCGGTCACCGCCCGCGTCGTCGCGAGGTCCGCGGCCGTCGTGCCGGTGCGGGAGAGGTCGCTGAGGGCGACGACCCCGACGAGACGGTCGTCGCGGTCGACCACGACGGCGCCGTGCAACGACTCACGGGCGAACCGGTCACGGAGCGCGTCGGCCGGTTCGTCCGCGCGGACGGTGATGTGCGGGCGGTCCGGCGGCGTCATCACCTCGGCGACGGTGACCAGCTGCAGGACGTCGACGTCGTCGGGGCGGGCGAGCGTCACGCCGCGTGCGCGGAGGCTCTCGAGGTACAGCGAGCGCCAGCCGAGGCGGTCGGCGCCGAAGCTCGCGATGCCGACCGCGAGCATCAGCGGGAGGACCAGCTCGTAGTTGCCGGTCAGCTCGAAGACGAGGATGACGGCGGTCAGCGGCGCGCGGACGACGGCGGCGAACACGGCGGCCATCCCGACCAGCGCGAACGCCGTCGGCGATCCCAGCCCCAGCGCCGGGACGGCGATCGCCCCGACCGCGCCGCCGAGCGCCGCGCCGGTGAACAGCGTCGGCGCCAGCGTCCCGACGGCCGACCCCGTCCCGATCGAGACGACGCTCGCGAGCAGCTTCGCGACCAGCAGCAGGAGCAGCCCGCCCGCGGCGGCCCAGCCGGTCCCCGAGATGCCCTCGAGCATCATGCGGATCGGCTCGCGCGACGCGCCCGGGATGGCGGGCAGCCCCGCGCCCTCGCCGAGGACCTCCGGGACGACCAGCGCGATCAGCCCGACGCCGAGGCCGCCGAGCCCGACCGTCGCCACGGTCCCGACGCGGTCGCGGAGGCGCGCGGCCACGCGGCCGGCGACGTGCTCGCCCCGGCGGAAGCCCTGGGCGACCAGGAGGGCCAGCAGACCGATCGCGGCGTGGACGAGCAGCTCCGCCGGGTCGCCCAGCCGGGCCGGCGTCGCGGGGTCGAACAGCGGCAGACCCGGGCCGACCAGCTGGCGGGCCGTCACCGACGAGACCACGGCGGCGACGACGATGACCTGGAGCGAGCCGGCCCGGCGCAGCCCCCCGAGCAGCAGCTCGATCGCGAACAGCATCCCGCCGATCGGGGCGTTGAACGAGGCCGCGATGCCGGCCGCGACCCCGGCCGCGACCAGCGACCGGGTCCGCTCCTCGTCGAGCCGACCGAGGCCGGCGATCACGGATCCGACGGCGCCGCCGAACAGGACGATCGGCCCCTCGCGGCCGCCGGAGGCGCCGGTCCCGAGCGCGACCGACGTCGCGACGACGCCACCGGGGGCGACGCGGCGCCGGATGCGTCCGCGGTGGATCGCGACGGCCTCGAGGGTCGAGACGACGCCACCCCCGGCCACCTCGGGGACGACGTACCGGACGAGCAGCCCGACGACGAGACCGCCGAGCGTCGGGACGAGCACGACCTGCCAGGCCGGCGTCGGGTCGGCGAACGCCGCCCCGGCGACGAGGTGCACGCCGGTGATCAGCGCCCAGGCGACGACACCGGTCGCGAGGCCGACGGCGGCGCCGAGCAGCAGCTGCAGCCCGTCCCGCGTCGGGTCGAGCGGGGGGAGGCGGCCGGCCAGCTCCCGTGCCGCGGCGACGAGGCGGACCGCCGCGCCGCGGGCGCGGGTCATCGGGGCTCGGGTCATCCGGTCACCTCCCCGTGCCCCGTGCGGGGCCCCGGCCCGTCAGGACGACGTCCGCGGGGTGCATCCTCCCACATCGGCCGGTGTCAGCGCCGCCGGCCGTCCCGCCCGCCCCGCCAGGCGCTGAACGATCCGATGCGCCCGCCGTCCGGACGTCGCAGCCACGGCCACGGGTGCCGGACCGCGACCGGCACCGCGGCCGCCCGGCGCCGGAACCCCGGGACCGGCGCGTGCGTGACGGCGAGCGACCGGCCGCCGGCCGCGCCGTCCGCGGCCAGCGTCGCCACGACGTCGCCGCGCCAGACCTCGACCTCGCGGCGGGTCGCGAGGTCGCCGAGCGCCTCGGCCAGGAACACCAGTCGACGTCCGTCCAGGCGGAGCCGTGCCAGCAGCGGGGCGTCGAACACGAACACGACGGGGAGGTCCGGGTGCGCCGCGAGCGCCGGGTCGTCGTCACCCACGGACTCGGCCGTCAGCCAGACGGTGGTGGGGTCGTCGTCGCCGTGACGCTCGACGCCCGCGGGCCCGGCGGTCGCGCCCGGGTCGGGGTCGTCGCGGAGGCGCGGGTCGGGCGGGACCGCGCTGAGCGGCGGATCCTCGGGCCAGTCCTCGATCGGGCAGGACGCGGCGAGGTCGCAGGTGCCGCACAGCCCCGGTGCCCGCTTCTCGACCTGCCACCGTGAGAAGCCGTAGGGGCGACCGGTCCCCGTCCCCACCGTCCACTGCCAGCCGAGCCGGTTCGCCGCGCGCGAGCCGTCGAGCAGGCGCCGGAACAGCCCGTCCTCGCCCTCCCGCCAGGCCGCGCCGGCGCGGACGGCCCAGTGGGACGCGATCCACATGCGGGCCTGGTTCGGCAGCCAGCCGTCCTCGTTGAGCTCGCCGAGGACGAGGTCGAGACAGGCCATGCCGGCGGCGCGGTCCTCGTGCCACGGGTCCGCCCCCGGGGGCAGGCCGGGGAGGAGCTCGTGGCGCAGGCCGTCGCGCAGCCGCGGCCCGAGGCGGGCCTGCACGTGCCGGGCGTACTCCTGCCACAGGAGCTCGTCGCGGAACTTCTCGCGGTCGCGTGCCGGGGCGTCGGCGGCCGCGGCCCAGACCCGCGGCAGCGGCAGCAGCCCGTGCCGGATCCAGGGCGAGAGCCTGGTCGCACCGCGGCGCGCGGCCGGCCAGACCTCGTTGCGGTCCGACGCGTACCCGCGGAGGTCGAGGGCGGCGAGGGCGGCGTCGGCCGCGCGCTGCCCGCCCCGGAACCGGGGCGAGGCGGCGACGGCGGCGGGGCCGCCGTCGCAGAGGTCCCCGAGGTGCGCGGCCACCCAGGCCGTGACCGTCGGGTCGGGACCCTCCGTGGCCGGCGGTGGCGGGGTCGGCAGGCGGCGCGGTGCGTCGGGCATGCTCCCCGCCTCCGACCGTCGCGTCGGGTCGAGGCTAGGAGCCGCGGTGGCCGACCCCGTCGACGTCACCGGACCGGGTCGGGTCCCGTACCGCCGGTTCCGGACGGTCGTCGTCGCCGCGCCCCCGGCGGCCGTCTGGCCGTGGCTGGTCCAGATGGGGTTCGACCGCGGCGGCTGGTACGCGGTGGACGCGCTCGAGAAGGCGTTCGGCGTCGGCCGGTTCGCGACCGGGTGGTCGGCCCGCCGCGTCGAGCCGACCCTCCAGGACCTCGCCGTGGGGGATCGGGTCCCGCTCTCGCGCCGCCGGTGGCTGGAGGTCGAGGTCCTGGACGCGCCGCGCGAGCTGACCCTGGTGCTGCCGCCGGGTCCGCTGCGCTGGACCTGGCGGTTCACGCTGGCGCCGGATGGGCCGGACGGTGCGACGACGCGACTCGGCGTCGAGACGCTGCTGTCGCTGCCGGCCCCGGGGCCGCTCGGCCGGGCCGCCGTGCGGGTCGCGTGGCGGGCGTTCGACGTCGGGCACGGCGCGATGGAGGCGGTGCAGCTGCGCACCATCGCCGGCCGCGCCGCCGCCGCGTGGCTAGCGTCCGACGGCCCCACCCCGCGCCGGGGCGCACGGGGACACGAGGAGACGGACGTGCCCGACGACCTGCGCGCGACCGCGGCGGCCTGGGTCGCCGGCGATCCCGACCCCGCGACCCGGGCCGAGCTCGAGGCCGTCCTCGCCGACCCGGCGACGACGGACGCCGACCTCGCGGACCTCGTCGGGACGGCGCTCGAGTTCGGGACGGCGGGACTGCGCGGTCGGGTCGGGCCCGGGCCGAACCGGATGAACCGGGCGGTCGTGATCCGCACCACCCGCGGCCTCGCCGACCACCTCGCGGCGACCGACCCGACGGCTCGCGAGCGCGGGGTCGTCGTCGGGTACGACGCACGGCACGACTCGGCCCGGTTCGCCGCGGACGTCTGCGGCGTGCTCGCGGCCGCCGGCTTCGTCGTCCACCGCTTCCCGGTGTACGCGCCGACGCCGCTCTGCGCCTTCGCCCAGAGGGACCTCGACGCGGCGGCCGCGGTCGTCGTCACCGCCAGCCACAACCCGCCGCAGGACAACGGCTACAAGGTCTACGTCGAGGGGGCGGCCCAGATCGTCCCGCCGACCGACGCCGCCATCGCGGCCGCCATCGACGCGGTCGGGCCCGCCGTCGCCGTCCCCTCCGTCGCGGTCGCGGACCTCGACGCGCACCCCGCGGTCCGCGTCCTCGGTGACGACGTCGCCGCCCGGTACCGCGCCGCGCTGCCGGCCGCCCGTCCGGCGCCGTCCGACGCCGCGCGGAGGACGCCGCTGCGCATCGCGTACACGCCGCTGCACGGCGTCGGCCGGGACCTGGTCCTCGCGGCGCTGGCGGACGCCGGGCACATCGACGTCCACGTCGCGCCGTCGCAGGCCGAGCCCGACGGGGCCTTCCCGACCGTCGCGTTCCCGAACCCCGAGGAGCCGGGTGCGCTCGACGCGGTCCTGGCGCTGGCCACCGACGTCGGCGCGGATCTGGTCCTCGCGAACGACCCCGACGCCGACCGGCTCGCCGTCGCGGTGCCGGACGGCGCGGGCGGGTTCGCGGTCCTGAGCGGCAACCGCATCGGCGTGCTGCTGGCCGAGCACTGCCTCGCCGGCCGGGCCGACGCCGTCCGTGCCGAGGGTCGCACGCCGCTCGAGGTGTCGAGCATCGTCTCGACGCCGATGGTCGCGGCGGTCGCCGCGGCCCACGGCGCCCGGAACGAGGTGACGCTGACCGGGTTCAAGTGGATCTGCGCGGCGGCCCGGGCGCTGGAGCCTGAGGGGTACGAGCTGGTCCACGGCTTCGAGGAGGCGCTCGGGACCGCCGTCGGGACCGTCGTCGCCGACAAGGACGGCGTCTCGGCCGCGGTGGCCTTCGCCGACCTCGCCCGCGGGCTGGCGGCCGAGGGCCGGACGGTGCTGGACCTGCTGGCCGACCTCCACCGCCGGCACGGCCTCTGGGTCAGCGGGCAGCGGTCGGTGACCCACGTCGGGGCCGAGGGCCGGCGGCGGATCGCCGACGCGATGGCCCGCATCGGCGACGCGCCGCCGGCCGAGCTGGCCGGGGCCGCGGTGCGCGCCGTGACCGACTACCGGACCGGCGCCTCGGGCCGCCCGCCGTGGCTCGGACTCCACGACCTCGTCGCGTTCGCCCTCGACGAGGGCCGCGTCATGGTGCGGCCGTCGGGCACCGAACCGAAGGCGAAGGTGTACGTCGACGTCCGGGTCGACGTCGGGCCGGACGCGGACGCCGCGGCGCTGGCGGCGGCCGAGGTGCACCTCGCGGCCCGTGTGACGGAGCTGGCCGACGCCGCGGTCGTGGCCGCCGGCCTCTGACGCGACCGGGCCCGGACCCCCCGAGGGGATCCGGGCCCGGGGATCGGGTCGGCCGCGGCGCCTAGCTGGTCGCCTCGACGTACAGGTCCGTGTACCGCGTCTCGAACTCGCCGGTGTCGCGGAGGAACTGCAGCCGCTCCTGGGTCGCCGGCGCCGGGTAGACGGCCGGGTCGTCCAGGATCTCGGGGTCGATCAGCGCCTCGGCCGCCGCGTTCGGCGACGGGTAGTAGATGTACTCCGTCAGCGCCGCACCGCGCTCGGCGGTCAGGACGAAGTCGATGAAGGCATGGGCCGTGCAGGGGTGCGGCGCGTCGGCCAGCACGGCCATCGCGTCGGTCCAGACGGTCGCACCCTCCTGCGGCACGACGTACGCGTACCCCTCGGCGCCGTCGAACGCCTCGAGGAAGTTCCCGCTGTACCCGTGGGCGACGACGACCTCGCCGCTGAGCAGCAGGTCCTCGTACGTCCCCGAGTCGTACGCCGCGGTCCAGTCCCGGGCCGCCGCGACGAGGTCGGCGGCCCGCTGGAGGTCCTCCTCGCTCGTCGTGTTCGGGTCGAGGCCGAGGTAGTGCAGCGCCGCGCCGAGGACCTCCCGCGGGTCGTCCAGGAGCGAGACGCGGCCCGGCAGGGCGCCCGCGACCTCGGGGTCGAAGACGAGGGCCCAGGACGGCTCGACGTCGCCGAGCAGCGCCGTGTTCACGCCGAGGCCGGTCGTGCCCCAGAGGTACGGGACCGAGTGGGCGTTCCCCGGGTCGTAGGACGGGTCGGTGAAGTCCGCCCGGAGGTTCGCGAGGTTCGGGATCGCGTCGTGCTGCAGCTCGAGCAGCGTCCCCTCCTCGACCATGATGGCGACCGCGTAGTCGGAGGGGACGACGACGTCGTAGCCGGCGCCGCCGGCGCTGACGCGGGCCAGCAGCTCCTCGTTCGAGGTGTAGTAGTCCTCGACGACCTCGACGCCGTACGCGGCCTCGAAGGCCGGGACCAGGTCGGGGTCGACGTAGTCGTTCCAGTTGTAGAGCAGGAGGTCGCCGTCGGTCTCGCCGGGCGCGCAGACGGCGGCCGCGGACTCGTCCTCACCGCCGGTGCACGCCGCGGCGAGCAGGGCCGTGACGGCGAGGACGGCGGCCGCACGGCCGCGGTGGGTCAGGGTTCGCATCGTCGTTCCTCGGGTCAGGTCCGGCCGGGGACGGCCGCACGTACGGCGCCACCGCCGCGCCGGCCCTGGAGGGCCAGCGAGACGACGACGAGGAGCATCGACCCGGCCAGCATCAGGACCGACACCGCGTTGATCAACGGCGTCACCCCCCGCCGGATCAGGCCGAAGACGTAGACGGGGAGGGTCGTCGACCCGGGGCCCGCCACGAAGCTGGTCACGACGACGTCGTCGAGGGAGAGCGTCAGCGCCAGGAGCGCCCCGCCGGCGACGCCGGGGGCGATCAGCGGCAGCGTGACGTGCCGGAAGGTCCGCCAGGGGCCGGCGTACAGGTCGGCGGCGGCCTCCTCGAGGCGCGGGTCGAGGCGGGCCAGACGGGCCCGGACCACCACGGCGACGAACGCGACGTTGAACGCGACGTGGCTGAGGGTGATCGTCCCGAGCCCGAAGGTGGCGCGGACCCCGAGGACCGCCGCGAGCAGGTCGAGGACCTGGACGAACAGGAGCAGCAGCATCACCGCCAGCGTCACGTCGGGGACGATGACGGGCAGGAACAGGAGGCCGTCGAAGGCGCGGCGGCCCCGCCACCGGAACCGGTCCAGCGAGATCGCCGCGGCGGTCCCGAGCGCCGTCGCGAGCACCGTCGAGACGAGGGCGACGACCAACGAGTTCCGCAGCGCGTCGAAGATCGCCGGCTCGCTCCCGAGCTCGCGGTACCAGCGCAGCGTCGCCCCGCCCCAGACGCCGACGAAGCGGTTGTCGTTGAACGACAGCGCCACCAGGACGAGGATGGGGAGGTAGAGGAACGCGAACGTCAGCCAGCCGTGGCCGGTCAGCAGGCGGGCCGCGCGCCCCTGCGGGCGGACGGCCTCGGGCTCGCGGCGCGCACCGCGGCGCCCGGCGCCCCGCGCCGTCGACCCGGTCCCGGTCACCGTGCTCACGACCGCCGCTCCTGCGCCCGGAAGTACGCGACCGTCGCCGCCAGCATCACCACGAGGATCGCCATCGAGAGCGCCGAGCCGAACGGCCAGTCCCGGGCCGAGAGGAACTGCCGCACGACGAACGACCCGACCAGCGTCGTGCGCGACCCGCCGAGGAGCTCCGGCGTGACGTACGCGCCGAACGACGGGATGAACACCAGGACCGAGCCGGCGACGACGCCCGGCCGGGACAGCGGCCAGGTCACGCGCCGGAACGCCTCCCAGCCGGTCGCCCCGAGGTCGCGGGCCGCCTCGACGAGGCGCAGGTCCAGTCGCTCGAGCGACGAGTACAGCGGCAGGACCATGAACGGCAGGTAGCCGTAGACCAGGCCGAGGACGACGGCGAACGGGGTGAACAGCAGCCGGACCTCCCCGAGGCCGACGGCCGCGAGGGCCGTGACGATCGGACCGTCGCTGCCGAGCAGCACCCGCCAGGCGTAGGTCCGGACGAGGAAGTTCGACCAGAACGGCAGCATCACGAGGACCAGGAGCACCGCCCGGACGCCGGGCCGCCGCGTGGTCAGCCAGTAGGCGAACGGGTACCCGATCGCGAGGCAGAGCAGCGTCGTCAGCGCCGCGTACCCGAGCGACCGCCCGGCGATCTCGAGGACGAGCGGCTCGAGCAGCCGGGCGTACGCGTCGAGGTTCCAGTCCGCGAGCTCGGTCCGCCCCGTCCGGCCCCGAGTCGCGACCGAGTACACGGCGACGATGCCGAGGGGGACCGCGAACAGCAGGACCATCGTGACCAGGGGCGGCAGACCGATCAGCGCGCCGCGGCGGGCCGCGGCCCGCGCGGCCTCCCGCTCGGGTCCCGGCGGTGCCGGTGGGCGGGGACCGCGCCGGTGGGCCGGCGCGGGAGCGGGGGCGACGTCGACCACCGTCAGTCCTCGAGCACGGTGACGCTGTCCGGCGTCCACCGCATCCGGACCCGCTCACCGACGGTGCGGGCCACCACCCCGCGGGCGTTCCCGAGCCGGGCGGTGACCAGGACCTCGGGACCACCGGTGTCCAGCGCCACGTCGTACTCGATGGCGCTCCCGAAGTACCCGATGCGGGCCACCGTGCCCTCGACGGCGTCGAGGTGGGGCTCGACCGGCGTGCCGGCCGCGACCAGGTCGAGCTGCTCGGGACGCAGCGAGAGGTGGACGGCCGCGCCGGCGGACCGACCCGACGCGATGCGGACGACGGTGCCGTCGGGGAGCCGGACCCGCTCGGCGTCGACCGCCTCGGCCGTGAGGAGGTTCGCGTCCCCGAGGAACTCGGCCACGAACCGGGTCCGCGGCCGCTCGTACACCTCGGCCGGTGTCCCGACCTGGACGAGGCGTCCGGCGTCCATCACCGCGAGGCGGTCGGACATCGCGAGCGCCTCCTCCTGGTCGTGGGTGACGTGGACGAAGGTGATGCCGAGGAGCGCCTGCAGCTGCTTCAGCTCGACCTGCATGGCCTCGCGCAGGCGGAGGTCCAGGGCTCCGAGGGGTTCGTCGAGGAGCAGCACCTTCGGACGGTTCACGAGCGCCCGGGCCAGCGCGACGCGCTGCTGCTGCCCGCCGGAGAGGTCACCCGGCATCGCGCCGTCGCGCCCCCGCAGCTGGACCAGCTCGATCGCCTCCGCGACCCGGCGCCGGGCCTCGTCGCGGGCGACGTCCCGCATGCGGAGGCCGAACGCGACGTTCTCGGCCACCGTCATGTGGGGGAACAGGGCGTAGGACTGGAAGACGGTGTTGACGGGGCGGCGGTCCGGCGGTCGGCGTCCCATCTCGGTGCCGTGGATGTGGACGCTGCCCTCCGTCGGGAACTCGAACCCGGCCACCATCCGCAGCGTCGTCGTCTTCCCGCAGCCCGACGGTCCGAGGAGGGCGAAGAACTCACCGTCCGTGACGTCGAGGTCGAGCTCGTCGACCGCGACCACCTCGTCGTCGAGGCGCGTCTCGGGGAAGCGCTTCGTGACCCGGCGCAGGGAGACGGCGGGGACCGTCCCGGCCGTGGCGCTCAACCGAGGGGCCCCGCGGTGCACCGGTCCGGCGCGGGGGCGTGACGGCGGTCGTGCCTGCGCATCGGCTCCCTCCTCGCTCGGGTCGCTCGGTGCGGACGGTCCCGGCGGGTGGGGGCCGTCGCGTCAGGCCGGCGAGCCGCCGCGGTCCGGCCGGTGGGCCGGTGCGGTCGCTCGGGGCGGCGGGGTGCGGGTCACGGGGTCATGTCCGGGGAAGCGGGGGACCGGGGCCCTCGCGGGCGCCGGAGGGCGAACGATAGGGCATGGCCCCCGCGACGCAAGCACCGACCGGTGGTCGGTCGGGCCTCAGCGCCCGCCCGCGGCCGGCGCGAGGTCCAGCTCGAAGCGGTACTCGACGGTCCCGGCCGGGTCGTGCAGCTCGCGCGTGTCCGGGGCGCGGCGGAACCCCAGCGCCGCGTACCGCGCATGCGCGGCGGTGAGGCGCGTGTCGGACCAGGCGATCAGGACGGCGGCGCCTGCCGCCCCGGCCGCCGCGGCCGCCGCGCCCACCAGGGCGGTCGCGAGGCCGCCGCCGCGGGCCGACGGCTCGAGGTAGAGGCGGTGGAGCGCGACGGTCGGTCGGCCGGCGCGGTCGCCGAGGGGGCCGAGCGCGCAGGAGGCGATGACGCGCGGTCCCGGTTCACCGTCCGGAGGAGCGGGGGCCGGAGCGGTCACGACCCACCACCGCCGTCCGTGCGCGGCGGCGTACGTCGCCGGCGCCTCGAGGTCGGCGTCCTCGCCCTCGCTCCAGAGCTCGCCGCAGCCGAACTCGGCGTACGCCCCGCCGACGACCCGGCGCAGGGCGGGCCGGTCGTCGTCCCGGACCGTCCGGAGGACGAGCCCGCGGCCGAGGTCGGCCACGGCCGCCGCCATCCGCGAGGTCACGGCGGCCGGGAGGGGCGTCCCGGGCGTCGCGGCGTCGCTCACGCCGGCGGCTCGACCGCCGCCCCGGGCGCCACGGCGCCGGCCAGGGCGGTCCCGCGGGCGGTGCGCCGGCCCTCGGGCAGGTCGGACGCCCGCAGCACCGTCGGTTCACCCGCGACGACGAGATGGACCGCGGTGGCCGGGACGCAGGCGACCAGCGGCGCCTCGCCGACCTTCAGGCCCTTCCCGCCGCGACCCGCCACGGGCAGCTCCGACAGCGGGAAGCGACGGGCCGTCCCGGCCGCGGTCACGGCCAGCAGCGCCGTCGCGTCGGGGTCCGCACCGGCGGCGATCACGCCGAGCGAGACGGCCCGGCCGTCGTCGACACGGACGCCCTGGACCCCGGCCGCCGTGCGGCCCATCGGCCGGACCTCCTCGGCCGCGATCCGCAGGGCCGTCCCGCCGTCGGTCGCGAGGACCAGCTCGTCGGCGTCGCGACAGAGGGCCGCCGCGACCAGCTCGTCGCCGTCGCGGACGCCGGCCGCGGCAAGCGAGCGCTGCCGCGAGCCGGCGACCTCGGTGAGGTCGCCGCGCTTCACGAGGCCGCGGGCGCTGAGGGTGACGAGGGTCAGGTCGTCGGTCCCGTCCGGGACGACGACTGCGGCGACGACCGGTGCGTCCGGGCCCCCACCGAGCAGCCCGCCGACGTGGGTCCCGCGCTGCGAGGGTCGGGCGACCGGGAGGTCGGCGACGGCGACGCGGTGCGCCGTCCCCCCGGCGTCGAGCAGCAGCAGCGTGTCCGCCGTGGTGCAGGGCAGCACGGCGACGGCCGGGTCCGCGGCCGCGGTCAGCGCCGGGGTCGTCCGGCGCCGGGCGGTGACCTTCGCCGTCCCGCCGCGGGTGACGGCGACGGTGACCTCCTGGGCCGCGAAGGCCGGGGTCCCACGGTCGTCCCCGTCCTCGGTCGCGGCGGCCTCCTCGATCCGCGTGCGGCGCGGGTCGGCGAAGCGGTCGCGCAGGGTCCGGAGCTCGGCGACGAGGACGCCGTCGAGGACCGTCGCGTCGCCGAGGATGCCCTCGAGCTCGGTGATGAGACCGAGCAGCTCCTGGTACTCGTCCTCGAGGGCCGCCCGCTCGAGCGCGGCGAGTCGGCGGAGCTGCAGGTCGAGCACCGCCCGGGCCTGGACCTCGGTCAGCGCGAACCCCTCCATCAGCGCGACGCGCGCCTCCTCGGCGCTGTCGGCGGCCCGGATCGTCGCGATGACCTCGTCGAGCCGGTCGATGGCGGTGAGCAGCCCCTCGACGACGTGGGCCCGGTCGCGGGCCCGCGTCAGGCGGTGCTGCGTGCGTCGGGTCAGGACCTCGCGCTGGTGGGCGAGGTAGGCGACGAGCGCCTCCCGCAGCCCGAGGGTCCGGGGCGCACCGTCGACCAGCGCCACCATGTTCACGTTGATCGTCGTGCGCAGGTCCGTCAGGCGGTACAGCGCCGCGAGGACGGCGGCCGGGTCGGCGCCGCGCTTGCACTCGACGACGATCCGCATGCCGTCGCGCGACGACTCGTCCCGGAGGTCGCGGACGTCCTCGAGCCGCTTGTCGGCGACGAGGGCCGCCATCCGCTCGAGCAGCGAGGCCTTGTTCACCTGGTAGGGGATCTCGGTGATGACGACGCGCGGCATGCCGCTGCGCTCCTCGACGGTGGCGACGCCCTCGACCACGATCGCGCCGCGTCCGGAGACGTACGCCTCACGGATGCCGGGACCGGGGACGATGCGGGCCCCGCCGGGGAGGTCCGGCGCGGGGACGTGGCGCATCAGGTCGTCGACCGAGGCGTCGGGCCGCTTCACGAGGGCCAGGCAGGCGTCGACGACCTCGCCGAGGTTGTGCGGCGGGATGGTCGTCGCCATGCCGACGGCGATGCCCGTCGCGCCGTTCACCAGGAGGTTCGGGAACCGCGCCGGCAGGACGACGGGTTCGGTCGCGTACCCGTCGTAGTTCTCGACGACGTCGACGGTGTCCTCGTCGATGCCGTCGAGCAGGGACATCGCGAGCGGGGAGAGCCGCGCCTCGGTGTAGCGCATCGCGGCCGGGGGATCCCCGTCGATCGAGCCGAAGTTGCCGTGGCCGTCGACCAGGGGGGCCCGGGTCGTGAACTCCTGGGCCATGCGGACGAGCGCGTCGTAGATCGAGGAGTCGCCGTGCGGGTGGTACGTCTTCATGACCTCGCCGACGGCCGAGGCGCACTTGCGGTAGGGGCGGTCGGGCCGGAGGCCGGACTCCCACATCGAGTAGAGGATGCGGCGCTGGACCGGCTTCAGGCCGTCCCGCACGTCGGGGAGCGCGCGGCTGACGATGACCGACATCGAGTAGTCGAGGAAGGCCTGCTCCATGCGCTCGTCGATCGTGACGTCGCGCGTGTCGCCGACCGCGAGCGTCTGCTGCGCCGACCGCCGCGTGCCCTTGCGTGCTGCCATCACAGGTCCAGGTTCCGGGCGAACCGCGCCCGCTCGACGATCCAGTTCCGACGCTCGTCGGTCTGGTTCCCCATCAGCCGCTCGAACAGCATCGCCGTCGCCTCCTCGTCCCCGAGCGTCACCTTCAGCAGCGTCCGCCGTTCGGGGTCCATCGTGGTCCGCCACAGCTGCTCGGCGTCCATCTCGCCGAGCCCCTTGAACCGCTGGACCTCGACGCCGCCGCGACCCCTGAACGTGGTGCGCAGCAGCTCGTCGCGTTCGGCGTCGCTCATCGCGTACGCGACGTCCTTCCCGCGGCTCAGCTGGTACAGCGGCGGCTGGGCCAGGAACAGGTGTCCGTCCGAGATCAGCCGTCGCATGTACTTGAAGAAGAAGGTGAGCAGCAGCGTGGTGATGTGCCCGCCGTCGACGTCGGCGTCCGCCATCAGGATGATCCGCCCGTACCGCAGCCGGTCCTCGCGGTACCCCGCCCCGATCCCGGTCCCGACGGCCTTGACGAGGGCCTGGATCTCGGCGTTCTCGAGGGCCTTCGCCTCGGTCGCGCGCTGGACGTTCAGGACCTTCCCGCGCAGCGGCAGGATCGCCTGCGTGGCGCGGTCCCGGGCCGACTTCGACGAGCCGCCGGCGCTGTCGCCCTCGACGACGAACAGCTCGGTCGCCTCGCGGTCCCGGGAGGTGCAGTCCGCGAGCTTCCCCGGCAGCCCGGCCGACTGCACGTCGAGCAGGCCCTTGCGCCGCGTCAGCTCGCGCGCGGCCCGGGCGGCCTGGCGGGCCTGCGCGGCCACCGCGGCCCGGCGCACGATGCGTCGGCCCTTCGCGGCGTTGGCGTCGAGCCACCGTGCGAGCCCCTCGCCGACCACCTGCTCGGCGTAGGACCGGGCGGCGGTCGAGCCGAGGCGGCCCTTCGTCTGGCCCTCGAACTGCGGGTCGGGCAGCTTGATCGAGACGACCGCGACGAGGCCCTCCCGGACGTCGTCGCCCGTCAGGTTGGCGTCCTTCGCCCCGAGGGCTCGGGACTCGCGGCCGAAGCGGTTCAGGGTCGCGGTCAGGGCCCGGCGCAGGCCCTCCTCGTGGGTGCCGCCGTCGGCGGTCCGCACGACGTTCACGTAGGACCGGACGCGGTCGTCGTGGAACCCCTCGCTCCAGGTCAGCGCGACGTCGATCGCCATCGCCCGGCCGTCGACCTCCCGCGCGTCCGAGAGCGTGATGACCGGGACGAGCGGCGCGGCCCCGCCGAGCAGCTCGTCGGCGAGGTCGGCCAGGCCCCGCTTCGAGCGGAACGTCTCGCTGCGGCCGTCGCGGTCGTCGGTGACCGTGAGCGCGAGGCCCGGGTTCAGGAGGGCCGTCTCGCGGAGCCGCTGCGCCACCGTGTCGTACGCCACGGTCGTCGTCTCGAAGACGTCCGGATCGGCCCAGAACCGCACCGTGGTGCCGGAGCCGGACCGCTTCCCGCGCTGCTTCTCGAGCTTCTCGACGGTCCGACCGCGCTCGAACGCGGCGGTGTGCCGGGCGCCGTCGCGGACGACCTCGACCTCGGTCCTGGTCGAGAGGGCGTTCACGACCGAGACGCCGACGCCGTGGAGGCCGCCCGAGACCGCGTAGGACTGCTGGTCGAACTTCCCGCCGGCGTGCAGGGTGGTCAGGGCGACCTCGACCGCGGGCCGCTTCTCGGTGGGGTGGCGGTCGACGGGGATGCCCCGGCCGTCGTCGGTGACCTCGACGCCGCCGTCGGCGAGGAGCCGGACGGAGATCCGCTTCGCGTGCCCCGCGAGGTGCTCGTCGACGGCGTTGTCGACGACCTCCCAGACGAGGTGGTGGAGGCCGCGGACGTCGGTGGAGCCGATGTACATCGCGGGGCGCTTCCGGACCCCGTCGAGGCCCTTGAGGACGCTGATGCTCCTCGCGCTGTACTCGGCCACGGCGCTCCCCGGGTCGTGCCGACGGGCGGCGGGTCGGGACGGCGGGACCGTACGCGAGCGGGACGGTCGCGGGGGGGAGCCGTCCCCCGTCCTGTGGACCCCTGCGGCTAGCGTCGTCGCATGCCCGTCGCGACGACCCGTATCCCCGGCCTGCTCGTCGTGCGGTGGGACACGCACGGCGACGAGCGCGGGTTCTTCCGCCAGACCTACCAGCGCGGCGAGCTCGCGGCGGCGCTGGGCCGCGAGCCCGAGCTCCGCCAGGGCAACCACTCGCGCTCGGGGCCGGGCGTCCTCCGCGGCTTCCACGCCGAGCCCTGGGACAAGCTGGTCTACGTCACGCGGGGCCGGGCGTTCTGCGCGATCGCGGACATCCGGCCGGACAGTCCGACCTTCGGCGAGGTCGAGACGTTCGAGCTCGGCGACCCGCCGGGCGAGCGGATCCGGCTGTACCTGTCCCGCGGCCTCGCGAACTCGTTCCTGACGCTGGAGGACACCGACTACCTCTACGACGTCACCGAGGAGTTCCGGCCGATCGAGCCGAAGCCGTCCGTCGCCTGGGACGACCCGGACCTCGCCGTCGCCTGGCCGGTCGGCGCGCCCGTCCTGAGTCCGGCGGACCGGGCGAACCCGACCCTCCGGGCGCTGTTCCCCGACCACCCGCGCTGGGCGGCCTGACCGGGCTCAGGCCGTCGGGTCCGCGCCGGGGCCGGGATCGTGGTCCGGCGGCCGGACCTCGTCGCGGAGCCGCGGGTGCGTCCGGTAGAACGTCCGGAGGTCGTCGCTCCGCGTCCCCTCCCAGAGCGGGGCGCCCGATCGGTACGCGGCCCGCGCCAGGACGTGCCCCGCGACCGGCGTCGTGACCAGCTGCAGCACCACCGCCAGGCCCAGCACCGTCCAGCCCCGCGGGGTCCCGACCTCGACGGCGACCCCCAGCAGCAGCACCGCCAGCCCCAGTCCCGTCGCCTTGGAGGCCGCGTTCGCCCGCGTCAGCACGTCGGGGAACCGCAGGACGCCGACGGCGGCCAGGAGGATCAGCGCCGAGCCCAGCCCGACGAGCGCCAGCGCGACCGGGCTCATCGCCGCTCCCTCCCGATCAGCAGGCTGAGGGCGACGCTCGCCAGGAACCCCAGCAGCGTCGCCACCAGGACCACGTCGAGGAACTGGGGCGCGTCCTGTCGCAGCGCCAGCAGCGCGACCGCGCCGATCACGCCGTACAGCGCGACGTCCCCGGCGATGGCCCGGTCGGCGATGGTCGGGCCGCGGCGGACGCGGATCATCGCGAGGGCGAACGCCGCCCCCAGCGCACCGAGCATCAGGTCCAGCGGCATCACACCCCGACCTCCCCGCGGTCGATCCGGGGCCGGACGGCCCCCAGCACGCGGCGCTCCATGTCGGCCAGGCGCGCGCGGAACTCGGCCCGGTCCGCGACGAACATCCCGTGGACGTACAGCACCCGCGCCGCCTCGTCGGCCTCGAGGGTGATGGTGCCCGGCGTCAGGGTGATGCAGTTCGCGAACACGACCAGCTCGAAGAGCGTGCGGCACCGCGTCGGGACCCGGACGATCGCGGCGTCGATGTCCAGACCCGGGGTCAGCGCCTGCCGTGCGACGCGGAGGTTCGCGACCGCGACCTCCTTCGCGAACCAGACGAGGAACGCGAGCAGACGCAGCGGCCAGCGCATCACGGTCGCACCACCGCGGTCAGGTACCCGGACGGGTCGACCAGGCCCGTCGCGACGTCCCGCGCGAGTTCGAGGAGCGGGGCCGCGGCCGGGCCGAGCAGCACCGCGGCGACCCCGATGGCCAGGGGGACGCCGACCAGCACGCGGCGTCGGGTCGCGGTCAGCACGTGCCCGGGGTCGGGTCGCTCGGGGCGCTCGCCCCAGAACGCCCCGGTCAGGATCTTGATCATGGAGAGCAGCGTCAGCAGGCTGACGCCGAGCATGACCGCTCCGCCCCACCACGAGCCCGCGGCGAACGCCGCGTCGATCAGCAGGTACTTCCCGACGAAGCCGGACGTCGGCGGCAGCCCCGCGAGGGCCAGCGCCGGGAGGAGGAACGCGATCCCGAGCGCCGGCCGGGTGCGCAGCAGCCCGCCGAGGTCGGCGAGGCGGTCGCTGCCCTCGAGCGACCGGGTCGCGGCCGCGACGGCGAGCAGCGCCGCCTTCACCGCGACGTACTGGACGAGGTAGAGGACGCCGGCGGCGACGGCGTCCACCGTCATCAGTCCGAGCGGCAGGACGAGGTACCCGACCTGGCTGACCATGTGGAAGGTCAGGATGCCGCGCATGTCCTTCCCGCCGACCGCCCCGACCACGCCGACGACCATGGTGACGGCCGCGACCGCGACGAGCCACGGCGCCAGGCCGGTCACGTCGACGAGGATCAGCGACGTCAGGCGGTACAGGACGTACACGCCGACCTTCGTCAGCAGGCCCGAGAACAGCACGGTCACGGCCGGCCCGGCGTGGACGTAGGCGCGGGGCAGCCAGCCGTGCAGCGGGACCAGTCCGGCCTTCGCGGCGACGGCGACGAGCAGCAGCGAGAGGCCGGCCAGCGCCGCCGAGTCGCCGGGGACGGCCGTGGCCAGCCTTGCCAGGTTCACGGTGCCGGTGGCGCCGTAGACGAGGCCCACGCCGAGCAGGAACAGCGCCGAGGCCAGGAGGTTCGTGCCGACGTACACGACGCCGGCCCGGACCTGGTCGCGTCCGCCGCGGAGCGCGAGCAGCACGTACGACGCGATCAGCATGACCTCGAACGCGACGAACAGGTTGAACAGGTCGGCGGTCACGAGCGCGAGCACGACGCCGGCGAGCAGCGACGCGACGAGCGGGTGGAACAGCGGGTGGTCGTCCTCGCCCCGGGCCCAGGCGACGGTGAGCGCGACCAGCGTCGCCCCGGCGGTGACGCAGAGCATCAGCGCCGCGAGGGGGTCGACGGCGAGGACGATCGCGAGCCCGTCCGGCCACGCCCCGACGTCGTCCGTCACGACGCCGCCGGTCCGGACCTCCGCGAGGAGGACGACCCCGAGGGCCAGCACGACCAGCGCCGCCGCGACGGTCAGGAGGCGCTGTGCGGCCCGCCGGCCCCGCAGCAGCGTCCCGAGGGCCCCAGCGGTCAGCGGGAACGCGAAGGCGAGGGGGATCAGGCCGCTCATCGTTCGCCCTCGGTGGTCTCGAGGTCGTCGCTGCCGTGCACGTCGCGGCTCCGGAAGGCGAGCGCGAGCAGGAACGCGGTCAGTCCCAGCGAGATCACGATCGCGGTCAGCGCGAACGCCTGCGGGAGCGGATCGGCGGCCCCGGGGCCGGCCCCGGCGAACGGCACGCCGCGGGCGTCGGCCCCGCCGGCCGCGATGAGCAGCGTGGTCGCCGCGTGGCCGAGCAGCGTGAACCCCAGCGCGACCCGGACCACGCCGCGCTGCAGGACGAGGTACGTCCCGCCGGCGGCGAGGAGCCCGACGACCACCGCGGCGCTCATGCCCGGACCCCCGCGTCGCCGGCCGGGTCCCGGTCGTCGGGCCCGCCGCGGTCCGCCGCCGGCTCGTCCTCGGGGAGCCCCTGCCCGAGGTGGCGCAGGATCCCGATGACCATGCCGACGACGACGACGAACACCCCGACGTCGAACACGAGCGACCGCGCGACGGTGACGCCCAGGACGGTCAGCTTCCCGCCGGGCAGGAAGGCGCCGCCCGTCAGGGGGCCGGAGAGGGCGTGGGCCAGCGCGACGCCCAGGCCCGCGCCGGTCAGCGGCAGCGTCCGGAACCACCGCGAGCCCCAGAGGCG
>Ga0075480_10000619_pt1 | contig 21313 bp, 23 predicted proteins | sample DEB08_DNA_7_FD_81590 | JGI IMG/M metagenome (GOLD analysis project Ga0075480, IMG submission 81590) | Aqueous microbial communities from the Delaware River and Bay under freshwater to marine salinity gradient to study organic matter... | ecosystem: Environmental > Aquatic > Marine > Coastal ... | reverse complement strand
GGTGATGTCGACCGGCTTCGTCACGCCGTGGATCGTGAGATCGCCGGTCACGACGAACTCGGAGTCGGACTTCTGGGTGACGCCGGTCGAGGTGAAGGTGATCGTGGAGAATTGCTCGACATCGAGGAAGTCCGGTGACGTCAGGTGCCCGTCACGATCGGCGCTTTTCGTGTCGATGCTCGCCACCATGATCGTCAGCGTCGCGCTGGAGGCGGCGGGATGCGTCCCATCCAGGGTGAAGCTGCCGGTGAAGTCGGCGAAGCGACCGCGGACCTTGGCCACCATCGCGTGGCGGGCGTGGAAGCCGATCGTGGTGTGGCTTGGATCGATCTCCCAGGTTCCGGTGGTCTCGGACAGGGCCGCGCTCATGGGTTGCTCCTCGGTAGGTAGTTGATGATTCAACTAAACGCTAGCAGGTGCTCCCTGGCGATCGCCATCGCGGGGACCCGGGCGGCCCATGCCGTTTCGACCACCGGGGCCCTTCGCACCCTCGGGGCGCTCGGACATCCACTCCCGCATCGCCTCGCGATCAGCGCCCTCGGGGCGCTCGGACATCCACTGCTTCATCGCCTCGCGCTGGGTGTCCATCTCGGCCACGGCCTCGGGGCTCATCGCCTTGATGCGCTCGGCGGTCGCGGTCGAGCCGTCGATGCTCGCCACGATGTGCACGGTGTCTCCGACCTGGGCGGCTGCCGCTTCGCGATCGCGGGAGGACTCAGTGGCATCGTCGATCGCGTACGTCGCGGAGAAGCCATCCTCGCTGGTCACGCTGATCGACGTGCTCGACACTGCGGTGACCTCGCCTCGCTGCACCTGCTTGGTGGCGTACACGCCATCCTCGGTCTCCACGACCATCTCCCCGTGCAGGACGCCGTGATCGCGTCCCATCGGTCCGCCATGGGGTCCCTTGCCGCCGCGGCGGCCTTCACCTTCGGCCTCATCGGCAGTGGAGCCGGAATCATCGGTCACGCTGTTCTCGCTGGCGCTGGTCTCGTCGTCGGCCACGGCCTGGGTGGCCACCGCGACGCCAGTGAGCGCGGTCGCCGCGAGGGCGCCGGCGGCAATCGCACCTACGGTTTTGAGGTTGCGCATCGGTTCTCCTTCATCAGGTCAGACGGGGCGGGGCGCCGCCGTCGTGACCATCCTGTGATCTCGATGTGCGAGCAGCGTGCGGTGAATGTTCGGATCAGGTAAGGACTATCTAGGCCAGTCCGCGGCGACTCACCGCGGGCTGACGCACCCCGGCGATCGAATCAACCATGTCGAGCACCTGACGCGTCGCTTCCACATCGTGGACTCGGTAGACGCGAGCGCCGAGCCACGCGCTGATCGCGGTCGCGGCCAAGGTTCCGGTGAGTCGCTCCGCGGGCACCGGGACGTCAAGAGTCTCGGCAACGAAATCCTTGCGGGACAACGACACCAGCACCGGCCAGCCCGTGTCGACCATCTCAGTCAGCCGCCGGGTGACCTCCAGGGAGTGACGGGTGTTCTTACCGAAGTCATGACCGGGATCGATCAAGATTCCCTCCCTCGGCACCCCGAGTGCAGCGGCCCGTTCGGCGAGCGCGAGGGTCCGATCGAGCACATCGGTCATGACATCGGCATACGCCACTCGGTGCGGGCGGGTACGAGGTCGCTGGCCGCCGGCATGCGTGCACACGATCCCAACACCGAACTCCGCCGAGACCTCGGCTAGCTCCGGTTCGACTCCACCCCAGGCGTCGTTGACCAGGCTCGCCCCCGCTTCGCAGGCGGCCCGGCCGACAGCGGCCCGCCATGTGTCCACGCTGATGATCGCCTCGGGATGGCGCGCGTGGAGCCCCTCGATGAACCGAGCTGTGCGCCGGATCTCCTCCGCCTCATCGACCTCCTCGCCCGGCCCGGCCTTCACGCCGCCGATGTCGAGGATGTCCGCACCCGCCTCGAGGGCCGCATCGGCCGCGGCAAGCGCCGCATCATCGGCGAAGGTCGCACCAGCGTCGTAGAAGGAGTCAGGGGTGCGGTTGATGATCGCCATGACGAGGCGTGCGCTCGCTGGGAAGCGGCGGCCGGCCAGGACGATGTCGCCGCCACGAGAGGTCGGCGTCGACGTCAGACCGGTCGATGGCGGCCCAGTGCCCGGTGTGCTCGCCTCGGCCATGGCACCATGATGCCCGTGGTGATCCTCTTCGGCCTCCTCGGCATCGTCGTCGTGGCGGCGGTCGTGCTTCTCGCATCGAATCGCTGGCCGGACCCCGGGCTCGTCGACGATCCGGGGGATCGAGTGCCTCCCGCGATGACCGAGATTCCGGTGGGGGAGTTGCACCCCGACGATGTGGACACCCTGCGACTCGACGTCTCCGCCCGCGGCTATCGCATGGACGAGGTCGATGCCGTCATCGCTCGGCTCACCGCCGAGATCGCGGCCCGCGACGCCGCTCTGGCTGCCGGCGACGGGCCCCCGGTGCCCACCTCCGTCCCCCCGGAGCCAGACCAGGTCGACCCTGATTCCCGGCCGTAGGGGATAATGGCTCATTCGTTACTCGAGATCGAGCCGAAAGGGACGACCATGGCGGCGATGAAGCCACGCACGGGCGATGGCCCGATGGAGGTCACCAAGGAGGGCCGTGGCTACGTTATGCGCGTGCCCCTGGAGGGGGGCGGTCGGCTCGTTGTCGAGCTGAATGCGGAAGAGGTCGCCGAGTTAGGCGAGAAGCTGACCGCGGCTATTCCCTGAGCTGTGCCGCAGCCGTGATCAGCCCTCGGCTGTCTCCTCATCCCCGTGCCATACCGCGGCGATGAGGCCCGTCCCGACGGTCAACCAGGCTGTCGTCCACCGCGGATCGTCACGAAGGCGACCGGCCTCGTCACGGACCCCGCGAGACCCCGCCTCATGGTCGTCGAGGCGCAACACCAACATCCCCCCATGGCGCAGCAGTCGAGAGGCATGCTCAATGCCCAGTGAGCCCGATGCGACCGCGTCGAACACGATCAGGTCATAGCCGGTATCGGTGAGCCGGGGCAGGATCGCATCGCTCCTGCCGGTGATGACCCGCACCGCCGTCGAGGGCGTCGAGGCCAGGGCGTCGCGCGTCGCCGCCTGTACCCCTGGATCGGCATCGATGACCGTGAGCGTGCCGGTGGTGCGCATCCCCTCGAGCAGCCAGGCCTCGGCGACACCACCAGTGGAGCCGAAGACTAGGACATGCTCAGCATCGAGCACCGAGGCCAGAAGCCGCAGGGCTGCGCACTGCGCACGGCCCGGAGCACCCTTCGCGCTGACGCGACGTGCCGAAGCGGCGAGATCTCCCTCCTGCGACCAGTCATCGACCATCGCCCAATGAACGGGGCTGGGGGGCAGGGCATCGGTGCGGCGAGGGTTCACGCCGGGCAGCCTAGCCCTCGAATCGACACGGGGTGGGAGGATGGGAGGACCATGACCGCTTCCGTGACGACCCCGCACCAGGCGGAGGGCAACGCACGACGGGGAGATCTGTGGTGGTGGATGCTCGGAGCCGTGATCGTTCTCGCACTCTCCGGAGTGGGAGCTTTGCTCGGAGTGTCCCTCGGTCGGCAGGCGGAGATCGCGGGGACGTCGAGGGCGCCGATCGATGTTCCACCCTTACCCCAACTGACCGCCGAAGCGACCGAGCCTGAACCGGGAACGGTTGCTGCTCTCGCCGCGCAGACCCTGCCCGGAGTCGTGACCCTCAGCATCGATGCTGTGGGAGCTGCCGGTTCCGGCTCGGGCTTCATCGTCAGCGACGAGGGCTATCTAGTCACGAACAACCATGTGATCGAAGGTGCGGTCGCCAGCCCGGAGACATCGCGCATCGAGGTGATCTTCTTCGACGGGACCAGGAGCGAGGCCGAAATCGTGGGCCGCAACGTGTCCTATGACCTCGCGGTGCTGTCCGTGGAATTGCCGCCAGGGCTCCCGGTGCTGGCCTGGGGCGACGATGACCGGGTTCGGGTGGGAGATTCGGTGATCGCGATCGGAGCCCCGCTCGGACTGCGTGGCACGGTCACCCAGGGCATCGTCAGCGCGGTCAACCGTCCAGTCACCACGGGGTCCAACACCGCCCAGGGGCCCTCCTATATCGACGCCATCCAAACGGATGCCTCGATCAATCCCGGTAACTCCGGCGGTCCGCTGCTCGATGGTGATGGGTCGGTGATCGGGGTGAACACTGCCCAGGCGACGCAGGCGCCCGGCGCGATCAGCGGCAATATCGGTCTGGGATTCGCGATACCCGCCTCCGATGCCCAACGCATCGCCACCGAGATCATCGACACTGGCTCGGCGACGACCCCGGTGATCGGAGTGACCCTCGACTCGACCTATCCCGGGCCGGGTGCGCTGATCGATGCGGTCACCGCCGGCTCACCAGCCTCAGGCGCTGGATTGCAGCCCGGTGATCTCATCACCGCCGTCGATGGTCGACCCGTAGCGGACGCGCGGACCCTCATCATCGCGATCCGGGCCAATGCTCCCGGTGATGTCATCGAGATTACTGTCCGGCGCGGTTTCGAGGAGTTTACCGCCGAGGTGACCCTCGAGGCGCGCTCTGACGTACCCTGACCCCATGTTCGATGTCGGGATGGGTGAGCTGCTGATCCTCGCGGTCATCGGCCTTCTCGTGTTCGGCCCTGAACGATTACCGCGAGCTGCCGCAGATGCCGCGCGCATGCTCCGCAATGTCAAGGCGATGGCCTCCACGGCCCGCAAGGATCTTGCCGACGCGTCCGGCCTGGATATGGAGGACACCAAGCAGACGCTGGCGGAGTTGAAGTCCTACCACCCGAAGAACCTCATGAGCGATGTCTTCTCCGACGACGATGACGATGACGATGAGCCCGTCAGTCGTTCGAAGAAGAGCCGTGGCTCGGCGACCTTCGACCCGGACGCGACCTGAGCTTTAGGTCAGCGTCCGGCGGGGGTCACGCTGAGCGGTTGGCCCACCAACCCGCGAGGCTTGCGACCGAGTCGTTCGGCGAGTCCGATCAACTCCTGCGAGGCAGGCGCCTCGGGGTTGGAAAGAACGAGCGGCTGACCGGCGTCGCCGCCCTCGCGAAGGCGGGGATCGAAGGGGACGCGGCCGAGAAGCGGAACGGCGGAGTTCAATCCTGCGCTGAGTTGCTCGGCCACTCGCGCCCCGCCGCCGACACCGAACAGATCGATCGGCTCCCCGCAGTGGGGGCAGGGGAAGCCACTCATGTTCTCGATCACACCGGCGACGACCTGGTGGGTGGATCCGGCGAGCATGCCCGAACGGACGGCGACCTCGGCCGCAGCGGCTTGGGGTGTGGTGACGACGACCAGTTGGGATCCGGGCAGCAACTGCGCGGTCGAGATGGCGATGTCGCCGGTCCCGGGAGGGAGGTCGAGCAGGAGGACGTCGAGATCACCCCACCACACATCGGTGAGGAACTGCTGGAGTGCGCGATGCAGCATCGGGCCGCGGAAGGCCACGGGCTCGGTGCTGCCACCGGGCTTGAACGGCAGCATCGAAATCGCCCGCACGCCGTAGGCCTCACTCGGCATGATCATCCCCTCCACGACAGTGGGGGGAGCCGTGATGCCGAGGAGTCCGGGAATGGAGTGGCCGTAGATATCGGCGTCGACGATGCCGATCTTCAAGCCTTGTGCGGCCATGGCCACGGCGAGGTTGACCGTGACCGAGGACTTGCCGACGCCGCCCTTGCCTGAGGTGATGGCGTAGATGTGCGTCTGGTTGCCGGGCTTGGTGAACGGAATCTCCTTCTCCGGCCCGCCCTGGAGCTTCTCGCGCATCGCCTTGCGCTGGGCATCGCTCATCACGTCGAGATCGACATCGACATGTTTCACCCCGCGCACCGACCCGACGGCGAGGGTGACGCGCTGCGTGATGGTGTCCTTCATGGGGCAGCCGGAGACGGTGAGGTAGATCCCGATCTTCACCCGATCGCCGTCGATGTCCACCGACTTGACCATGCCGAGATCGGTGATGGGGCGATGGATCTCGGGGTCTTCCACCTTCGCGAGGGCAGCCTGGATGTCGTCAGGATCGATGCGGGCCATACCGGTGATGCTATTGCCGACAGGTGTGGGTCGGCTATTCGGCGTCGAGACGCGGGGATTCGCCGGTCGCGGTGTCGTCGGCGTCGTCGATCGACTCGCGGGCGGAGTTGATCTCGCGGCTGATCTCGTCCACGACATCGCGTAGTTCACCGCGCAGGTAGTCGCGCGTGGCGACCTCGCCCAGGGCGACGCGCAGTGCGGCGATCTCGCGAGCGAGATATTCGGCGTCCGCCATGATCCGCTCGGTCATCGCGCGGTCCTCGAGGTACTGCACCCGATCGCGGTCGGACTGCCGGTTCTGCGCGAGCAGGATCAGCGGGGCGGCGTACGACGCCTGCAGCGACAGCAGCAGGGTGAGGAAGATGAACGGATAGGGATCAGGCTTGAGGTCGTCGGGCGCGAAGATGTTCCACGCCAGCCAGGCCACGATCACGACCGTCATCCAGGCGATGAACCGCCAGGAACCGATGAAGCGTGCAATTCGCTCCGACATACGACCGAACTGCTCAGGATCGTAGGACGGCCCGCGCAACCGACCGCGCTCGAGCGGCTGGTCGAGGCGGATCTCCGTACGGCGACGACGGGGGAGTGGGTTGCGAGCCATCACGCACCCCCGCTCTTCAACGGTCCGTCCCGCCAGTCCTGCGGCAGCATGTGGTCGATGAGGTCGTCCACGGTGACCGCACCGAGCAGCCGATCGGCTTCATCGACGACCGGCAGGGCCACGAGGTTGTAGGCGGCGAAATAGCGCGCGACCTCGCCGAGCGGCGCCTCGGGCCGGATCGGCTCGAGGGCGGCATCCACGACGGAGGACACCAGAGTCGCCGGGGGTTCGCGCAGCAGTCGCTGGAAGTGGCAGGTGCCGAGATAGCGGCCGGTGGGGGTCTCCATCGGTGGACGGACGATGTAGACCTGGCCGGCGAGCGCGGGCGGCAGGTCTGGGTTGCGAACGCGGGCGAGGGCGTCGGCCACCGTCGCGTCCGGACCGAGCACGACGGGCTCGGTGGTCATCATGCCGCCGGCGGTGTAGTCGTCGTAGGTGAGCAGTCGACGGATGTCAGCGGCATCGTCGGGTTCCATGCGCTCGAGCAGGTCCGCGGCCTGCTCGGGAGGAAGCTCGGAGATCAGGTCCGCCGCATCGTCGGGGTTCATTTCCTCCAGGACATCGGCGGCGCGCTCAGCCTCGAGCATCTGCAGGATCTCCACCTGGTCGTCCTCGGGAAGTTCCTCGAGCACGTCGGCCAGACGCTCATCGTCGAGCGTGCGGGCGACCTCGACACGACGTTTCGCCGAGAGGTCCTGCAGCGCCGCGGCGAGATCGGCGGCACGAAGATCTTCGAAGGTGGCGAGTAGTTCCTCCGCGCCCTGCTCGGGCGTGGCGAGGGTGAGTCCGGTGACCTGGTTGTAGTCGACCATGCGGGTGTGGCTGCGGCGGCGGAGTCCACCGCGCTGCCGCACATACACCTGCGTCACGACCCAGTCGCCGTTCGACTCCTGCTCGATCGCGAGATCGACGACGCTGGCCTCAGTCGCGCTGTCGTTGATGCCGGTTAGGGTGACTCGACGGTCGAACAGGTCGCCCATGATGAGGGATTCCCCAGGGCGCTGCTCGAAGCGGCGGAGGTTGACCGCGCCCCGGACGACGACCTGGCCGGCGTCGAGTGTGGACACCCTGGTCATGGGCACGAAGATCCGACGGCGTCCGACGACCTCGACGACGAGCCCGAGGACCCGCGGCGGTCGGCGCTCCGAGCGCAGCAGGACCACGATGTCGCGCAACTTGCCCACCTGGTCGGCCTGCGGGTCGAAGACCCCGGCCCCGGCCAGGCGGGCCACGAAGACCCTCGTTGCGCTCGTCACGGCGTCGAGGCTAGCCGACGAACGGCTCGACTCCCTCATCTCCGTCACAGGAGTCCCCCCGTGCCGCGGCTGTGAACGATCGGTAACGTCTGCGGCTATGGCCACCTCCACCGTGCATCCTGAAGTCCCTCGCGGCCGTCGCTCGCGCCGCTCCAATCTCGCAGTTCCGGGCTCGAGCCCGAAGATGCTCGACAAGGCTCGCGGACTGCCCGCGGACCAGGTCTTCATGGATATCGAGGACGCGGTCGCTCCGCTGGCGAAGCCCGAGGCACGCAAGAACATCGTCGCCGCGCTCAACGAGGGCGGCTATGAGGGCAAGGTACGGGCGGTCCGGGTCAATGACTGGACGACCGAGTGGACCTATGCCGATGTCGTCGAGGTCGTCGAGGGAGCCGGTCCGAATCTGGACTGCATCATGCTGCCGAAGGTGCAGACCCCCGAGCAGGTCGTTGCCCTCGATTTGCTGCTGACCCAGATCGAGAAGGCCAATGGTTTCGAGGTGGGGCGTATCGGTATCGAGGCTCAAATCGAGAATGCCCTCGGTCTGATCAATGTGGATGCGATCGCGACGGCGAGTCCGCGCGTCGAGACCATCATCTTCGGCCCGGCCGACTTCATGGCGAGCATCAACATGAAGTCCCTCGTCGTCGGCGAGAACCCTCCCGGCTACGACACCGGCGATGCTTATCACTACATCTTGATGCGCATCCTCATGGCGGCACGGGCCCACGACAAGCAGGCCATCGATGGTCCGTACCTGCAGATCAAAGATGTCGAGGGATACAAGCGGGTCGCCGGCCGTAGCGCTGCTCTGGGCTTCGACGGCAAGTGGGTTCTCCACCCCGGCCAGGTCGATGCGGCGAATGAGGTCTATTCCCCGAAGCAGGACGACTACGACCACGCCGAGTTGATCCTCGACGCCTATGACTACTACACCTCGGCGGCCGGTGGCGCGAAGGGCGCGGTCATGCTCGGTGACGAGATGATCGACGAGGCCAGCCGCAAGATGGCGCTGGTGATCGCGGCGAAGGGGCGCGCAGCAGGGATGCAGCGCACCGAGACATTCACGCCGCCGGAGGGCTGAGGACCGAAGCATCGCCTACCCTGGGGGACGTGAACGGCGGCCTTACCCAGGAGCAGGCAGCGTCGCTGCTCGGGGTGGTGGCTGACGCCGATCCGGAGACTGTCCGACGAGCCTTCCGCACCTGGGCACGCCTGGCGCATCCCGACCTGGGCGGGGATCCCCAGCACTTCGACTCCCTTCTCCGCGCGCGGGATGTCCTTCTCGCGACGGAGGAGACTCCTGCCACTGATCCCTCCACCACGGATGCCCCGGCTCCACGGCTGTCGTGGGCTGCGATTCTCGTGCGTCCGACGCCCGCATCGGTGGTGCGGTTCGTGATCGGCGCTGTCCTGGTCATTGCCCTGGCGCTCCTGCCTGCGCTCATGGGAGTCGGGGACCAGGTGGCGTCCCTGGCGATAGCCGCTGGTCCTGCTGCCATCGCGGCTGCCGGATGGGCGGTGATCACGGTCAACCGGCTGCTCGATGCTCGAGCGGATGTCGGACACCGAATCACCGCACTTGCCCTCGCCTGGTTGCCCCTGGCCATCGCCCAGGTCGTCCTGGCCCAGATCGCTGGCGGCAGCCTGATCCCGGTTCTGCCGCTGCTGGCCCTGCCCTTCGTCGCCGCCGTCGCGGCGGTGAACCCGGGCGCCGGATTGTGGGTCGGCCGCTCTACGGTCTAGGCCACCGAGGCCCAGAAGCCTGATTCACCCACATCGTGCAAAACTGTGAACGTTCGTTAGCATGGGAAAGCCCATCCGCCACCGGGCGCGCGGCCACCTCTCGTAGGGGTCGACGCCCCCGAAAATCCCGGAGATCATCATGGCCCGACTCGCCCAGACCGAAGGACTCACCGATATCCAGGTCGAGATCCTCGCCGCCGTCCGAGATTTCGTGGATAACGAGATCCTGCCCAACGCGACCTTCCTCGAGCACAAGGATGAGTACCCCGCTGACATCGTCGAGGGCCTGAAGGAACTCGGCGTCTTCGGGCTGATGATCCCTGAGGAGTACGGCGGGCTCGGAGAGTCCCTGCTGACCTACGCGCTCGTGGTCGAGGAGATCGCCCGTGGCTGGATGAGCGTCTCGGGTGTGATCAACACGCACTTCATCGTCGCGTGGATGGTCATGCACCACGGCACCGACGAGCAGAAGGCCTACTACCTGCCGCGTATGGCGACCGGGGAGATCCGCGGCGCCTTCTCGATGAGCGAACCCGGCTGCGGTTCCGATGTGGCCGCAATCCAAAGCCGTGCGGTGCGCGACGGCGATGAGTTCGTCATCAATGGCCAGAAGATGTGGCTGACCAACGGCGGCTCCTCGACCCTGGTGGCCGTCCTTGTTCGTACCGATGACGAGGCCCCCGAGGGTGCCAGCGTCTACAAGCGCATGACCACCTTCCTCATCGAGAAGCCAGCTGGTTTCGGCGAGGTTCGCCCTGGGCTCACCATCCCCGGGAAGATCGAGAAGATGGGTTATAAGGGCGTCGATACGACCGAACTGGTGATGACCGATCTGCGCGTTCCTGCCGACACCATCCTCGGGGGTGAACCTGGCAAGGGCTTCTACCAGATGATGGACGGGGTTGAGGTGGGTCGCGTCAACGTGGCCGCCCGAGCCTGCGGTCTCGCCCAGCGCGCCTTCGAACTCGGTGTGGAGTACTCCCAGCAGCGCGTCACATTCGGCAAGCCAATCGCCGAGCATCAGGCGGTGGCCTTCCGTCTCGCGGAGATGGCGACGAAGGTGGAAGCGGCTCATCAGATGATGGTGATGTCGGCGCGCAAGAAGGACTCCGGGGATCGCAACGACCTCGAGTCGGGCATGGCCAAGATGCTCGCCAGTGAGTACTGCAAGGAGGTTGTGGAGGATTCCTTCCGCATCCACGGCGGCTACGGCTACTCCAAGGAGTATGAGATCGAGCGGCTCTACCGCGAGGCGCCGATGCTCATGATCGGCGAGGGCACGGCGGATATCCAGAAGATGATCATCGCCCGGCGGCTGCTCGAGGAGTACAAAATCCGCACCTAGGCGGCCGCGGGACGTCTCCGGCTCAGTCGGGACACCAGCGCATCCACGCCCCACAGGATGAGCAGGATCACCGCGGCGAACAGGACGATGAAGGCGACGTTCGTCAGCACTGTGCCATAGCCGTACTGCACGACGTCGAGGAACGGATAGGGGTACGCCCCGATGATCGCTCCGCGGATGAGCGCGAACACCAGCCACCCGATCGGGAGTGCGAACGCCCACACCATCGTGCGCAGGTTGATCCAGCCGCGTGGCCCGACGAGCAACCACACCACCACGGTGACCACCGGCGTGATCTGGTGCTCGAGGGAATTCGCGACGATCTGCCAGCCGACGTTCTTCGCATCAGCGGCGAGCACCAGGTTGTAGACAACTCCGGTGACGGTGATCATCAACACGGTGTCCAATCGCAAGACCCGGAAGATCTTGCCGTCGCGCGCCGGATTGAGGAACAACATCGTGAGGATGACCGCGACGAGGATGTTCGACAGGATCGTGAAGTAGGTGAAGTAGTCGAAGATCCGACCGAGCGCTCCCTGGTCGTTGTTTCCCAACTGGGACGCGACGGTGTTCGTGGAGGGGTAGACCCCGAAGGCGGAAAGGAAGAACTGCAACCCACAGCCGGCCCACGCCACGAGTGCGTTGATCCCGAAGAGCGGCCGCGCCCAGGGTGAGATTCGGGTCGGGACGCTCACGGCGGTAGATTCGGTCATGGGGCGAGAGGCTACGCGTTCGCAGGACCCATCGTGGTCGGTTCAGGGGATCGACGCGCCGGCACCGTCGTCTAGGGTCGGATCCGTGGCTCCCCGCGCCGTCATCCCCTGTGTCGGGGCGATCGTGCGCGATGAGGAGGGCCGGCTCCTCCTCATTCGTCGCGGGCACGCTCCATCCGCCGGGCTGTGGTCCCTGCCGGGTGGTCGCGTCGAGCCCGGGGAGAGCGCGGAGGACGCCACGGTGCGCGAGGTCGCCGAGGAGACCGGCCTGGAAGTCGACATCATCCGGGAGACCGGCGCGATCGACATTCCGACCGGAACGGGCGACGTCTATGCGGTGCGGGATTTCGACTGCCGCGTTCTCGGGGGAACGTTGGTGGCGGGCGACGACGCTGATGAGGCATGTTGGGTCAGCATCGCCGACCTGCCAGCGATGAACACCTCGCCGGGCCTGATCGAGGTGCTCCGGGGATGGGGTGTGCTGGACTAGGTTCGCTGCTCACTCGGCGGCTGGCTTGCCACCGCGAGTGCGGCGACGGCGGCGACGCGCAGGAGGCTTGTCGCTACCCTCGCTGCGGGTCCGTTGCCGCGAGGAATTCCCGCCGCTGTTCGATCGACCGCCGGAGCGACCTTCGGAGCGTGTGGAACTGCGTCCGGCGGACTTCGATGAGGACCGCACGCCGGTCTCGCCGATGTCCTCAACCTCTTCGGCGGCGAGTCCGGCGCGCGTGCGCTGACTGCGCGGCAGCTTGCCGCTCACTCCCTCCGGGATATTGAGTCCGGCATAGACATGCTCGGAGGTGGAGTACGTCTCGATCGGCTCGGCGAAGGCAAGGCCGAGGGCCTTGTTGATCATCTGCCAGCGTGCGACGTCCTCCCAGTCGACGAGCGTCACGGCGACACCGGAGGCACCAGCGCGACCGGTGCGACCGATGCGGTGCAGATAGGTCTTCTCGTCGTCGGGGCATTCGTAGTTCACGACGTGCGTGACGCCGTCGACGTCGATGCCGCGTGCAGCGACATCGGTGGCGACGAGCACATCGACCTTGCCGCTGCGGAACGCGCGCAGCGCCTGCTCGCGCGCCCCCTGACCGAGGTCGCCGTGCACGCTGGCAGCGGCGAAGCCGCGCTCGTTGAGATCATCGGCGATCTTCTGCGCCTTGCGCTTGGTTCGGGTGAAGACCATGGACAGGCCACGGCCATCTGCCTGCAGCACACGGGAAAGCAATTCCACCTTGTCCATCGGATGAGCACGCCACACGTGCTGCTCGATGGCGTCGACGGTGGCACTGTCATCGCCGGGGTCGTGCGCGCGGATGTGGGTTGGTTGGGTCATGTAGCGGCGCGCGAGGTTCACGATCTGTCCGGGCATCGTGGCCGAGAACAGCATCGTCTGGCGCACGGCGGGAACCTGGGCGACGATCTTTTCGACGTCGGGAAGGAAGCCCATGTCGAGCATCTCGTCCGCCTCGTCGAGCACGAGCACCTTGACCTCGGAGAGGTTGAGGTTTCCGCGCTGGGCGAGATCGATCACTCGACCGGGTGTGCCGACGACGACATCGATGCCGCGGTTCAACGCATCGATCTGCGGCTCGTAGGCGCGTCCGCCGTAGACGCTGAGGACTCGGATGCCCATCTTCTTTCCGGCGCGCTCGAGGTCGCTGGCGACCTGGATGCACAACTCGCGGGTGGGCACGATGGCGAGAGCCTGGGGTGCGGCTCCGGCGCCACGATCTCGATCGAGGCGCATGAGCAGCGGAATGCCGAAGCCGAGGGTCTTTCCCGTTCCGGTCTTCGCCTGACCGATGAGGTCTCGGCCCTCGAGGGCCAGGGGCAGGCACATCGCCTGGATGGGGAAGGCCCGCTCGATCCCGGACTCGCCGAGGGCGGCCACGATCGTCGGGTCGGCACCGAGTTCTGCGAAGGTCGGCGCGACGTCGGGGGTGCTGCCCTCGATATCGGGGACGGCCTGGTCGGTGTCGGGAGACGGGGTGGGGGAAGGTTCTGTGACAGGGGTCGTTGCGGTGGTACTCAGGGCGTTCTCCTGGATCATATTGGGGTCCTGGCTCGCGGGCACCGCACCCGATCACAGACCGGGGGCGCCGACGCACGTGTCGGGACCAGCGGGGCTCACGCCCCTCGTCGTTGCCGACGGCAACCGCTGCCGGCTCCCTCAGGATACCCCGGGGGCTATCGGGAACCGGTGAGCGGCTCGGGGTACTAGCCTTGGGCGCCGTGAGCGATGACCGTGATGTGGGCCCCGACGTCGGTTCAGGCACCACCTTCGATCTGCAGGACCCGGACTACCGAGCCGCGGTCGTCGACCTACTCGCAGTCCTGGCCTACGGCGAGATGAGCGCCTTCGAGCGCATGGGCGCGGATGCGGCACTGGCTCCCACCATCGACGACGAATGCCACCTCGCGGCCATGGCGGCGGCGGAATGGCGGCACTTCGAGGCCCTGCGTGATCGGCTCACGGATCTCGGCATCGATCCCCTGGTGGCCATGGAGCCCTTCCGCGCTCCACTCAATGAGTTCCACGAACACACCGCCCCGCAGGACTGGTGGGAGGGATTGGTCAAGGCGTATGTGGGGGATGGGATTGCCACGGACTTCTATCGCGAGATCGCTCAGTTCGTCGATCCCTCCACCCGCGATTTGGTGATGCAGGTGTGCGACGACCTCGGCCATTCGCAGTTCGTCGTCGATCAGGTGACCGCTGCGATCGCGGCAGATCCGACCCTGGGTGGACGGTTGGCGCTATGGGGCCGACGTCTGGTGGGGGAGGCGCTGAGCCAGGCGCAGCGAGTTGCTGCGCAGCGTGATGCGCTGTCGGGGCTGCTCGTGGGTGGTGTGGACCGACCGGGGGCGGATCTGGCCGAGATCGGCCGGATGCTGGCGCGGCTCACCGACGCTCACACCAAGCGCATGCAGTCCCTGGGATTGGGCGCCTAGCCCGCGACCACCGGGTCAGGCAGGGGAGGCGAAGCCGACGCGGCGCGTGGCTGGGACGCCGAGTTCGACGTAGGCGATGCGATCAGCGGGCACGAGGACCTGTCGACCACGATCGTCCTCGAGACTGAGCAGGGTCTCGTCCTTGAGGGCCTTGGTAATAGCCGCAGTGACCTCATCGGCCGTCAGCGGGCTGTCAAAGACGATTTCACGGGCGGTGTGCACGACGCCGATCTTGACCTCCATAAGCGGCAGGCTAACCCACAACCTCCGGGGGGTGCGAGAGGGGGAACCCGCTGATCCCGCGCCAGCCCAGCGAGGAGATCAGATCGGCAGCCACCTCGAGGTCGATACTGTCGCGATCGCGCAGCCATCGACGCGCAGCGACATGGGCCATACCGAGCAGTCCAGCGGCCAGCAGATGCGCCTGCTCATCGGAGAGGCCGGTGTCGGCGGCGATGACGCGGCTGAAGAGCCCCGCACATTCGTCATCGGCTCGTTCAACGCGCTCGCGCACACGCGGATCGTGGGTGAGGTCGCTTTCGAAGACGAGCCGGTAGGGGCTATCGGGGTCGTCGACGAATGCGAAGTAGCCGGTGACGGCCGCCTGGACGCGCTGGCGGTTGTCAGTGGTGCTGGCCATCGCCGAGCGCAGTGTCTCAAGCAGGGCTGCAATGCCTTCGTCGAGAAGGGCCAGGTACAGATCCAGTTTCCCCGGGAAGTGCTGATAGAGAACGGGCTTGCTGACCCCCGCACGTTCAGCGATGTCATCCATCCCCGTCGTGTGGTAGCCCTGGGCGACGAAGACCTCGCGCGCTGCTGTCAGCAGCTGAAGCCGGCGCTCCTCGCGTGGTAGGCGAGCTGTGCTTCGCTCGCTGCCCAGGGAATCCGGAAGCGCAGCGCTGGTCACGGTGGTCATGCTAAAGGAAGAACACCCACCCCGTCAGGACACACGGGAGGTCGGGGTGCTCTCATGGAGGGATGAGCCCCTCGATGCGCTGGACGCCGCGGATAGTGCCCCTGGAGACCGGGACCCTCTCGGTGCGCACGAATCCGTCGGGGTCGCTTCTCGAGGGATCCGGGGATCGGCCTCGTGCGGTGATGATCCACGGTCTCGGTGGCTCGTCGCTGAACTGGATCGAGTTGATGGGCGAACTCGATGCCGATCTCGACACCATTGCGGTTGATCTCCCCGGCTTCGGGGCATCACCGCCGCCCCGCGATGGCGACTACAGCCCCCGCGGTCATGCGCGCAGCGTCGCGATGTTGCTCGAGCACCTCGACGGCCTGGCTGATCACTCAACACCGGGCGGATGGCAGGTGTTTGGCAACTCACTCGGTGGTTCGGTAGCGCTGCATCTCGCGGCGCAGCGCCCCGACCTGGTGGCCTCCCTCACGCTGATTGCTCCGGCGCTGCCCGCACGACGACTGCGCCGTGGAACCGCACACATGCCGGTCATTGCGATTCCCGGCGTGGGTGAGCGATTGGTGGACCGCTATATGAAGCTGTCAGTCGAGCGGCGTGTCGACGACACGTTCCGATCGGTGTTCGCAGACCCGCGACGGCTGTCGGATGAACGTCGACGCATGTCCGAGGACGAGGCTCGTCGCCGGGACGGACTTCCCTATGTCACCGATGCGACGCTGTCCTCCCTTCGCGGATTGCTGGCGACGTTCTTCGACGCTGGTCCGGATCGACCGTGGAAGCTCGCTGAGCGGGTGGAGGTTCCCGTCGTCACGGTCTACGGCCAACGCGATCAACTCGTGGATGCGAAGGCTGCCCACCGGGTCACGCGCCATTTCCCGGATGCCCATGTCGTGGTCCTGCCCGATTCGGGGCACGTGGCGATGATGGAGCATCCCGCAGAGGTCGCCGGCGCCTGGCGTCGCTTCGTCGGCCGGGTCACCGTTCCCACCGCATAGGTGAAATTCGCCTCGGTCAGGGGCGCGGGTGCGTGGGTTGGAGGCATCGGCGAGACTGGTAGCTCCAGCACGAATGCGAAGGAGCCCTCCGCGATGAGCCTGCCGCCTCTAGTCGAGCCGGCGGAGAACCTCAGCCCTGACGAGGTTCGCCGCTACAGCCGCCACCTGATCATCCCAGACGTCGGGATGATCGGACAGAAGCGACTGAAGAACGCCCGCGTGCTGTGCGTTGGCGCAGGTGGGCTTGGTTCGCCGGCGTTGATGTACCTGGCCGCGGCCGGTGTCGGCACTCTCGGCATCGTCGAGTTCGACGTCGTCGACGAATCCAATCTGCAGCGCCAGATCATCCACGGTGTCTCGGATATCGGTCGATCCAAGGCCGAGAGCGCGCGGGATTCGATCAAGGAGATCAACCCCTACGTCGATGTCGTCCTGCATGAAGAGCGGCTCGACTCGACCAACGTCATGCCGCTGTTCAGCCAGTACGACCTCATCATCGATGGCACGGACAACTTCGCGACTCGCTATCTGGTGAATGACGCGTGCGTACTGCTCGGCAAACCCTATGTCTGGGGATCCATCTACCGCTTCGACGGTCAGGCCAGCGTGTTCTGGGCCGAGCATGGCCCGTGCTACCGGTGCCTGTATCCCGAGCCGCCGCCGCCCGGCATGGTGCCCTCCTGTGCAGAGGGCGGTGTGCTCGGTGTGCTGTGTGCCTCGATCGGCTCGATCCAGGTCACCGAGGCGATCAAGCTCCTCACCGGCATCGGCGACCCCTTGCTCGGTCGGTTGAAGGTCTATGACGCCCTTGAGATGGACTATCGCGAGGTGCGGATCCGCAAGGACCCGAACTGTGCGGTGTGCGGAGAGAACCCGACCGTGACTGAACTGATCGACTACGAGGCTTTCTGCGGAACCATCTCCGATGAAGCTGCGGCGGCCGCCAAGGATTCCACGATCAGCGTTCACGATCTGAAACTTATGATCGACGAGCGCGCTCAGGGTGAACGGGATTTCCTGCTCGTTGATGTGCGCGAGCCCATCGAGTGGGACATCGTGACTATCGATGCTGACGAGGAGTTCATCCCGAAGGGAGAGTTCCTCAACGGATCCGCATTGGAAAAGCTGCCCCAGGACAAGCAGATCGTGCTGTTCTGCAAGGTCGGATCCCGCTCGGCGGAAGCGCTCGCGGTTGTGAAGGGTGCGGGATTCTCCGACGCACTGCATGTGGGCGGTGGCATCAACGCGTGGACCCTGCAGGTCGAGACCGACAAGCCCTACTACTGATCCCCGAGCAGCTTGAGTCGCGTCGCGTGCCCTAGTCTCCCTGCGTGATCGGACTGGGCACGCTCATCAACATGGGCGCGATCCTGGTCGGTTCCGCCGTTGGTGTCGCACTCGGCTCCCGGCTGCCGGAGCGCACACGCGATCTGATCACGTCCGCGCTCGGACTGGTCACCCTCGTCGTCGCTGCCCTCAACGTCGTCGCGATCACCGATGTCGACTGGCAGGCGGATGTCGGGTCGTCGGCGCCGCTGCTGATCGTGCTCGGCTCGGTGGTCATCGGTGGTGTGATTGGCTCGCTGCTGCGCATCGAATCGAGGCTCGAAGGCGTCGGCGGGTGGCTGCAGCGGCGGATGTCGAAGACTTCGGGCAGCGAGGCGCGCCGGCGCTTCATCGAGGGTTTCGTGGACGCGTCGCTGTTGTTTTGCATCGGCCCGCTCGCGATCCTCGGCGCGCTCTCCGACGGGCTCGGTCAGGGTATCGACCAACTCGCGTTGAAGTCGACCCTGGACGGGGTGGCCTCAGTCGCCTTCGCGGCGACCCTCGGTTGGGGTGTGGCCGCCTCGGCGATCAGCGTCGGGGTAATCCAGGGCCTGTTCACCCTGCTCGGTGTGTTCGTCGGCGCCGTGGTCGCTGCCTCGGCGATCGCCTCGATCACCGCGACGGGTGGCATCCTGCTCATCGGAGTGGGACTGCGCCTGCTGCGCGTGACGAAGCTCGCGGTGGGTGATCTACTTCCCGCCCTGGTGGTCGCGCCGATCTTGACCCTGATTGTGTCAATCTGGGCCTAGGGCTGCTCAGGTCAATGGGTGGCGAAGTACACAGTGGCGCGGCGGTTGTACAGCAGGGCGAGAATGACGAGGGCGAAGAGGATCTGGACGAGCCCTGAGATCCGAAGGTCACTGACGAAGATCAGATGAATCACCCCGATGACCAGGCTGATCAAGGTGACGATGCCGACGATGGCCCGGGAGAAGTTGTTTCCCGTGAATATTCCCCGCGCGACGGCCAGATAGATCAAGCCAAGGACGATCATCAGGATCAAGGTGACGATGCTGACACCGATTCGTGTGTCCTCATCGACGAGGCCAAGGATGCCGGCCGCGACAATGAAAACTCCTCCAATGAGGACAAGAATCCCCACGAGGGTGACCCCAACCGGGCGAGTGGTCTCGCTCATATGCGCATCCCTTCATCAGCCCCGCGGGAATGAGTGTCTCAGGGCCCGTCTCTGGGAGCGGCGAACGACGCACCCAGAGACGGTGAGAGGGGATGCAGTGCGACTAGTCGGTTGTCGGGGGCTCCACGGTCGAGGTGAAGCCGATCTTCTTGTGGCTGCCGTCGCAGAAGGGCTTCTTCTCCGAGGCACCGCAGCGGCACAACCAGGTCCGGTCGGTGACCTCGATGGGTGTGCCATCGGTCGCGGTGACGGTCACCGGTCCGGTGACCTCGAGGGAGCCATTGGCCAGGGGCGTGATGGTGACGCGCTCTTCGCTCATAGGAGAACGCTAGCGCTGACCGCTAGAGCGCGCCCTTCTTCGTGAGCCAATTGAACGCGAAGTAGCCGGGCACGGTCGGAATCCAGAAGGTGATGAGGCGGAAGAGCAGCACGCTCGACACCGCGATCCCGCCGGGAAGCCCAGCGGCGGTGAGCCCGGCGGCGAGTGCCGCCTCGACCGCACCCAGACCACCGGGGGTTGGCGCCGCCTGCCCGATCGTGGCCCCAGCGAGATAGACGACGGCGATGGCGGCGATGTTGAGATCGCCGTCGAACGCACGCACGCACGCGATGAGGGTGATGATGTAACCGAGGTTCAGCAGCAGGATGCCGCCGATGCCCTCGAGCAACTTGGTGGGCCGCTGGGCGACGGTGACCAGCCGGGGGATCACCTCCCGCAGGAGGGGGCGCACTCGACCGAACACGTAGCGCCGGACGATCGGCACAGCGAATGCGGCGACCACCAGCAACGCGACGATGATTGCCGCGATGACAGCCCATGGCGGCGGATTGAAGGTGAAGTCCGCCTGGGTTCCCGCAGCGATCGCGAATCCCGTGAGCAGCAGGATGTGGATGACGAATGCCGCGACCTGGGACACACCGACGCTGGCGGTGGCCAGAGCTGGATGTAGCCCGGCCTTGGTGAGGTAGCGCAGGTTGATCGCGATGGCGCCGAGCGTGGGTGGGGAGACGAGGGTCGCGAAATCGCCGGCGACCTGCGCCATGACGGTTCGATTGAGTTTGAGTCGTTCGGGCACGAAGCCGCTCAATGACCATGCCGCTCCCGGATAGGTCACGATGGCGGCGATGAAGGCGACGGCGAGCCATTCCAGCGATGCGGTCGATACAAGGGTGACGAGATCGACCTGCGCAAGTTGGGAGAGCAGGACATAGGCGGCGATACCGCCAACGACGATCATGATGAGCGTGCGCGGCTTGATCCGTTCGAGTTTGATCTGCTCGGTGTCGGCGTCGGGTCTAATCTCCACGATCGCATCGCGCAGGTGCACCATGAGGTCACGACGCTTGCGCATCGCCTTGCGGGTTGGGGCAGACAGCGCGACCGGCTGGAGCACCGGGAGCGCTCGAGCCATGGTCGAGACGCCAAGGACTCGGCGCCCGGTGCGCACTGCGCGATCGGCTCCGACGATCATCGCGAGCGTGCACAGCAGCTCGGCGACGTCGATGCGCATGGCAAGGTCGCTTGCGGCGACGGTGCCGCGCGATTCGCCGAGCGCCCAGACCTTGCGGTGCCCATCGAGCATCAAGTTCTCGGCGGTGAGTGCACGATGTGCCATTTGCGCCTCGTGCATGTCGCGCACGATGCGCCACGCACCCACGAGATCCTCATCGGTGAGGTCGTCGCCGGTGAGTTCGGAAAAGCGCCGGCCGATGATGTAGTGGTAGGCCAGCAGGGTGGAGTCCGAGCCGGCCTCGCTCGCGAGGACAAGACGCGGCACGGCAACGTCCGCAGATTCGCAGGCGTAGGCCATCAGCGCGGCGTGATCGAGTGCGCGGCGCATGTTGAAAGCCGAGTCGGCAGATTCTTCGCGTAGTCGCAGGGCGCGCCAGGCGGAGCGAGCCAGTCCTGCGCCTTCGAGGTCCCGGTCGAGGACGACGATCTCGAGGTTGTCGCCCTCCCTGGTTGTGGCCTGGTAGCGGCGGCCGACGGAGGTGCTACGCGAGGCCCGCAGCACGGTCAGGGGGAGACCGGAGCGTGCGAGAGTCTCGGCGACCTGAACACCCGAAGGTCGTGTCGTGGGCGTGCCGAGTGCGTATCGGGCGAGCAATCCCACCGCCCAGCCGGTGAAGATCGTGACCGCGAGTCCGGGGACCGCGACGGTGCCGCCGACCAGCACGATGATGACCTGCGCGGCGATGACGAGGACACTCAGGACGTTCCAGGGTCGCCGCCCCATGAGGCGCGCGACGGTGATGAAGGCGATGAGCCC
>Ga0075480_10000615_pt1 | contig 21354 bp, 20 predicted proteins | sample DEB08_DNA_7_FD_81590 | JGI IMG/M metagenome (GOLD analysis project Ga0075480, IMG submission 81590) | Aqueous microbial communities from the Delaware River and Bay under freshwater to marine salinity gradient to study organic matter... | ecosystem: Environmental > Aquatic > Marine > Coastal ... | reverse complement strand
TCGCAATCTGGCGAAACTGCTGACACACTTGCGGCAATAAAAATGGCCAAGGAAAAGGGAGCATTTCTTTATGGAATATGTAATGTAGTTGGATCTTCAATTGCAAGGGAAACTCACACTGGGATTTACACACACGCTGGTTCTGAAATTGGAGTAGCTTCTACAAAAGCATTTAGTTGCCAAATAAGCCTTCTGTTGTTAATGGCATTACATCTTGGAAAAAAGCTTGGAACTGTCGAACCTGACAGATATAAAAGAATACTTTCTGAACTTAGTAAACTACCGAAAACTATTGAAAGTGTATTAAAATCAAACTCACAAATTGAATCGATCTCTGAAAAATATTTAAATTCTTTAAACTTTCTTTATTTGGGAAGAGGATATAATTTTCCAATTGCTCTTGAAGGAGCATTAAAGCTTAAGGAAATTTCTTACATACATGCAGAAGGATATCCAGCAGCAGAAATGAAACATGGGCCAATAGCGCTAATTGATGAAAACATGCCGGTAGTAGTGATCGCTACGCGAAAAGGTAATTATCATAAAGTTGTTAGCAACATTATGGAAATAAAAGCTCGTGGAGCTAAAATCATTGCAGTAGTTTCAGAAGGTGACCAGGAAATAGAAAAACTAGCCGACCATATAATTGAAATTCCAAATTGTGATGAATTAATCGCACCTATTTTAGCGAATATTCCTCTTCAACTACTATCATACCACATTGCAAATAAAAAAGGATGTAATGTTGACCAACCTAGAAATTTAGCAAAGTCAGTAACTGTGGAGTAATTTAAATTATTGACTCTCCATTTTCATCTGTTGTTAATATTTCTGTCATGTAATCAAAGAAAGGTCTGATTAATAAAAATGCTTCTTCAACTTTATTGATAAAATCTTTATCACAAACTTCATTATCTGAGAAAGAAATTTTAAAAACGAATTGTTTTTTTCTAATTAAATCAATGTCTGGATGATTTTTATCGAAATTTCTTGGTGCTGTTTTTAATTCATTACCCTGCAAAGATCCCCATGTTGAGTAGATTTCTTTTTGGGCAATTATTTCTCTTAAAGCTTCAGCATCATATAAAAGTTCTTGTCGAATTCTCTTCAAATCTTTAGGGTTTGGGGCCCAAAAACCACATGCAATAAAACTATTTTTGGGTGATATATGTAAATAATATCCACCCCTAAACTGAGGTTTTGTTCGATTCCAATATAATCCAAAATGAGTTTTGTAAGGGGTTTTATCTTTAGAAAATCTGACATCCCTGTATACTCTAAATAGCTTAAATCTATCAATAAAGTCTGAGTTATTAAGTCTATTTTTTATTTCATCCCCAAAAAGCTTAATCTCAAACTCTAAATCTTTAAAAATTGACTTGTTTTTATAAAACCAATCTCTATTATTATTTTTTCTAAGGGAATCAAAAAACAGAAATGTTGACTTTGGAATTAACATCTACTTATTAATTTCAATAAATTTAAGTAGTAACTCTAAGCTTTCGTATGGTCTTTCTTCCATTGGGATATGCCCAGTCTCTTTCATTATGTCTACTTTTGAATTAAGTAATGCCTTTTCAAAAAGCCTAGCGTTTTCAACAGGAATCCAAGAATCTTCATTACCCCACAAAATTTGGGTTGGTGTTGAGATTAGCTCTAATCTTTTAGTGTAATCAGATGACTTTAAAGATGATCTAACAATGAAAGCTTCTCTATTATTTTCTCTCAACATTAAATCACGATAGGTGTCTATTTTTTTATCGGTCAATTTATTCTTGTCAAAATAAACTTCCTTCAAAGTATTTTTAACAAAAAATCTCGGTGTTACATATCTTAGAACATCCTTTACTAATGGCGCCCTAGATAATCTAAACACAAGTGGACTCTTTTTATTTTGATTTAAAAAACCACCAGGATTTAGAAGACTTAGTAACTTCACTTTTTTGGGATACTCAGAGGTATAATACCAAGCTATTGAGCCTCCAAGAGAATTTCCTGCCAGAATAAATTCCTCAATTTGTAATGTGTTTAAAAATGTGTTTAAAAATTTAGAGTAATCTGGAATCAAATATTTATGTTGAGGATGTGGACCTGTAAGCCCATAAGCTGGTAAATCTAATCTGATGACTCTAAATCGAGTTTTTAATACATCAGTCCACTTATCCCAAGTGTGCAAAGACGCCCCAGTGCCATGAAGCAAAACTATAACTTCTCCAGTTCCTTCATCTCTATAATGAACATCCATTCCGTCAACTGAAACAAATTTTGAATTTTGATTAGCATAGTTCTGCTTTAGTTCAGCAACTGATATATCAGGACTATATAAAAAATTAGCTATTAAGCCACCAATTATAAATATACCAACCAGTAGTTTTATTTTCTTGTTAATCATACTTTTTCAAGTTAATGAATTAACGGCATACTGTTTGTGTATAAACTTTAAAAATACTTTATGTCAAAGCTTTTAAAAAATACAATTATATTGACTTTAGTTTTAATTGTAGGTTCGTGCTCAACTGATAATTCAGGGGAAATCGAAACTGGACCTAAAACAATTTATGAAATTCTTGCATCTGAAGTAAATTACACTACACTTACAAATGCCCTTGAAATAACAGGGTTAGACGATGTGTTAAATGGTAATGAGACGTATACATTATATGCTCCAAACAACTCAGCCTTCAGTCTGTTTTTGAGTAGTCAAGGGTTAAATAGTTTGAGTGATGTTCCTGTTAATGACTTAAAAAAACTACTATTAAATCATGTAATGGTTGATGCGATGTTTTATAGAGATTTCAAGACAGGCTACTATGAAACTGCTGCAAGTTTTATTAATGGAGGAAACATGAGAAACATTTCAATGCATGTTAAACAAGTAAACATGGTAGTAACCTTGAACGGCTCGTCAATGATTACTCAAGGTAATGTTGTTGCGGCCAATGGAATAATTCACACAGTTGATAAGGTAATAGCTTTACCAACTGTAGTTACTTTTATACAAGCTGATCCAAATCTCAGTAATTTGTTGTCTGCGGTTACAAGAGCTGATTTAACTACAGATTTTGTTACTATTTTAAATTCTAATATTTCTGAAAACACTTTAGCTCCATTTACAGTTTTTGCACCAGAAAATAAAGCCTTCACGGATTTGTTACTTGAGCTTGGTATTCAAGAATTTTCAGACATTGATGAACCTACATTGAATGCAACTTTAACTTATCATGTTATTTCAAAAACTAGTGCGCAGTCAGCTAGTTTGTCTGATAACTTAGAATTAAACACTCTGGGAGGGGCTATAACAGCAAATGTTACTGGAGGAGCAACCCTCACAGATGGAAATAATAGAATATCAAAAATTACAGCTGTCGATGTACAAGCCAACAATGGCATTATACATATTATCGACAAAGTAATTTTACCTAATTAATAATTGTTTAATTATTAATTCCAAGGAGAGCTTCATGTTTACATGGAGCTCTTTTTATTTAAAATCCCTCCCAAAAATCTTTTTTGAATTCCTCTAAGTAAATTGGTAAAACTTGATTTTTTTCATCTATCTCTTCAAACTGGGTTTCTTCAATAGATCTAACTCTAAATACTTGTAGTTCAGTATTATAAATTGAGGAAGAAGCAAAGTCTAGTTTAGCTGAAATTTGATTTTGTTTTTTTCTACCCTTAACAAACTTGTTTTTTTCAATAATTTTAAACGGTCTCTTGATTGATATATTATTCCCCCTTGAATTTTGATAATAACTCAAACTGTATTTTTCATTTTCAAACTTTGAAAATACCATTCTTCCTTTTTCTAAATTTGAAGAAAATGAAACTCCTAATAATTTAAACTTAGATAACGGTTTTATGTTTTCATAATCGATTCTAACAACAGCAAAATCATCTGAATTAACATAAATGGTACCTTTATATTTGTCCCCTCTTTTGGGATAACATTCAATTACATAAACCAATTCATTACCTAAATAAGTTAATTCTGATTCAGAAAAAATATAGTTCTTAGATTTAAGAATAAAATTTAGATCAGAATTTGGATTGAAAAATGATTTTAAATAAACACTCTGAATTCTTCCTTTTTGACCAATTGAAAAATTTTCTTTTCTTTTAATTTCTTCCTCTTTAAGTTTGTTTAATTGATCTTGATTTGTACTGTCTATTTCCCAAAGACCGTTAAATGTTAAATCACCAGAAAAAGGAAGCCAGCCGGATCTTATTTTAAAATAAGAGTTTGATTTTAAATTTTCTCTCAACGATTTCTCTAATTTATCACCTAATGATTTGGACAAATCACTTTCATTATCGTCGTTAGTTCTTCTAGATTTGATAAGTTTAATTTTTGGGACATCTATGTTTGAGTTCACATAGTAATATGACAAACTTTCAAGCTCATTTTTACTTTTTTTAGGCAAGTTATCGGTCATTCTGTCCATGGACTCTGCTGTCAAATCTTTTATAGTAGATTTAAATTTATTTAACTTAAATTTTTTTAATTCTTGATTGAATTCCTGTCTAAAAAATAATTTGTTTTCCGTGATATTAAAATTGTAATTTTTATCAATGTATAATTTAACGCTATCAATTATTTCGTTAGATGATAATTGATTGTTAGTAACTACAACATTTTTTAAAGAGATAGTTTTAGGGACTAATCTAATAATACTATCATTAAATATATCAAGAGAGAATTGTTTTGGTTCAAATCCCATTGAAGAAACAAACAAAGAATCTTTTTTAGAATATTGCTCAGGAATTAGTTCAAATAATCCATCTTCATCTGAGATAATTCCATTATTATTAGAAAAAAATATTGTAGCGAAAGGAACTGGCTCGAAAGATATTGAGTCAATTATCTTTATCTTTTTTGATTGAGCTTTTAGGTTGAAAGATATTAGAACTAATAGTAAAAAATATATTTGTTTCACTGTGTAAAACTACAATTATTTTCAAAGTTTAGTATATTTAAGGATGGCTAAAAAATTAATTCAAATTTTAATTTCCTTTTTTGTTTTTGGATTTTGCTTGCTTTTAGCAACATTAGCAGATTCTGAAAATATTTCAGACTCATTTTCCTTAAAGCATTTGATTATTTACATTTTTGTCATTCAATGGATCGTTTTTATTCCATGTTATATTTTGAAAACTGAAAAAATTTATGATCTAACTGGAAGTTTTAGTTATGTCTTTGCAATAATTTATGTTTTATACAATTCCTCTCAAAGTATTCCTAATTTAATATTAGGTGCTGCAATAATTTTCTGGGCAGTAAGACTTGGATTTTTTCTATTCTTTAGAATTAAAAAGGCAGGTGAAGACAAAAGGTTTAAAGAGATTAAACAATCCCCTACTAGATTTTTTTTAGCCTGGTCCCTTCAGGGAATGTGGGTTTCAATTTGTAGTCTGTGTGCACTAACAGCAATTTCAAATGAGTCTGGTGTAATTGAAAACATCTATTTCTATTTAGGACTTATCATTTACTTAATTGGAATTACTATTGAAATTATTGCTGATAAGCAAAAATCAAGATTTAGGTCATTTGATGAAAATAAAGATAAATTCATAACTACTGGTCTTTGGTCAAAATCTAGACATCCCAATTATTTGGGGGAAATACTTCTTTGGTTTGGAATTTCTGTAATGTCGATTTCTTCGCTCTCTGGATTACAATATGTTACTTTAATTTCACCATTGTTTAGTTATATTCTAATTGTTTATGTTAGTGGAGTTAGGATTTTAGAGGAGAGTGGGAAAGAAAAATGGGGACATCTAGACTCTTATAAAAAATACATAAAAAACACGCCTATTTTATTTTTTAAAAATTTTTAATGAAAGAAAATAAACCTCTAATATATAGAAAATCAAAAGGTCAAATTGTTGTTGAAGGTAATATAATACTAACCAATGAAAATGGAGAAAAAATACAACATGGTAAAAGATTTACTTTATGCGGATGTACAAAATCGAAAAACCTCCCCTTTTGTGATGGATCACATAAATATTAATCTTACAATAGTTTATCTCTAGAGAGATTATTCATTCTTTTGTCTATATTGACTAATCCCTTCGAAATTTTTTAAAAGAAATTAGTATCTTCAAAGAACAAAATTCAACAACAATTAATTATTATGGATAATTCAATATCAAAAAGTAAACTATTTACTGCATCTTGTATCTCTCTAATAGTAACTGCAATGACATTTGCAATTAGAGCAGGAATTTTAACTGACTTAGGGCTTCAATTTGAACTTAACGACACACAACTTGGATATATAAATAGTCTCGCATTTTTAGGCTTTCCAGTGGCAACGGTCATAGGTGGTTTGTTATACAACGTTTTAGGTGCAAGAAAACTTATGATTATAGCATTTTTCTCTCATCTTATAGGCTTAATCATGACGATTTATGCTGGTGGATTTGCTACTCTTTTGATTTCATCCTTTTTTATTGGATTTGCTAATGGTTCAGTTGAGGCTGCCTGTAACCCTTTAATTGCAGACATGTATACAGATAATCGAACTACAATGCTTAATAAGTTTCATGTTTGGTTTCCTGGAGGAATTGTAATTGGTGCTCTTACTTCGAATTTTATGACAAGCTTTGGCCTAGGGTGGCAATTACAAATTGCTGTAATGATAATTCCAACTTTGATTTATGGATATTTATTCTTTAAGGAAGAATTTCCTGAAAGTGAAAATATTGAAACAAATACATCAACAAATATTCAATCTTTATTAAACCCATTATTTCTGTTTATAATGGCCTGTATGACTTTAACTGCAATTTCAGAATTTGGTCCTCAACAGTGGATAGAAAGAATTCTTGGTAATTCAGGCGCGAATCCAATGTTAGTTCTTGCTTTAGTAACTGGAATTATGGCCCTTGGTCGTTATTTTGCAGGACCAATAGTGCATAAACTTAACCCCATAGGAGTATTATTGATGTCAGCAGTTTTGACTACTGTTGCTGTATACTCAATGAGTACTGCAGAAGGAGGTATGATTTACTTTGCTGCTATTTTATTTGCATTTGGAGTATGTTATTTCTGGCCAACCATGATAGGTTTTGTTTCTGAATATATCCCTAAAACAGGTGCTCTTGGAATGTCACTTGTTGGTGGTATAGGGATGTTGTCTGCTTCAATTTGGCAGCCAGTAATTGGGTCTTGGCTTGATTCCGAAAAAACCAAAGCACTTGCCTCAGGAGTAAGCGAAAGTGCAGCTGAGCTTGTTGCAGGTCAAGCAGCTTTAGCCAATATGGCTTACTTCCCGCTTACCTTAGTTGTCTTGTTTGGAATTTTATTTGCCTTTCGAAATAAACTTGAAGAAAAAAGGATTTAGTAATCGAAATATTAAAAATTAAAATGAGTAAAAAAATTAGGTTAGGAATTTTAGGCGGTGGTGGTGATTCATTAATTGGTGTTCTTCACAGGGTTGCCTCAAGCATGTTTGATAGATATGAAATTATTGGAGGAGTATTTAACCCAAATTATCCTGAAAATTTAGCTTTTGCGCAAAAGCTAGGTTTAGACAAATCCAGAATCTACATCGATTTTGAAACTATGATACAAAAAGAGTCTGAACTGGACCCTGAAATACGAATGGAAGTAGTTTCTGTTTTAACTCCTAACTTTCTTCACTATCCAATGGCTAAAAAATTACTTGAAAATAATTTTCATGTAATTTGTGAAAAGCCATTAACTACAACATACAAAGAAGCTTTAGATTTAAAAAAAATTCAAAGCTCTAAAAATTTAGTTTTTGCTGTTACTTATACCTATACAGGATATCCTATGGTAAGACAAATGACCAAAATGATTGCTGATGGAGTCATTGGAAAACTTCAAAAAGTTGATGCTCAATATTTACAAGGTTGGCTTAATCCTGTTATACACGAAAAAGAAAAAAGAAATTCTACGTGGAGACTAGATCCTAAAAAATCTGGTATTAGTTGCTGTGTTGGTGACATAGGAACTCATGCTTTTAACATGGTAGAACTCGTCACTGGGATGAAAGTTAAAAAAGTTTTAGCTGATTTGAATACCCTTTACAAGGACAATCCAATGGATATTGATGCAAACATTCTAATTAGATTTTCAACAAATATGAAAGGAACCATTCGATCAAGTCAAATAGCAACTGGGGAGGAAAATAATTTAAGAATAAATGTATATGGCGAAAAAGGTGCTCTGAAATGGGAGCAAGAAAATCCAAATTATTTGTACTATTTAAGCGACGATAAACCTCTTCAAGTATTAAAATCTGGGCATGCATATAATAATACTATATCTTTAGATGGGACAAAATTACCACCAGGACATCCTGAAGGAATTTTTGATTCAATGGGTAATATTTATAAAGGAGTTGCAAGGGCAATAAGAAAAGAAACTTTTTCAAAAGAAGAATTCCCCTCAATAAATGATGGGGTTAGAGGAATGGATTTTATTGAAAAAACTATTGAATCTAATTCAAAAGGTAATGTTTGGATTGAACTTAATAATTAAATAAATGAAAACAATTAAAGGACCAGGAATATTTCTAGCTCAGTTTGTTGGTGTTAAAGAACCTTTTAACAACTTAAAAAACATTTGTGAATGGGCAAGTGGTTTGGGTTATAAAGCTGTTCAAATTCCAACTTGGGAAGAGGGGTTAATTGATTTAAAAAAAGCAAGCGAAAGCAAAGTGTATTGCGATGAAATAAAGGGAATAGTAAATGAAACTGGAATGGAAATTTCAGAGCTTTCTACCCATTTGCAAGGGCAACTTGTTGCTTCTCACTATTCATACGATAAAATGTTTGATGTATTTGCACCCAAAGCCCTTCATGGAAATGTAAAAGGCAGGACAGAGTGGGCAATTGATCAGTTAAAATATGCCTCCAACGCAAGTAAACATTTGGGACTTACAGAAATAGCAACTTTTTCAGGATCACTACTTTTTCATACAATGTATCCATGGCCTCAAAGACCAAAAGGTCTTGTCGAAACTGGGTTTAAGGAATTAGCTAAAAGGTGGGAGCCAATATTAAATCACTTTGATAATAATGGTATTGATGTGTGCTATGAAATTCATCCCGGAGAGGATCTACACGATGGTGTAACTTTCGAAAGGTTTTTAAACGCTACCAAAAATCACTCTAGAGTAAAAATATTGTATGATCCTAGTCACTTTGTATTACAACAAATGGACTACTTAAAGTATATTGATCATTATCACGAGTTTATAAAAATGTTTCATGTAAAAGATGCAGAATTTAATCCGAACGGGAAATCGGGAGTTTATGGTGGATATCAAGATTGGATTGATAGACCTGGAAGATTCAGATCTCTTGGAGATGGTCAAGTAGACTTTAAAAGCATTTTTTCTAAACTTAGCCAATACGATTTTGGTGGTTGGGCAATTCTTGAATGGGAATGTTGTATTAAATCTCCTGAGCAAGGAGCCAAGGAAGGTTCAAAATTTATTAAGGACCATATCATTGAAGTTTCAGAAAAGGCTTTTGATGATTTTGCATCAGGAGAAACAGATCAAAAACATATAAACGATATTTTAGGGCTTTAACATTATGAAAAATTTTCTTTTAACTTTCTCATTAATTCTATTTTCATGTAGCAACTCTACTTACAACTGTGGAGAAATTGATAGCAAATATGAACAAAATGGAGAATATTATTTAGTTTTAATACTCAGCGACGCAACTGGAGATGAGGCTGGTAGAATTTATGGTGATGCCCGTGTTGATAAGGAAACTTACCTTTCCAAAAATATTGGTGAAGAACATTGTATAGAAGAATAAAAAATAATTATGGAAACATACTCGTGTACAAAATGTGGAATGTCAGTCAATGCAACTTGTGGCAAGTGTAATATCCCGCTTCAAAATGGATATATTACCCTAAATGATGGTTCTCAAGTCCAAGTTTCAAAATGCCCTTCTTGTGAGGGTAAAATAAAATCTCCGCTTTGCTGTGGAGAGGATATGAGCTGCGCATTATAAAAAAAACTCCATATTAGGATCTGCTACATTGAAGCCTTCCCTAATTACTCTGTTATATTCAGAAGAATCTGAGTTTAATAAAGGATTGGTATGGTTTAAATGTATAAAGTATATCTTGTTTTTTTCTGACTCATCCAAGGGATTAAATAATTTCAAGCTTTCTATTATAAAAGGGTGAGGTATTTCAGAAATGTCCCTGTTATTAACTTCTTTTTCATCATAAAAAGTTCCATCTAAAAAAGCATAATCAACGTTTTTTATTAATTCGATAATTGAGTTATTCCACTTTTCCCACTTATCTATGTCAGGAATATACAATGCACTCTTTTTATTGCCTTCAATTAAAAATCCAACTGTTTCAGAATATTCATCCCTATGGGGAACTTGAATAGGAGTTATACTCAAATTACTTTCTAAAGTTATTTTTTCTCGGTCATAAATTCTTTTAAGCATAACATTCTCAAGCTTTACTAATTGATTCCAAGGCCCATTATCTTGTATAAAATTGTAAAACCTTGGCATTAAATACAATGGTATATTTTTACTATTCATAGCTTCTCTTCCAAAGTTTAAAAGACCTGAATAGTGTCCCATATGAGCATGGGTCAAAAAAATACCATTTAATTTTTCAGAGGGATTTGAAGTGCCAATCAGAGCTTTTAATTGATGGTTAATATTTGGTGTTGCATCAATTAAATAATTTGTTTCATTTTTAAGGTTTGAAATTCCTAAACTTGAAACCCCAACCCTAAAAGTGTTGTTTTTAAAATACTTTAAGCAACAAACTTTATTGCAACCCATATGAGGAATACCTCCATCTTGAATAGTTCCTAAAACTTTTAAAATAACATCATTTGGTTTATTTCTTTTAATTGTGTTAGTTTTTTGACAAGCAGATAAGAATATAATCAGTATAAAAAAAAGCCCCTTCAAGTTTCTATAAAAAACCATCAGAGTTTAATCAAATAAAGCTTTTAGTTCTGTTGCATCTTTGGCTTGTAGTTTACCAGCCAACACAAGGCTTAACTGTCTTCTTCTTAATGCAGCATCAAATCTTTGTTTTTCAATTTCAGTTTCAGGAAGGAGTTGTGGAACCTTTACTGGATTTCCATTTTTGTCAACAGCTACAAAAGTGAAAATAGCTTCATTTACTTTAGTTTTTATTTTATTATCTCGCGATTCATTCCAAACTTCAATAAAAACTTCTAAAGATGTTGTGAAAGCTCTAGAAACCTTTGCTTCTAAGGTCAATACACTGCCAAGAGGAACTGGCCTAGAAAATGCAACATGATTAATAGATGCGGTAACCACAATTTGTTCTGCATGTTTCCCCGCTGCAATGGAGGCGACTCTATCCATACGAGCTAATAATTCTCCGCCAAATAAATTATTAATAGAATTTGTATCACTAGGTAATACCAAATCTGTTGTGGTAGTCTTAGAATTTTCAGGTGTTTTAGTGTGCATTTTATTTTTGACCGTTAGCATCGAAGATCCAAGCATTTTTATTTTCTTTAGCTTGAATTAATCTTAAATTTTTGACAGCCTCATTTCTATCAGAAAACCCTTCAAATGCAACCGGGGTGAGGCCCTTGTCATTGAGGGGAAGAATTCTTGAATCGTAACCTTTTTTTCTAAGGGTATTGACAAGAGTTTGAGCATTATTAGTAACTCTAAAAGCTCCTGCAATAATAAAAAACTCAGAAGGTTTCTTTTTAACATTCAATGTCAAAGAAGGCAGAGAGCCTAAATCAAAAACAGCTCTTTCTACAATAGATTTAGATTGATCTCTTAAACTTTGCTCATAAGCTATTTTCTGTTCTATAAGATCATTGTTTACATTAATATATATTGATGCTGACCCAAAAATTAAGCATCCCCAAATTGCAGCTTGTTTAAAGAAACTTGTTTTTTCAATTTTCTTAATTGGTTTTATTTTAGGATTTTTAAATGTTACATCAACAGGTTTAATGTTAATTGATGACAACCCAAATGATTCTTTTAGATAATTTTTTGAATCAGAAGGATTAAATATTATTTTATTTTCCTTACTTAAGCTCAACTCACCAATGTCTTTTAATTTAAATGGGGCCTGCTTTAAAGTATGATTAATTTTTACAACTTCTTGATGTATTTGTTTTAATGCTAAAGCGTAATCAATTTTTAAAGATTGACTTGCATGTTTTGCTAAAAGACCATCATTATTTTTTATTTGAGAATTAAAAGAAATCAGTTTAGAAGGGGGATAAAATTTTTCTTTTATTAAGTCATAGTGAGCAGACTTAAAAGTTCCAATAAAACTTCCAAGTCCTGGAACTGTAACACATTCATGGTTAACTAATAACTCTGAAATAAGTTTTGATAGTTGCATCTAATAAAATTACATTTTTTTGATTAAATTTTTAAATAATTTTTAATCTAATTATAACCCAATTTATTTCTAACTCGATTCAAAACTTTAGATGCTACTGAATTAGCTTTTTGAGCACCTTCATTTAAAACTTTGTCCAACTCATCTTTATTAGACATATAATAGTTAAATCTATCTCTTTCCATGGAAAAGTGAGATAAAATATATTCTAGTAATTCTTTTTTTGCATGTCCATATCCATAACCTCCTTTTGAATAGTTTTGCTCCATTTTAATTACTGATTTAGTATCTGCAATTAATTTGAAAATTTTATAAACGTTACAACTCTTGAAATTTTTAGGATCTTCAATAGGCGTGCTATCAGTTTGAATAGCCATCACTTGTTTTTTTAATTCTTTTTCAGGAAGAAAAATATCAATGATATTTCCCTTTGATTTACTCATTTTTTCACCATTAGTTCCTAAAACCAGTTCAGTACTTTTGTTAACTTTCCCTTGCGGGAGAATAAATGTTTCACCAAAAATATTATTAAATCTTGAAGCGACATCTCTAGTCATTTCTAAATGTTGTTGCTGATCTTTGCCTACAGGAACTTCTTCAGCATCATAAAGCAATATATCCGCAGCCATTAACATTGGGTAAGTGAATATCCCTGCATTAACGTCACTTAACCTATCTGATTTATCTTTGAAAGAATGTGCAAGAGTTAATCTCTGAAATGGAAAATGACACGATAAAATCCATGCTAGTTCTGTTGCTTGAGGCACATCACTTTGTCTGTAAAAAATTGTTTTTTTAGTATCTAAGCCAAACGAAAGCCATGCAGCAGCTGTGGCATAAGTATTACCTTTAAGAGTCTCTTTATCTTTAATTTGAGTTAAAGAATGTAGGTCAGCTATAAATAAAAAAGATTCGTTTTCTGGTTTATTGGACATTTCAATAGCCGGCTTTATAGCTCCCAAAATATTTCCTAAATGTGGAGTGCCTGTGCTTTGGATTCCTGTTAAAATTCTTGACATTTATCTAAGATTATTAACAAAAGTAATAGTTTTAAAGATTATATCGTCCATTTACTTACATTTACACTCATGATTAAGTTCATAAAAATGTTTGCATGTGGTCTATACAATGTATGGTTCTACATTTTGGCAGCAACTGGAATAATTATTTGCTTTCCTCTATTTTTTATATTTAGCTTAAAAGAAGAATGGTACCCCACTTTTTATTGGGTGGCAAGAAACATCTGGGCAAAGCTTATTTTATTTGGAATGGGGTTTTTCCCTAAAGTAGAATTTTCAGAACCTTTATTAAAGGGCAAAAACTATATGCTTACCGCAAATCATAAAAGTATGATTGACATTATGCTAATGCTTCAAATAAGTAAAAATCCTATAGTTTTTGTTGGTAAAAAAGAACTTGTTCGTCTGCCTGTATTCGGCTATTTCTATAAAAGAGTTGCTATAATGGTTGACCGGGAAAATGCGAAAAGTAGAGCGGCTGTTTATGGACATGCTGAAAGAAGGTTAAGCCAAGGCTTAAGTCTTTGTATTTTTGCAGAAGGTTTGGTGACTTCCCCGGAAATAACTTTGGCTCCTTTTAAAAATGGAGTTTTTAGATTTTCAATACATTACCAAATCCCGATAGTTCCTATGTCATTTTATGATTGTGAAAGAAGATATCCCTACCATTTTTCATATAATCATTTTGTGGGAGGTCCAGGAATTCTCAGGGCAAAAGTCCATAATCACATAGAAACTAAAGGCCTAAAAGAAAGTGATATGGAAAATCTGAAACAAAAAGTTTATGATTTTATGCTTAAGGATTTAGAGCCTATGCTTTAGAAGCTTCAACTATTTTAGCCTCAATTTCATCACAAAGCTCTGGATTATCTTTTAGTATTGACTTCACAGAGTCTCTTCCTTGACCAAGTTTTGTCTCTCCATAACTAAACCAAGAGCCACTTTTATCTATAATGTCGTATTCAACACCTAAATCAATTATCTCTCCCATTTTAGAAATTCCTTTACCATACATAATATCAAACTCACTAACTTTAAAAGGTGGTGCAACTTTATTTTTAACAACTTTGACTCTAGTCTTATTGCCTAATACATTTCCATTAGTATCCTTAATTTGCGTGGATCTTCTAATGTCAAGTCTTACTGAAGCATAAAATTTAAGTGCATTTCCTCCAGTCGTAGTCTCAGGATTTCCAAACATAACTCCAATTTTTTCTCGAAGCTGGTTAATGAACATTACTGTGCAATTAGTTTTGCTAATATTGGAAGTTAGTTTTCTAAGAGCTTGAGACATTAATCTAGCATGAAGACCCATTTTTGAATCGCCCATTTCACCCTCAATTTCACTTTTAGGAGTCAAAGCTGCAACTGAATCAATCACAATAATGTCTATTGCACCTGACCTTATTAGATTATCTGCAATTTCCAAAGCTTGCTCACCATTATCAGGTTGAGAAATGATTAATTCATCAATGTTAACCCCAAGATTTTGTGCATAAAACCTGTCAAATGCATGTTCTGCATCAATAAATGCTGCAATTCCTCCGGCTTTTTGACATTCTGCAATTGCATGTAATGTTAGTGTTGTTTTACCAGAAGATTCCGGGCCATAAATTTCTATAACTCTTCCTTTGGGATAACCTCCAACCCCTAGAGCTCCGTCTAAAGTAAGCGATCCACTAGAAATAGCTTCAACTTTTTCTACTTCAGAATCCCCCATTTTCATTACAGTTCCCTTACCATAAGTTTTGTCCAATTTGTCTAAAGTTAGCTGCAATGCTTTTAACTTAGAATCTTTCTCTTTGCTCATAAAAATTTGGAATTAAATTACCTAACTAAAGTACAATATATTTAAATTATGTCATAGTATAATTAACAGCATTTTTTTCATAATTTATAAAATCTTATTTTCGCTTTTTTATATAAAAATGCAACTCTATAATAAGCTTAGCGCAAAACAACAAACTGCCTTAATTAAAGAGGCTGGTGAAAAACGAATTACGCTATCTTTTTACAAATACCACAAGATTTTAAATGTCTCTTTATTTAGGGATTACCTTTTTCAATTATGGGAAAATCTAGATGTTTTAGGTAGAATCTATGTTGCGAGCGAAGGAATAAATGCTCAGCTTTCTGTTCCTTCAAAAAATTTTAAAACTTTTAAGTCTGACTTGGATAATATAATTTTCTTAAAAAATATTAGACTTAATGTTGCTATTGAACATGACAATTTTTCCTTTTTAAAACTAAAAGTAAAAATCAGAAAAAATATTGTTGCAGACGGTTTGAAAGAAAACAGCTTTGACTTGTCAAACACAGGCAAACACTTAGATGCCCAAGAGTTTAATTCACTTGCTGATAATCCAAATACGCTTTTAATTGACATGAGAAATCATTATGAAAGTGAAATTGGTCATTTCAAAGGTGCTGTTCTTCCAGATGTTGATAGTTTCAGGGAATCTTTACCAATTATTGAAAAGAAATTTGAGAAGGATAAAAAATCAAAAAATATTTTGATGTATTGCACAGGTGGAATTAGATGTGAGAAAGCTAGCGCTTTTTTAAAACATAAAGGTTATGAAAATGTTTATCAGCTTGAAGGAGGGATTATTGAGTATACTAGACAGGTTAATCAAAATAAACTAGAAAATAAATTTTTAGGTAAAAATTTTGTGTTTGATCACAGAAGAAGTGAACAAATTTCAAATGAAATAATTGCTAATTGTCATCAATGTGGAGAAAAGTGTGACACACATGTTAATTGTGAAAACGAAGCTTGTCATTTACTTTTTATTCAATGTAAAAAATGTGCAAAAAAATTTAATAATTGTTGCTCAGTTGAATGTGCTGAAATAAATTCTCTTCCCTACGAAAAACAAAAAATTCTTAGAAAAGGTAAGAAAAATAGTAACAAAATTTTTAAAAAAGGTAGGTCAGATGCTTTAAGGTTTAAAAAAACATCTTCTTAAGTTCCTTTAATAAAGGCATTATTATTTAACTTTAAGAACTTAAAACTTTAGTTTATGAGCTGTAACAGCTGTTCTTCTTCAAATGGTACACCAGCAGGATGCAAAAACAACGGAACTTGTGGAACAGACGGATGTAATAAGCTTACTGTTTTTAATTGGCTAGAAAATATGGAGCCAGTTGGCAATGAAGATGAACTGAATATTTTTGAAGTTAGGTTCAAAAATGGCAGAAAACAATACTACAAAAATTCTAATAATTTAACATTAAGCATTGGTGATTTAATTGTTGTTAATGCTGAAAGAGGTTATGACGTTGGTTTTATAACCCTAAAGGGGGGACTTATTCCGATTCAGTTAAAAAGAAAAAAAATAGATTCAAAGTCAACTGAGTTTCTAGAGATTCTTAGAAAAGCATCCCAAGTTGACATTGACAAGTGGCAGAATTCAAGAGAAAAAGAAGAAGAAATCAAAAAAAAATCTAGAGAATTAGCTATCTCATTAAACTTGAAAATGAAAATTTCTGATGTTGAGTTTCAGGGAGATGGTTCTAAAGCTACATTCTATTACACTGCAGTTGGAAGAGTCGACTTCAGACAGCTCATAAGAGATATGGCGAGAGAGTTTAGCATAAGAATAGAAATGAAACAAATTGGATTAAGAGAAGAAGCTTCAAGACTTGGTGGAATAGGTTCATGCGGCAGGGAATTGTGTTGCTCAACTTGGCTTACAGATTTTAGATCTGTGACTACATCTGCTGCCAGATACCAACAGCTTTCTTTAAATCCACAAAAATTAGCCGGACAATGTGGAAAATTAAAATGTTGCCTAAATTATGAATTAGATTTCTACCAAGAAGCTCTTAAAGATTTTCCAAAATCAAATACAAAACTACTTACCGAAAAAGGAATAGCTTATTGTCAAAAAATAGATATTTTTAAAAAAACCTTATGGTTTGTTTATAAAAATGACAGTATAAATTGGCATCAAATCTCTGAAAAAAATGTAAAAGAGATTTTAAAAATAAATGCTGAAGGCAAAAAAATCGAAAATCTTGAAGATTATACAATTTCCGAGAAAATTTCTAATATAAACTTTGAAAATGTTGTTGGGCAAGACAGTTTGACTAGATTTGATAAGAAGAAGAAAAAAAAGAAAAAAAGAAAACTTTCTAAAAGTGTATAGTTTATGTTTAAAAGAATCTTCTTTTTAATTCTTTTTTTAAATATCTCTTCATGTGATAGCCCTAAATATTTAAAGTTTCATGATTTCAATAATGGCTGGATAGAGTCCGAAACTTTGTCTTTTGAATTTAATGGAGATTTTGAAACTAAAATGGCAGATTTATCATTTATTCTAAGACATAACAACAAATACTCTTTTTCTAATATTTTTTTAATAACCGAATTTAGCGCAAATGGTAATTTGATTGATAAAGATACCCTAGAATTTAAATTAGCAAATTATAGAGGGGAATGGCTAGGAAATAAAAAAATTAGTGTTATTGAACACATACTTCCATATAAAAAGGGTTTAATTTTTGATAATTCTGAATATAAATTAAACATAAGAACTTCGATGAGGTCAAGAAATAAGGCTACTGAAATTGAAAGACTTGATGGAATTGTTAATTTTGGATTATTAATTGATTAATGTTTATGGCTAGAAAAAACAAATCACTTCCAAAAAAATTTAGACTCTATTTTTACGGCTTTTGGGTATTATTTTTTTCTGGAATTACTATTTTTTCTGGAATTTTTTACATGGCATCATTGGGCTATTTGGGCGAAATGCCTGATTTCAGACAGCTTGAAAATCCTAACACTAATTTAGCTAGCCAAATAATATCTTCTGATAATAAAGTTCTTGGTAAATTTCATCTTGGTGAAAATAGAATCCCTATACAGTTTGAAGACTTGCCTAAAAACCTTGTTGATGCATTAATTTCCACCGAAGATGAAAGATTCTACAGTCATTCTGGAATTGATTTTAAAGCAACACTTAGGGCAATCGTATTTTTAGGTAAGCGAGGGGGAGCCAGCACTATAACTCAGCAATTAGCTAGACAACTATTTGTGGGGGTCAGATCTAAAAATATTTTTGAAGCTTTGGCGCAAAAATTTAAAGAATATGTAATTTCTGTTAGACTTGAAAGACAATACACCAAACACGAAATAATTGCAATGTATTTGAATATTTATGATTTTGGATACAATGGTGATGGAATTAAATCTGCAACAAATATATATTTTGACAAAGATCTTGATTCTTTAAAAATTGAAGAATCCGCAATGCTTGTTGGCATGCTTAAAAACTCTTCGTATTATAACCCTTTAAGAAGGCCAGAAATTGTAAAAACAAGAAGGAATGTAGTTTTTAATCAAATGCAAAAAAATGGTCATCTAAATCAAAAAATGGTTGATTCGCTAAAGCAAATTCCTTTGTCCTTAAATTATACCCCTCAATCTCACAGAGAAGGTTTGGCAACTTATTTCAGGGCTTACTTACAAAGTTTTATGAAGGATTGGACATCAAAAAATCCCAAGCCTGACGGATCTAAATACAATATCTACTTAGATGGTTTGAGAATTTATACAACCCTTAACTATGAAATGCAACAATATGCTGAAGAGTCTGTTAAGTTACATATGGCTAATCTACAAGAAGAGTTTTTTAAACAAAATACACCTGAACTTAATCCAACAGCTCCTTTTTTAGATATAGAATCTGAAGACTCAATAAATATTTTTAAAAACGCCATGAAAAGGTCTGAAAGGTGGAGAAAAATGAGGGGAAGTGGTAAATCTGAACAAGAAATGTTTGATGCCTTTGAGAAAAAAGTTCCAATGAGAATTTTTTCATGGAAAGGAGATATTGATACCATTATGAAGCCAATAGATTCAATTCGTTATTACAAGCACTTTATGCAGGCAGGGATGATGTCTATGGAACCTCAAACTGGTCATGTAAAAGCATGGGTTGGAGGTATCAACTATAAGCACTTTCAGTACGATCATGTTAAACAAGGTAAAAGACAAATAGGATCTACCTTTAAGCCCTTTTTATATGCAACTGCAATCGATCAACTAAAACTTTCTCCTTGCGACTCCTTGCCAGATGCAATTTTTTGTATTGAACCAAATAAATTTGGAAACCCTGACCCATGGTGTCCTACTAACTCAAGTGATAAATATGGAGGTTTTAGGACTCTTAAAAATGCATTAGCAAATTCAAAAAATACCATAAGTGCACAACTGATGGATAAAGTTGGGCCAAAACCTGTTGCTGATTTGGCGAGAAATCTTGGAATTGAATCTTATATTCCTGATGTCCCAGCCATAGCCCTTGGAACACCCGATCTTAGTGTCTTTGAAATGGTTGGAGCATATGGAGCATTTGCTAATCAGGGCATTTATGTAAAACCTACAATGATTACTAGAATTGAAGATAAAAATGGCACACTTTTATACCAATCTGTTCCAGAAACTAAAGACGTTATAAGTGCTGAGTCTGCCTATGTTACTGTTAACCTTCTAGAAGGTGTCACAAAGTTTGGTTCAGGAGCTAGACTACGCCATAATATACCAGAAGAAGAAAGAAATCCTGTATATAGAGATGTTGTCACTGGATATCCATATAGTTTTGAAAATGCCATTGCAGGAAAAACTGGAACAACTCAAAATCAAAGTGACGGTTGGTTTATGGGTATGGTGCCTAACTTAGTTACTGGAGTTTGGGTAGGAGCTGAAGACAGAGCAACTCATTTTGAGACAATAGCTTATGGACAAGGAGCTACAATGGCACTTCCTATATGGGGAATGTTTATGAAAAAGTGTTATGAAAATGAAGAGCTTGGAATTTCAAAAGAAGATTTTTTAGCTCCTGAAGAATTGTCTATTCCTGTTGATTGTGAAGCCTTAACACCAGTTAAAGAAGATGAATCTGATGCAAAGGACTTAGAAGGACTAGGCATTTAAAATATTTGTAACTTGAATGGGTGAATTCAAGGCTACTTTCATTAGATTTTTTTAGAGGTCTTACAATTGCTGCAATGATTGTTGTTAATGACCCTGGTAGTTGGTCTTATATATATGCTCCATTAAAACATGCGGATTGGCATGGTGCTACTCCAACAGATCTTGTTTTTCCTTTTTTTTTATTTATTGTTGGTGTCTCAATTTCACTATCTCTTTCTAAAAGAAAGGCAAGTGGTAACCTTTATTTTAAAATTGTAAAAAGATCTATTATCATTTTCCTTCTTGGAATTTTTCTGGCATTATTTCCATCCTTTGATTTTGAAAATTTAAGAATAGTCGGAGTGCTTCAAAGAATTGCAATTGTCTACTCAATCTGTGCTATACTATACTTGAACACTTCTTTTTCTACTCAGCTTAAAATTGGTATTGGGCTGCTAATTTTTTATTGGATAACTATGATGTTTATTCCTTTTGGTGGAAATCTGGCTGGCACTCTTGACCCCGGAAACAATTTTGCTGCCTGGGTCGATAGTTTTATAGTCCCCGGTAGAATGTACCAAGAAACTTGGGACCCTGAAGGGTTTTACAGTACAATTCCTTCAATAGCCACAGGAATCTCAGGAATGCTTTGTGGAAAAATGATTTTGAATACTAATAATTCTTTAGAAGATAAAATTATCAAGATGTTTTTTTGGGGAACATTGATGTTGATTATAGGTCATTTTTGGGATTATATTTTTCCAATAAATAAACACATTTGGACAAGTTCTTATGTGCTTTTTAGTTCTGGTCTTGGAATGATGATTCTTGCAATGTCAATATGGATCATAGATGAAAAAAAATACACAAACAATATTAAATTTGGACTTGTCTTTGGATCAAATGCAATAGTAGCATATGTGCTTCATGGAATTGTTTGGAGGTTGTTTCAAATTCCAATTATAGATGGTTTTGGATTGCAAAAACTTTGGATGGATACGGGAATTAATTTAGGGCTTCCTGCTAAATTTGTTTCTCTA
>Ga0075480_10000614_pt1 | contig 21358 bp, 20 predicted proteins | sample DEB08_DNA_7_FD_81590 | JGI IMG/M metagenome (GOLD analysis project Ga0075480, IMG submission 81590) | Aqueous microbial communities from the Delaware River and Bay under freshwater to marine salinity gradient to study organic matter... | ecosystem: Environmental > Aquatic > Marine > Coastal ... | reverse complement strand
TGGCGTTGAAGGCAACCCCGAGACCAGCGGCCGCCAGCATGTCGAGGTCATTGGCACCGTCGCCGACGGCGATCACCTGGGGTAGCGGCACATTGAATTCCCGCGCGAACTCCTCGAGAGCTGCCCTCTTCGCGTGCCGATCCACGATGTCTCCGACTACCCGACCCGTGAGACGGCCAGCCTCGATCTCCAGCACATTCGCCCGAACGCGATCCACTCCGAGTTCCTCGGCGAGGGCATCGATGACCTGATGGAAGCCGCCGGACACAAGGCAGACATGGAAGCCCAGCGACTTCAACGTTCTGATGAGCGTCCGTGCTCCGGGAGTGAGATGAAGTGACTCCTGGACGGTACGGATGACACTCGCGTCGAGTCCCTTCAGTGTCGCCACACGCTCGGTGAGCGATGCGGCGAAGTCCATCTCCCCACGCATGGCTGCTTCGGTGATCGCAGCGACCTCGGAACCCACCCCAGCGTGCTCGGCGAGAAGGTCGATGACTTCATCGGTGATGAGGGTCGAGTCGACGTCCATGACTATGAGTCGCTGGCCGCGTCGGGTGAGACCGGCTTCCTGAACGGCGATGTCGACACCGAGCTCCGTGGCAAGGGGGCCGAGCAGTAGTCGAAGCGGCTCGACCTCAGCGCCGGAACCCTCGAAGACAACGGCGGTGACCGGGTAGTCGGCAATGCGACGAATCCGATCGATATTGCCGCCCTGGGAACTGATGGTCTCGGCGATGCGCGCGACGGCGCTCGGTCGAAGCGGGGACCCCATTACGGTGATGTGCACCCTCGGTCCCGCATCCGACACTGACTCTGCGGAGCCGACGATCGTCTCGGCCTCCATGCCGAGATCGCTGGCGACCGCATGAACGGTCGCTCGGACATCGCCTCGGGTGTCGGCATCGACTCCGAGTAGGACCGCAAGCACCAGGCGACCGTGGACGATGATCTGCTCCATATCGAGCACTGTGACCCGATGCTGGCACAGGGCGGTAAACAAGGTTGCGGTCACACCGGGGCGATCACGTCCGGTCAGGATTACCAGGACGGTTCCGGTGTCGCTCACAAGCCCTCAGCCTAGTGGTCGCGTCGCTCAGACACGATTGCGCAACGGCGATGACACGGCGATTTCGATGGCTCGACGACTCCATCGATCCAGGTCATCGAGGACCGATCGTCGTTCGCGATCGTCGGACAGGGTCACGACGGGCGCATCATTCATCGCAGCGATGTCTCTCATCCACGCCAAGTTCACTGCTCGGGCCATCAGGGATCGTCGCTGGGGCCTCATCGACCGTGGCCACCAGCCTTCCCGCCACGGTTCGGTGCCCGCATCCCAGGCAGTGCGGGCCTGCTGTCCGAGACCGGACAGGCCGAGGTCGGACAGGCGTTCCTCTGATTCCAGGACTGCTCGGCGAAGGGTCCGGTCGACCTCCGCAAGATCGGCTCCATCGCCGGCCAACGGGATCCCTCCGCCCTCCGTGATTCCGGCTGACACACGGGGAAGCGATCCCACCCCCCACATCAGCAATCCCTCGTGGAGGCGTTGGGGAATCATGATGACGTCATCCTGGCCGCCGGGGGAGATCACTCGCATGGCGACGGTGGAGACAAGCGCGCTCTCGAGCAGATGAGGTGACGCTGATAGACCGCGGGCATCCCCTGCGCGAGGGAGGAGAAGATCCACGCGCACCGCCGCATCGTCAGACCGGATGCCGAGAAGATCCGTGAGTGACGCCATATCCAGGTCAGCCTCCTGGTTGTCGAGGTGGCTCACTCGATCAGCGATGGTCTGATCAATGTCGCGAAGCACGCTCACCCGATGTTCTTGCACATCGGTACGCCAGGAATCTGGCATGGACCCACTGTTCGATCCTCGGTCCTGGATCCACGTTGCCATGCGGGACGCCCATAGGCGCAACTGCCAGGTGCGCGACAGGTCTGACAGGCGCGCGTCAGGCATCGACCCGACCGGGTAGCCTGCAGGCGAACCAGGGCTGCGATCCACGACAGGACCGTAACCTGCGTGCTGTCTTCGCAACGAAAGGGATAGGCGTGGTCGAGGTCATCCACATGTCTGGAGTGACCGTGCGACGAGGTCGCGCGCTGCTTCTCGACTCGGTCGACTGGGTGGTCGAGGAAGGGCAGCGCTGGGTTGTCCTTGGGCCGAATGGTGCGGGAAAGTCAACCCTCGTGCAGGTCGCGGCCACGCAGATGCATCCGACCCAGGGCGTGGTTGTCGTCCTCGAGGAATATCTGGGGTTGACCGATGTGTTCGACCTGCGTCCGCGCATCGGGCTTGTCGGCGCGGGCCTCGCTGCGGCCATCCCGCGGCGCGAATCCGTTCGTGACGCCGTCGTCACCGCATCGTGGGGGGTAACCGGAAGGTGGCGCGAGGAATACGACCAGGCGGACTGGGATCGTGCCGATGCGCTGCTGGAGCAATGGGGGATGGCCCATCTCGCGAACCGAACCTTCGGGACCCTGTCTGAGGGAGAGAGGAAGAGGACTCAGATCGCCCGGGCCCTGATGTCGGATCCAGAGCTCCTGCTTCTCGACGAGCCCACCGCGGGGCTTGACCTCGGTGGTCGGGAGGATCTCCTCACACGTCTCGCGGCGATGGCGCAGGATCCAGGTGCACCGACGGTGGTCATGGTGACCCACCATGTCGAGGAGATTCCCTCGGGAACCACACATGCGCTGCTGTTGAAGGATGGAAGCAGCATCGCCGCAGGCCCGGTCGCACAGGCCCTCACCGATGAAGTCCTGACGCAGACCTATGGGATCGGAATCCATATCGAGTCGCGGTCGGACCGGTGGACCGCACGTGCGGCGGATCACGCATATCGAGGTTAGCCTGGAGGGGTGGACCCCTGGATCTGGTGGGCGATTGCCGCGGCCGGCCTGCTGGTCGCGGAGGTCGTGACGGGTGGGGCGCTCATCTTCGTGATGTTCGCTGCGGGCGCGGCTATCGCAGCGGTTGTCTCGGGTGTGACCGGATCCTTGGAATGGTCGGTGGCTGCCTTCGCCGTGGGCTCTCTCCTCGGACTTGTGGGTGTGCGACCGATCGCACGGCGTCACATGCGACCAGCGTTGACGATGAGATCGGGAACAGCGGCCCTGGTGGGCACCGCGGCCGTCGTCCTCGAGCCCGTGGATGGGCGGGATGGGCGCATCAAGTTGGCCGGAGAGATCTGGTCGGCTCGCGCCTTCGACGGTGACAGCCAGTTCGAGCCGGGTCAGACCGTCTACGTGTTGGAGATCGAGGGAGCCACCGCACTCGTCGCCGAATAGGTACACCGAACTGAACCGGACTCGTAGGGCAGGGCTAGCAGGGAAGGACAGGCTATGGAACTCCTCATTCTCCTGATCGTGATCGGGCTCCTCGTCATCGTGGTGATCTCAGCATCGATCAAGATCGTGCCGCAGGCGCACGCGAGCATCGTCGAGCGACTCGGTCGCTATCAGCGCACGCTCAACGCGGGAGTGGCCATCATCATCCCGTTCGTCGATCGTTTGAAGCCGCGCATCGATCTACGTGAACAGGTCATCTCCTTCCCGCCGCAACCAGTCATCACAGAGGACAATCTTGTGGTGGGGATCGACTCCGTCATCTATTTCCAGGTGACCGATCCGAAGTCGGCGACCTACGAGATCGCCAATTACCTTCTCGCGATCGAGCAGTTGACCGTCACCACCCTGCGCAATGTCATCGGTTCGATGGACCTGGAGAAGACACTCACGTCCCGGGACAGCATCAATGCCGCCTTGCGCGGAGTTCTGGATGAAGCGACCGGGAAGTGGGGAATCCGGGTCAACCGGGTGGAGTTGAAGGCGATCGATCCCCCCGACAGCGTTCAGCAGTCCATGGAGAAGCAGATGCGCGCCGAGCGGGACAAGCGCGCGGCGATCCTCACCGCCGAAGGTGAGAAGCAGTCGGCAATCCTCACTGCCGAGGGAGAGAAGACGGCCGCCATCCTGAGGGCGGAGGGACAGGCGCGTGCCGCGGTTCTGACCGCCGAAGGTGAATCGGAGGCCATCCAGAAAGTGGTCGATGCCATTCGACGCGCGGAACCGGATTCCGCAGTTCTCGCCTATCAGTACATCCAGGCGCTGCCCGAGATCGCATCCGGGGACGCCAACAAGGTCTGGCTGCTGCCGAGCGAACTCAGTGGTCCCATGGAACACCTCGCCAAGGCGCTGAAGCCCAACTCCCACCAGGCCTGATCCGGTGGAGCCCCGCGCCCGGTGGATCTTCGGGGACCAACTGGGGCCTCACTTCATTGATCCTGCTTCGTCGCAGGTTGCTTCCCGCGAGCTGCCCATCATCTTGATCGAATCCACGGCTGCGCTGCGTCGGCGGGATTACCACTGGGCGAAGGCGCAAGTCATGTGGTCCGCCATGCGGCATTGCGCGCGCGATCTGGAGGAGCGCGCCGTCTATATCCGCGCCGATACCTACCGCGAGGGATTGGGGCAGGCTGCACGAAGACTCGGTATCGAGGCGAGTGACATCGTCGTGAGCGATCCGACCTCCTACGCCGCTCGACGGTTGGTGCGCCAGCTGGGTGTGCAGGTGGAACCCTCCCGCGGATTCGTGACCAGCGAACGCGACTTCGCCGACTGGGCGGCGTCTCGGGGCAGGAAGCGACTCCTGCTGGAGGATTTCTACCGGGCTGCCCGACGGCGCTGCGACGTCCTGATGGACGGAGATGAACCAACGGGTGGGCGCTGGAACTTCGATGCGGAGAACCGACTGTCGCCACCCAAGGGGGAGCGGACGCTTGGGCTCCCTGAGCCATGGTGGCCCACCGAGGATGACATCGACGAGGAGGTCCACGCCGATCTGTCCGCTGCCGTGGGGGCGGGGGAGATCCGACTGGTCGGCGCAGCGGGGCCGCGGCGTTTTGCCGTGACTCGCGCAGAGGCGCTGCACGTTCTCAGGGATTTCGTGCAGCATCGACTGTCCGCCTTCGGCCCGTATGAAGACGCGGTCATGCGCGATGACTGGGTGATGGCTCACTCCCTGCTGTCGGTTCCGATGAACCTCGGCCTGCTCGATCCGATGGAGGCCATTGAGGCCGTAATCGAGCAGTGGGACGGAGGTGACACCGAACTGTCCAGCGTCGAGGGCTTTATCCGCCAGGTGATGGGGTGGCGTGACTACGTCTGGCACCTGTACTGGCATCTCGGAGAGAATTACGTGTCCCACAGCAATGCCCTCGAGGCGCGTACATCCTTACCGGAGTGGTGGACTGATCTCCGAGGTGACGAGGTCACCGCCTCGTGCCTGTCGTCGACGTTGACCGATGTGCGCGAGAGGGGATGGGCGCATCACATTCCGCGTTTGATGATTCTCGGCAATTGGGCGCTGCAGCAGGGATATGAGCCAGCCGAAACCACCGAATGGTTTACGCGTGTGTTCGTCGATGCATACCCGTGGGTGATGGCGGCGAATGTCGTTGGCATGGCCCTGTACGCCGATGGGGGGACCATGGCGACGAAGCCGTATGCCGCGGGGGGTGCCTACATCAACAGGATGACCAACTACTGCAAGGGGTGCGCCTACCGTCCCACGGAACGCACCGGTGAGCGTGGGTGTCCCTTCACCGCTGGGTACTGGAGCTTCTTGGATCGCACCCGCCCGCACCTTCAGGGCAACCATCGCATGGCTCAACCACTGCGAGGGCTGGACCGACTGACAGACCTCGACGAAGCGATCGACGGAGTCCGCCGCCGGGGAACGGATCCGCCCTAGCCACAGTCATGCGGCAGGATGCGGGCATGGACCCGGGAACCTTCTTGCTGCTGGTGGCGGCGGGGTTCGCGGGAGCGGCCATCAACGGAGTGGTGGGGGCCGGCACGCTTATCACTTTCCCGGTGCTGTTGGCCTCCGGGGCCCCACCGGTCGTCGCCAACGGCACCAACACGCTGGGATTGAGCATCGGATCCTGGTCATCGGCCTTCGCCTACCGCGACGAACTCACCGGACGACGCGCCACGGTCCTTCCCGCGCTCATCGGAGCCGTCGTCGGGGCCGCGATCGGCGCATCCCTGGTGCTGCTGCTTCCCGAGGTCGTCTTCGAGACCGCGGTGCCGTGGCTGATCCTCACTGCGACCATCCTCGTCGCGGTGCAGCCACTGGTATCGAGATGGACGAAGCGCGCACATTCGGAAAATGCTGGCAGAGGCACCCAGCTGCACCATCCCACGGCACTGCCTCCCGTGGTCGCTGCCGCGGGGGTATACGGGGGATATTTCGGGGCTGGCCAGGGCGTGGTGTTCATGGCGATCCTGGGCTGGCTCTATGACCGATCCCCGCAGCATGCGAATGCGGCGAAGAATCTCTTCGCTGCAGGGGCGAACATCACGGCTGCGGTCGTGTTCGTGATCGCCGGCCGCATTTGGTGGTGGGCGGCGCTGGCGATCGCCCTGGGCGCCCTGGTCGGGGGCACCGTGGGTGCTCGGGGCGCGCGACGCTTGAGCCCGACAGCACTACGGACGGTGGTGGTGCTCGTCGGTGTCATCGCTGCAGCCTTCACACTCGTGAGGTGGTGATCGAGATGTCGTGTGTCGACCCCATCACCGTGGATGACCCGGAAGATCCCCGGCTTGACGACTACCGCAACCTCACCGACATGGATCTTCGGCGCAGGATCGAGTCTCCCGCGGGGCTATTCATCGCCGAGGGGTATCTGGTCCTCGAGAAGGCGATGGAGCGGGGCCTGCACTTTCGATCAGTGCTTGTAGAACCTAAGCGCGTGGCACGGCTGACGCAGATCCTGGATACCCATCCTGACGCCCAGCACATTCCCATCTACTGCGCACCCGCCACCGTCTTGCAGGCCCTGACCGGCTATCGGGTACATCGGGGAGTGCTGGCCTGTGTCGCTCGCCCCACACCCCTGTCGGTACGTGAGGTGATGGAGAGATCGGGTGATCTCCTCATCCTGGAAGGTCTTGTCGACCCGACCAATGTTGGCCTGGCGATGAGATCTGCGGCCGCACTTGGAATTGCAGCCGCTGTCGTGTCACCTGATTGCGCAGATCCGCTCTATCGACGCGCGGTGCGAACGTCGATGGGCGCCACACTGGTCCTGCCCTGGGCCCGTTCCACTGCCTGGCCGCAGGACCTCGATCGAATCCGTGACCGAGGTTATGACCTCATGGCCCTGAGCCCCGATCCGGAGGGTGTCGATCTGGAGACCGCCGTCGCCGGAGCTCGAGAGGGCGGTCGGCAAGTCGCGGCCGTGTTCGGGACCGAGGGCGATGGCCTTCGCGCGAAGACGATGGCGCTCATCGATAGGCGTGTGCGCATCGATATGGCGCCGGGAATCGATTCGCTGAATGTCGCTGCGGCCGTCGCTGTGGTCGCCTACGCCCTACGGTGATGCCATGAACGATGCGCAGAACGGTCATTCGCCCGGTTCCACGGCGGACGGGGGAACCTCCTCCGGTGAGATCTGGCTGCTTCGTCATGGTGAGACACCATGGAGCCGGGCAGGAAAGCACACGGGACGCACAGACATCGATCTCGACGAGGAAGGAGTCGCTCAGGCCCGTGCATTGCGTTCGGCTCTGACCGGAGTGTCGTTCGATGAGGTGCGTGTCTCGCCTTTGATTCGAGCGACGCGCACAGCTGTCGAATCGGGAATCCTCGACGATGGTGCAGGGAAACGGGGCGGGAACGAGGGCGATATTGAGGACGTGGTTGATTCCGATCTCATTGAATGGGATTACGGAAGGTGGGAGGGACGAACGACCGCGGAGATCCGAGCTGAGCTCGCCCAGCCGCTGTGGACGATTTTCTCCGCACCCATCCCCGGCGGGGAACAGGCCGAAGATGTGGAGATGCGCGCACGGCGGGTCCTGCATCGAGTGGAGCGGACTGTTCGGAGCGGAGGACGGGTCGCTTTCATCGCCCACGGTCATGTCCTTCGGATCCTTACCGCAGCCTGGTTGAACCGGCCGGCGGCGGATGCCGGATTGTGGGCGCTTAGCCCGGCCACGATCTCGGTTCTCGGCTATGAGCACGAGCAGCACGTGATCAGGCGGTGGAACTGCGGGGTTCCGATCGATGGCCATTCCACGCGGGCATGAGGCGAAGGGAGCGGGTAGCCTATGCACATGCCGAATGATTCGCGGCCCGGACTCAGGGTGAGGCGCACGGGCAGGCGAAGCGTCGTCCTCGCAGGCGGCCTTGCGAGCGCGCTACTCCTGAGCGCCTGTGCGAGCGCAGGATCGGGATCCTCAGGACCGGCGAACGCACCTGCGGACTCCCCGACACCCGCAGCCGCAGTTGATGCCGCGTCCCCGGAGGCATCCACACCATCCGGCGACACCATCACCGCCCAAGAAGAGGGAATCGTCACCCTCGCGCTCGCGCAACCCTACGAGCCCAGTGCCGAGGCTGGTGGAACCGATGACTACCGGTGCTTCCTCATCGACTTGGATCTCCAGGAGGATCGATACATCACCGGTGTGCGCTTCGCTCCGGGTAACCCGGCCGTAGTGCATCACGCGATCGTGTACCGGGTCGACCCTGAGCAGGTCGCCGCGGCGGAGCAGGTTGACTCTGATGATGATGGTCAGGGCTGGTCGTGCTTCGGTGGGCCGGGGATCCCGGCGCCTTCGTCGGGTTCGGGTGGCAACGCTGTGGACTCCCTTGGGGGAAGCGCCTGGCTCGCGGCCTGGGCACCGGGGGGTCGGGAGGCACGTTATCCCGAGGGAACGGGTGTTCTCGTCGAGTCAGGATCGATGGCAGCGCTGCAGGTCCACTACAACCTGCGTGCGGGTCAGGGCCCGGACCTCACCGAGGTCTACCTGCGTACGGAACCCGCGTCGAAGAACCTTGTGGACCTGTCGACCTATCTCCTGCCTGCGCCGGTTGAGGTGCCCTGCCTGCCGGGTGAATCAGGTCCATTGTGCGATCGAGAGGCGTCGATCACCGATGTCATCCAGCGCTTCGGCGGTGAATCGCTGCGCACGATCTGGGGACTGCAATTCATCTGCGGCGGTGACCTGGTCGAGCCGAAGGCGGGACCTACGACCTCCTGCGATCACACCGCTCGGTCGGACATGACCATCTATGCTGCCGCTGGCCACATGCATCTGCTGGGCCGATCCATCTCGATCGACGTCAACCCGGACACCGATGCCACCAATCGCGTCCTCGACATCGAGACCTGGGACTTCGACAACCAGGCCCGATCCTGGCTCCCCGAACCCCTGGAGGTCTCTCGTGGCGATGTGCTTCGGGTGACCTGCACCCATGATGCGAACCTGCGCAACACGCTGCCCGCGCTCGCGGACCTGCCGCCGCGCTACGTCACATGGGGTGAGGGCACAACCGACGAGATGTGCCTCGGCCTGCTCACGGTCGCGCGCGGCTGACGTCAGGTTCCGTGGTCACTTCGCCAGTATCCTCGGAGTGGGATGACTCGGTGGTCTCCACAGACCGGGTGCTCACGGTTCCGAACATTCTCACCGTCGCCCGGCTCATCCTCGTGGTTGCGTTTGCGTGGCTGATTCTCGGGCCTGGGGCGGAACTGTGGGCTGCCGTTGTGCTCATCATCGCGGCCATCACCGACTATCTGGACGGATTCATCGCCCGTCGATGGCATCAGGTGTCGCGCATCGGACAGATTCTCGATCCTCTAGTCGATCGAGTAACCGTCCTGGCGGTCCTTATCGTTCTCGGTCTGTCCGAGATTCTGCCGTGGTGGCTGGTGCTGCTCATCATCGCGAGGGATGTCGTTCTCCTGGCTCTCGTGCCCGCATTGCGCTCACGAGGTTTGTTCGCTCTGCCCGTGCACTACCTGGGCAAGGTCGCGACCTTCCTCTTGTTTGCGTCATTCCCGCTTCTGCTCATCGGGACAGGAAATGCCGCATGGCAGAGCCTGGCGGACGCGATCGGCTGGGGTCTGTTGGTGTGGGGTGTCGGTTTGTACTGGTACGGGGCGGTTCTCTACATCGAGCAAGCCGTTCGGGTGCTTCGCGCGATCCCGCCGCTGCGAGCCCCATCGGTCTGACATGATGTGCCTGACGGCCACGGCGTTGACGAGGAGGATCGATGATCCCGGAGGACCTGAAGTACACGTCCGAGCATGAATGGGTTCGGTTCACGGACAACGGCAACGTCGTTTTTGGGATCACCCACTACGCCCAGGATGCCCTCGGGGACATCGTTTTCGTCGACCTGCCGGATGTAGATTCCGTGATTTCCGCAGGAGACACGTGTGGAGAGGTCGAATCCACGAAGAGCGTGAGCGATATCTACGCACCGGTGTCGGGAACGATCGTCGCGCGCAATGACACGCTGAGCGACGCCCCCGAATCCATCAACGCCGATCCCTACGGCGAGGGTTGGATGCTGGAGGTCCGCCCCGACGGCGATCTGGATTCCTCGGCTTTCCTCGATGCCGCCGGCTATGCGGTCGTGACCGAAGGGTCGTGACACCTGATGTCGGTTGAGCGAGGTTCTCGGACCTGCCTGGCATGTGCTGAGCCCGCCGAGGACAGCGACCGTTTCTGCTCGCACTGCGGGGCACCGCTTCCCGTCGATGCCGAGGCGCCGGAAGAGTCCACATTTCTCGGCACCGCCGGACCGCACTCCAGCGGAGCGATCCCCGCGGTGGGTTCGGGATATGTCACCGGGATCGCACCTGGCTCGGCGGTCCTGGTCGTAAGCAGAGGGACCGGTGCCGGCTCGTCCTATCTCCTCACCGGGGACATCGTGGTAGCCGGTCGTGCACCTGATGCGGACCTGTTCCTCGACGACATCACCGTAAGCCGCCGACATGCGGAGTTCCTCCGGGATGGCGAGTCCTGGACGATCCGCGATACCGACAGTCTCAACGGCACCTACGTCAACCGGCATCGAGTGGAGTCGACGACTCTCCAGCCCGGTGACGAGGTTCAGATCGGAAAGTATCGATTCGCGTATCTCATCGGAGGCGAGTGACTCCGGATCCTCAGGCAGGCTCATCGCTCGATTCATCTCGGTCGAGTGGACAACTCCTGGGAATCGGTGAGGTGGCGACGGTCCTCGATGCCGAGCTCGGTGAGGTCACGGTCTCCAAGATCCGATACCTAGAGTCGCGCGGGCTCATCACGCCCGCCAGAACACGCGGCGGGAGCAGGCGATACTCCTCGGCCGACGTGGACCGACTCCGCACGATTCTCACCCTGCAACGTCGGCATTTCCTTCCGCTGGATGTCATCGCGGAGAGACTCAGTGTCGTTTCGGACGGTGATGTTGACGGCGACCTTGCGCGGACCCAGTTGTCAGAGAGTGACTCGGTGGGCACGCTCACCCACGCGCTTCGCCCGGGAGATGAGACACCGTGGAGCCGTGAGGAGTTTGTCCACCGCGTTGCCCTCAACGCCGCAGAGGTGGATGAGATGCACCGGCACGGGGTGATTCCGGAGTGGAACGCCACCGGGATGCAGATTGCCCTGGTCGCCCATCGGTTGGCCGAGTGGGGGATCGAACCTCGGCATCTGAGGGGCCTAGTTCAGTCGGCAGACCGTCAGGTGAGTCTCGTCGAGTCCACGGTCCCGATCGGTCAGGTCGGCGGCTCCCAAGCCCGCGTTGAAGCTGATGAGGCACGTCGTCGGGTGGCGGCGGAACTCATCGAGTTGCACATCCTGCTGGTACGCGCCGGGATGTCGACGTGACCGGATAGCAACCTGCCTCCCCGGGGGCCCGGGGTTAGGCTTACGCCATGAAGCCCGTTGATGTCGTGGGCGTTCGTGTGGAGATGCCCTCCCAGCAGCCCATCGTTCTGCTGCGTGAGCATGACGGCGATCGCTATCTTCCTATTTGGATCGGGGCGGTTGAGGCCACTGCGATCGCTATGGCACAGCAGGGGGTCGTCCCCGAGCGCCCCCTCACCCACGATCTGCTGCGGGATGTCATTGAGGCACACGGTTCGGCGCTGAGCGAGGTCCACATCACCGACCTCGACGAAGGAGTCTTTTTCGCCGATCTCGTCTTTTCGTCAGGCTTGTCGGTCGGCGCCCGGCCCTCGGATGCGATCGCCCTCGCTCTCCGGACCGGTTCTCCGGTTCTTGTGGCGGAGGGCGTCCTCGATGAAGCCGCGGTGGAGTTGCCCGATGAGAGCCCCGATGAGAATACGGAGGTCGAGAGATTCCGGGAGTTCTTGGATCAGATTTCCCCGGAGGATTTCGGACTCAGTCCGGAGGGCGGGGAGTCGGGGGAACCAGGAGAGCAGCAGGGCGAGTCGCCAGGCGAGCCCGGCGGGTCGCGTTGACGGTCGGTGCCCCCGGCCGTACGGTGAGCACCCGGGATCGATGACGCGGACACGACGCCTTGCGTCCACCTCGCTCCCGTCACGACCGAAAGGGGAGCCGCGGTGGATGGGAACAGCCCGACGGGAGTGCCTACGTCTGGTAGGCAGTTCGATCCCGCAGACCTGCCCCTCACCGTCGACCAGTCGGCCTTGTTCGACGACGCTCAGCTTCGACCCGAGTCGCTGCACCTGGGTTATCGCGGACCGGTCGCCTGCTCCGCGGCAGGAATCAGTTACCGCCAACTCGACTACTGGGCCCGCACCGGCCTGGTCGAGCCCAGCATCAGGCCCGCGTCGGGGTCCGGGACTCAGCGGCTGTATTCCTTCCGCGACATCTTGATCCTGCGGATCGTCAAGCGACTTATCGACACAGGAGTGTCGCTGCCGAATATTCGAGCGGCCGTGGGTCATCTGGCGACCCGAGGAGGAGAGGACCTCTCTCGAATTACGCTGATGAGCGATGGTGCTTCGATCTATGAGTGCCGTTCCTCCGACGAGGTGATCGATCTCGTGCGCGGTGGGCAGGGTGTGTTCGGCATCGCGATCGGACGCGTATGGCACGAGGTGGAGGGCACCCTCGCAGAACTTCCGGGTGAGCGAGCTGACGGCACGTTGGCTCACGACGTGGAGTCCGACGAGCTGGCGGCGCGGCGGGCTGCTCGCTCCCAGGCCGGCTGATAGTCTTCACGACAGCTGATCGATCCCCTGCGGGAGAGCGTCGGGTCCGCGGACTCGGCCGCCGAAGGAGCAACCGCCCCGGAAACTCTCAGGCACCCGGACCGTGGGGGAGAGGCGACTCTGGAAAGTGAACCGAAAGGTTCCACCGACGGTGCAAGCCCTGCGGGGTGAAGCTCTCAGGTCGTGGTGACACGAAGCCAGAGGGGGCTGGCGGACGACCGCCCGGTCTCCGCTGTGCCCAGTCGGCCACGCCACCGTGCGTGCCCCAGTGAAGGGGTCCGGATGTCTGATCATTCCCGCAGCGACTTCGCCCGTCGTCACATTGGCCCAGACGAGCATTCTGCGAACCTGATGCTCTCGACACTCGAGGTGGCGCAGCGTGATGACCTGTGGCCCCAGATCATTCCGGCATCCATTCGACAACTCGAGCCGCTGAGGATTCCCGAACCCTTGGGCGAGGTCGAGGCGCTCGATGAACTGCGGCGCCTCGCGGGGATGAATACTCCTGCGGTCTCGATGATCGGCATGGGCTACTACGACACCCACACACCCGCCGTAATCGTGCGCAACGTGCTGGAAAACCCCGGTTGGTATACCGCCTACACCCCGTATCAACCGGAGATCTCCCAGGGCCGACTCGAGGTCCTACTGGCCTTCCAGACGATGATCGAGGATCTCACCGGGTTGCCCGTGGCTGGCGCTTCACTGCTCGACGAGCCGACGGCCGTCGCCGAGGCGATGTCCCTCATGAACAGGGTGACCAAAGACGATCGATCGACCTTCGTGGTCGATGCCGACACACATCCGCAGACCCTTGCTGTGGTGCAGACAAGAGCTGAGCCTCTGGGTATCGACGTTCAGGTCGTGGATATGTCCGAGGGGCTGCAGGGAGTGTCCGATGATGTGTTCGGTCTCTTGGTGAGCTATCCGGGCTCGTCGGGACGTATCACGGATCCTCGACCATTGATCGAGACTGCTAAGGCGCGGAACATCCATGTTGCGGTGACCTCGGATCTACTCGCTCTGACACTGCTCACGCCGCCCGGCGAGATGGGCGCCGACATCGTGGTGGGTTCCGCGCAGAGGTTCGGAGTGCCCATGGCGTGTGGCGGACCGCACGCGGGATTCATGAGCGTGCGCGCCGGCTGGGAGCGCCACATGCCGGGACGCCTGGTCGGCGTGAGTGTCGACTCCCACGGTGATCCGGCCTATCGTCTGGCTCTCCAGACCCGCGAGCAGCACATCCGCCGCGAGAAGGCGACGAGCAATATCTGCACGGCCCAAGTCCTCCTGGCCGTGGTCTCGGCGCTTTACGCGTCCTATCACGGCCCCCGCGGACTCATCGAGATCGCGCAGCGGGTGCACGGTCATGCGTCTGCGATTGCGACGAGGATGGAACACATCGGCCTGGACGTCAGTCACAGCGAGTTCTTCGACACTGTCCGGATCGAGACACCCGACTGTGCTGATCGTGTCGTTGCTGAAGCGGCGAGACGCGGAATCGATATTCGCCGGCTAGATGCAGACACGGTGAGCGTCACCACTGATGAGGTGACGACGTCGACACATGTCGACACGCTGATCACAGCAGTGGCGGAAGCGATGGGCGGAGACGCGAGTGTCGGCTCCACCGATGATGCCGAATCGATGTCTCGCCTGCCCGCGAATCTCCTGCGAAAGAGCCCATTCCTCGCGCATCCCATCTTCAACGATCATCATTCCGAGACGGCGATGATGAGATACCTGCGTCGTCTGGCTGATCGTGATCTTGCACTCGATCGCACCATGATTCCCCTCGGATCGTGCACGATGAAGCTCAACGCGGCAACGGAGATGGCTGCAATCACGTGGCCTGAATTCGCCAAGATCCATCCCTTTGCCCCCGGGGACAACATGGCGGGATATGCACGAATGATCGCCGACCTCGAGGGGTGGCTGGCTGAGATCACGGGTTACGCGGCTGTGTCGATTCAGCCAAACGCGGGTTCCCAGGGTGAATTCGCCGGATTGCTCGCCATCCGCGGTTACCACCGTTCCCGTGGAGACGATCAACGCACGGTGTGCCTCATCCCCTCGAGTGCCCATGGCACGAACGCGGCGAGTGCGGTGATGGCCGGCATGCGCGTGGTCGTCGTGCCGTGCGATGACCAGGGCAATGTGGACGTCGAAGCTCTGCAATCTCTCGTGGCTGAGCACGCCGATGTACTCGCGGCGCTCATGATCACCTATCCATCGACACATGGAGTATTCGAAGAGTCTGTCGTCGAGATCTGCAAGATCGTCCACAACGCAGGTGGCCAGGTCTATGTCGACGGAGCCAATCTCAACGCACTCGTCGGACTGGCCGCACCCGGATCCTTTGGTGCCGACGTCTCGCACCTGAACCTGCACAAAACGTTCTGCATTCCACATGGCGGCGGCGGCCCCGGCGTGGGACCCGTAGGTGTCGCAGCCCACCTCGTCCCATTCCTGCCTCGCCATCCGCTGGCGCCCCGGGGTGACATCGCGGAGACGGTGGAGACAGCCGCAACCGCAGCTGATGTACCGGTCGGCCCGGTCAGCGGAGCGCCATGGGGGAGCGCGGGGATCCTGCCGATTCCCTGGGCCTATGTCAGGATGATGGGTGGGCAGGGTCTCACTCGCGCGACCGAGCAGGCGATCATCTCGGCCAACTACGTAGCCAAGCGACTCGAGGGCGCCTACCCCGTGCTCTACACCGGAGCACACGGGCGGGTAGCGCACGAGTGCATCATCGATCTGCGGGGTATCACAAAGGACACGGGCGTCACCGTGGATGACGTGGCGAAGCGCCTGATCGATTACGGCTTCCACGCACCCACGATGTCGTTCCCCGTGGCTGGCACCTTGATGATCGAACCGACCGAGAGCGAGGACCTGCGCGAGCTCGATCGCTTCGTCGACGCGATGCTGGCGATTCGCCGGGAGATCGCACGCGTCGAGGCAGGCGAGTGGACGGCCGAGGATTCCCCGCTTCGCGCAGCACCCCACACTGTTGCCACGTTCATGGGGGAGTGGGATCACCCCTACACCCGAGAGGAGGCCGCCTTCCCCGTGGCTACGCTACGGCAAGATCGCTACTGGCCGCCGGTGGGACGCATCGACGGGGCATTCGGAGATCGCAATCTGGTCTGCTCGTGTCCGGCACCGGAGAGTTTCGCCACGTCCTCCTGAGCGTCATGTCAACCGACGGGATGATTCGGGCTCGCAGGTAGGGGATCGTCGCCCGAACATGGGCCAGCATCCTCTAGGTTCGTCTCATCATGGAGATCACCGAGGGCCTGCTCGCCGGAGCCGTCATCGCAGTCGCGGTGGCTGCCTTCGCTCGACATCGCGGCTGGGGAATAGCGCTGCCGGTGCTGCTGGTGGGAATCCTGATCGGGATCCTGCCGTTCGGGCCGCAGGCGCCCAATAATGCCGAGGAACTGTTCTTGATCATCCTTGCGCCACTGGTGTTCGGCGAGGCACTCTCGGCGTCCTACCGGGATCTGCGCAAGGTCGGCCGGCCGATCCTCGCGTTGGCCGTTGGGCTCGTGGTCGTCGGCTCTCTCGCTGTGGGATACGTCGCGACTCTCATCGTGCCGAACCTGCCGTGGGCGGTCGCGCTAGCCCTGGGCGCGATCCTGGCCCCCACCGACGCGGTATCCGTCGCAGCGGTGGCCAAGCGCGCCGGACTCCCCAGACGCGTGGTGCACGTGCTGGAAGGGGAGAGCCTGGTCAATGACGGCACTGGACTGACGCTGCTCAGGGTCGCCCTCGTCCTGGCCGCCGCCGGCAGCGTCACCGCCACAGAGATCGTGAGTGTCCTTGCGCTGTCGGTGCTTGGTGGTGTCTTCGTGGGGGTTCTCATCGGAGTGCTCCTGGTGTGGCTGATTCGCAAGTCCACCGACCCGCTCGTCGCCAATGCGGCGATCCTGCTGGCACCCTTCCCGGGATATTTCCTCGCGGAGGCGATTGAGGGTTCGGGCATCCTGGCCGTGGTTGTGGCTGCGTTGATCGCCGCGCATGGCATGACGACGGACGCAGGTTTCCGCGGACGACCAGCCTCCGTCGCGGCGTGGCAGCAGATCAGTTTTATCCTGCAGGCCTTCGCCTTCTTCCTCATCGGGCTCGAGCTTCCCGCGACTTTGGCGAGCATCAGGGGGGATCAATGGTCGATCCTGCCCTGGCTCATCCTCGGTGTGCTCGCCACGTTGATCGTCACTCGCACTGTTTTCGTCGCCGGCATGGCGCTGTTCCATCGCGGGAATGGGATCTCCCGTCGCGGCTGGGTCGTCGTGGCCTGGGCGGGTGCACGTGGACCCGTCTCCGGGTTAGCAGCGTTCACGCTGCCATTCATGTTGGATACCGGAGTCGGGTTGCCCGATCGAAATCTGCTGCTGGCCACCACGCTGTCGGTCATCGTGATCACGCTACTTCTTTCGCCCACCCTCGCGCCGCTGGCCCGTCGACTCGGCTTGAATTCCGAGGAGGGCGAGGGCGAGCAGCGCCAACTGCGCCAAGCGCTTGCAGCCGCAGCACTGCAGCGACTGGGGGAGTTGTCGGAGGATGCGACCGAATTCGAGGATGACTTGCCGCAGGCAATGGTGGAGGAGCTCCGAGACGCCTATGAACAGCAGATGAAATCTCTGTCCCACGGCGGGGAGCAATCACGTGGCGATGAGGCAATGCGGCGGCGTCTTCTTCTGGAAATCATCCACGCGCAACAGGAGGAATTGGTGAGGTGGCGCGACGCGAGAACGGTGTCCGATTCTGTCATCCGCAGCCTCCAGCATGAATTGGATCTGCAGCGAACCTCAATCAAGGCTCGGTCATGACGACTGTGGAAATCGCGGGTGCTTGCCCGCATGACTGCCCGGATACCTGCGCGATGATCACGACGGTCGTGGACGGTCGAGCGACCGCAATTCGCGGCGATGCCGATCATCCGGTCACACAGGGCTTCCTGTGCGCGAAGGTCAACCGATACCAGGAGCGCACCTACCATCCCGATCGAATCCTCACGCCGTTGAGACGAATTGGTCCGAAGGGCGCGGGGGAGTTCGAACCGGTGAGTTGGGCGACGGCACTCGCGGGCATTAGTGCGGGACTGCGCAGGGTCATCGATCGGGACGGCCCGCAGGCGGTCCTTCCCTACTCCTACGGCGGAACGCTCGGGCTGCTGCAAGGCAATTCGATGTCCGCGCGGTTCTTCCACCGGATGGGTGCATCCCTGCTCGATCGCACTATCTGTGCTTCGGCGGGTACTGCCGGATGGCGATCAGTGTACGGCAACCTCTCCGGACCTGGACCAGACGACATCGATGGTGTGCAGTTCGTCGTGCTGTGGGGGACGAACACGCTGACCTCGAATTCGCATCTGTGGCCGGCGATCCGACGTGCGCGAGAGGCCGGTGCGCGCGTGGTGTGCGTCGATCCGCTGAAAACTCGAACGGCCCAGGCCAGTGATGAACATGTGGCGATCGCACCGGGCACCGACGGGGCACTCGCTCTCGGCATGATGCGGGTCATTATCGACGAGGGTTTGGTGGATGAGGAGTTCCTCACCGTCCATGCGACCGGTTGGGATGAGCTGCGCAGTGCAGTGCTGAGCGAATGGTCTGTCGAACGCGCGGCTGCCATTACCGACGTGCCAGCATCGGTGATCGCCGACCTCGCTCGTCAGTACGCTACGACTCGGCCATCCCTGATTCGACTGAATTACGGCATGCAGCGCCATGCCGGGGGAGCATCCGCCGTTCGAGCGGTGAGCCTGCTCCCGGCGATCACCGGCGCATGGCGGGATAGCAATGGCGGTGCCTTACTGTCCACCTCCGCGGCCTCGCGATTCGACTCGGGAGCCTTTGCTCGCAGCGAGTGGATTGTTTCGGGAACGCGGACGATCAACATGACCCGTCTCGGCGAGGCGCTGACGAATGCCGATGCCGGGGTAGGCGGTCCACCTGTCTCCGCGATGGTGGTCTACAACAGCAATCCGGCAGTGATTGCCCCTGACACATCGGTCGTCCGTCGAGGTCTGGCTCGCGAGGATCTGCTCACTGTCGTTCTCGAGCAATTCCCCACCGACACCACCCGCTACGCCGACTGGGTTCTTCCGGCCACGACGCAACTGGAGCACTGGGACCTGCACACCGCCTACGGACACCGGTTCATCACACTCAACAGTCCGGCGATCGAGTCGATGGGGGAGGCGGTGTCCAACACCGAGGCGTTCCGACGTCTTTCCGCAGCCATGGGATACGAGGAGAATGACCTGAGGGTCGGCGATCGTGATCTCGTCGACGAGGCGATCGAACTCATCGGTGCCGGATCGATCAACCGTGAGCAGCTGTTCCAGACCGGCTGGATGCGAATCCCCACGGAGGACTTCTCCGAGCAGTTCGCCCGGGGTCTGTCCACACCCTCGGGACGGATCGAATGCGTGGGGATGAACGAAGGTCTCGATCGTGTGCCCGATTATCGACCGCCGGTGGAGGCAGCGTCGACGACTGAGTCAGGGCAGCTCATGCTGCTGAGTCCGCCCGCGCACTCGCTGTTGAACTCGACCTTCGCCAATCTCGAGCGTCAAGGACGGGCAGCAGGGGAGCAGGAGGTGTGGGTGCATCCGCGGGATGCGGCTGCGCGCTCTATCGCGACGGGAGACCGCGTGCGCATCTTCAACTTTCGGGGTGAGTTCACGGCCATCGCCGAGGTCACCGACCGCACTCGACCCGGGACCGCGGCTGCCTTCGGACTGCGCTGGATGGGTTCAGGCGAGTCAACGTCGCTGAATGACGTGACGAGTCAGGAGCTCACCGACGCCGGGAGGGGAGCCACGTTCTATGACACCGCGGTCGAGATCGACGTCCTTCGACCTCACGAAGCGGCATCTGGGGAATGACATAATGTGCATTATCGGCGTTGTGTGGATGGGTGCGGAATCCCGGGACCTTCCGGTGTGACCCCCTTTCGTGCCTTCGCCCACCGAGGTGGCTCCCATGAGGCTCCGGAGAACTCGATGCGAGCCTTCGAGCACGCCCATCGACTGGGATTCGTCGAGATGGAGACTGACATCCGCGGCACGCGTGATGGGGTCGCTGTTGTCCATCACGATGCGAGCCTGGAACGAACCACCGATCGAGCCGGCCTGATCAAGCACTTGACCTGGGCCGAGGTGTCCCGGGCCCGCATCCACGGCCAAGAACCCATCCTGCGCCTGGAGGACCTCCTGGAGGCTATGCCAGAGGCTCGTTTCACCCTGGATACCAAGGACGAGGCCGCCGTTCCGGCCCTGTTGAGCGCGCTGGATCGGACTGGCGAACATTCCCGGGTGTGCGTAGGCGCCTTCAGTCACCGGCGGCTGAGTCAGGTGCGCCGTTCCGTGAAAGTCACGACCTCGGCGTCACCGCGTGAGGTCCTCCGCTTCGTCGCTGCCGTCGGCACAGGCCGCCAGGTCTCCCTACCGGCTGACTACCTCCAGGTACCGCTGAATATCGGACGGCGGCGACTGGTGGATGAGCGCTTCGTCGCCGCTGCCCATGCCTCGGGGCTCGAGGTGCACGTCTGGACGATCGACTCCCCCACGAAGATGCACGAGCTGCTCGATCTTGGCGTGGACGGCATCATGACGGACCGACCGACGGAGCTGCGCGATGTCCTCGGCCGCCGCGGACTGTGGGGTTGATCAGTCCGAAGACACACCCTGTTCGACTATCGGACGACAACTGATCGGTCCGACATCGGTTCGTGACCGGGAGCGGGGTTCACCGCTGCACGGAACCCGCCCAGGATCGGGTGCGTCCGATCTCCGATGGCCTCAGACCTGAGGCCCAGCGGCAAGGAGGCATCACGATGGCGGAAGGCGCCCTGCGTGGCACCCGTCTGGGGACCACGAGTTATGAGTCCGATGAGCATGTCGAGCCTGCCGAGCGCATGGTCGTCCACTATGACTGTCCTCGCGGACATGTCACGAGCATCCCCTTCTCCGTCGAAGCGGAGGAGATTCCCGTGCTGTGGGAGTGTCGCTGCGGTGCAGAGGCTCTTCGCCGGGACTTCGCTCGTCCCGAGCCCAAGCCCGAGCGTCCCACACGAACCCACTGGGACATGTTGCTCGAGCGTCGCACGATCGCCGATCTCGAGGAGCTCCTCGATGAGCGGCTGACCCTGCTGCACTCCACCCGGCGCAAATCCGCTTGAACTCGTCGACATCCCGCCCGGTCTGTTCTTAGCCCGGGCCGATTCGTCGTGCCCATGATTGGGCGATCCGACGACGCACCGGAGCCAGGAGCAGAACGAGTCCGACCACATCGCTGATAAACCCCGGGAGGGCGATGGCGATTCCGGCGGGGATCAACAGCACCGTCTGG
>Ga0075480_10000610_pt1 | contig 21436 bp, 18 predicted proteins | sample DEB08_DNA_7_FD_81590 | JGI IMG/M metagenome (GOLD analysis project Ga0075480, IMG submission 81590) | Aqueous microbial communities from the Delaware River and Bay under freshwater to marine salinity gradient to study organic matter... | ecosystem: Environmental > Aquatic > Marine > Coastal ... | reverse complement strand
TGGTCGCCTGGGTCGGCCAGGACGCGTTCCTCGCCGGGTGCCGCGACTACTTCGCCCGGCACGCCTGGGGGAACACGACGCTCGCGGACTTCCTCGCCGCGCTTGAGCGGACCAGCGGACGCGAGCTGGGACCGTGGGCCGACGAGTGGCTCCGGACGACCGGGGTGAACTCGCTGGAGGCGGTCGTCGAGGCCGCCGATGACGGCACGTACGCCCGCGTCGCGATCCGGCAGACCGACCCGGCGCCGCTGTGGCGGACCGAGGGCCACGCGCCCGTGCTGCGCCGTCACCGCCTGGCCGTGGGGTGCTACGCGTGGCGGGACGGCGCCCTCGTCCGCGTCCACCGCGAGGAGCTCGACGTGGCCGGTGAGGTGACCGAGGTCCCGGGACTGACGGGGCTCCCGGTCGCGGATCTGCTCCTGCTGAACGACGACGATCTGACGTTCGCCCGGACGGTCCTCGATCCGGCCTCGCTGGCCACCGCGACGGCCCATCTCCGCGACGTGGCGGCGCCGCTCCCCCGCGCGCTGGTCTGGGCGGCGGCCTGGGACATGGTGCGGGACGCCGAGCTGCCGGCCTCGGGCTTCGTCGCGCTCGTCGTGAACAACCTCGCCCACGACGAGGGCGTCGGCGTCCTGCAGCGCATGCTCGGTCGCGCGCACGCCGCGATCGAGCGGTACGCGGACCGTGCCAACGTGGCCCCGCTGCGGGCGGCCCTGCGCGACCGGTGCCGGGAGGCGCTCGACGCCTGCGCGCCCGGAGGCGACCACCAGCTGGCGTGGTTCAAGCAGTGGTCCGCCCTCGTCGAGGACGGCGACGACGTGGCGGTCCTCCGCGCCTGCCTGGGTGCGGAGACGCCGTTCCCCGGCCTCGAGGTCGACACCGACCTGCGGTGGCACGTCGTCGTGCAGCTGGCCAGGATCGGTGCGATGGACGCCGACGACGTCGCCGCGGAACGCCGGCGCGACGACACCGACCTCGGGGAGCGCCAGGCGCTGACCGCGCTGGCCGCCCGGCCCACGGCCGCGGCGAAGGCCGAGGCCTGGGAACGCCTCCTCGAGGACGCGGACCTCTCGCACACGCTGGCGCGGCAGCTCTGGGGTGCGTTCGACCGTCTCGACCGTCCGGAGCTGCTCGCTCCGTACCGCGACCGCTACTTCGCGGCGCTGGACCGCGTCTGGACCGAGCGGAGCCTCGACTTCGCCATCGAGTTCGCGGGGGCGATGTTCCCGCACTCCCAGGTCGAGGACGGACTGCTCGCCGCCACGGACGCGGCGCTGGCCCGCGAGGACCTGCCCCGCCCGCTGCGTCGGGTGCTGCTCGAGCAGCGGGACACGGTCGTGCGGACGCGGCGGTGCCGGGCCCGGGACGCCGGCTGACCGCCGACGCCCTCGCTCACAGCCCCTTCGTCAGCCGGTCCGCCGCGATCTCGGCGCAGGTCGGGCACATCGGGAACCGGCTCGGGTCCGCGTCGGGCCTCCACCGCTTCCCGCAGAGCGCGGTCACCGGCCGGCCGGTCCGGCGGAAGCGTTCGAGGTCCCGCCGCGCGACGTAGTGGGTGAACCGGTCGTGATCCCCGTCACCGGCGTCCGGACGCTCGTCGACCTCCGGGCGGAGGTCGGGCAGGACGGGGGCCTGGGCGGGGCCGGAGGCGGCGCGCATGACGCGACGCTACCCCTCGCGGCTCAGACGCGGCGCCGGTCGCGGACCGGATGGCGCCACTCGCGATCGACGAGGTCGTCGAGGGTCCGGGGGATCCCGACGGTGATGTCCGGGACCTCGGGGGCCAGCCCGAGCTCGTCCCAGAGCAGCTCCGGGTCGGCCCAGAGCGGCATGTTCCAGGCCCTGACCGTGTCGGGGGTGAAGATGTCCGGGGTCCGGAGCCGGGACCGCACGACGCGCATCAGGGCCGTCCCGGCCAGCGCCAACGGCGCCGGGATGCGCACCACCACGAGCCCCGGCAGGTGGCGTCGCAGCACGCCGAGGAACCTGCCCCAGTCGGCCGGGTCACGGTCGCCGATCCCGCACGCCCCCTCCCACGTCGAGCGCGCCGCCGCGATCAGCACCCGCGCGGCGTCGTGCACGTGCAGATGGGAGAAGGGGTTGTCCGCTCGCCCGGGCAGGACGAGGACGCCGCGCCGCACGTTCGCGAACAGCTGGTCCCCCGCGCCGTAGACGTGGGGCAGCCGGACGGAGGCGACCGAGAGGTCGCCACGGGCCGCGAGCTCCCGCTCCATCCGAAGCTTCACCCGGCCGTAGTCGATGGCCGGCGCCGGTGGCGTGTCGGCCGTTATGGCGGCCTCGGACGGACCATGGACGAGGAGCGACGAGCCGAACACGAACCGGCGCACCCCGGCGGCCGCGGCCGCGTCGGCGAGGGCCCGCGTGCCCGCGACGAACGTCGGCTCGAGACGGCGCGCCGGCTCGAAGGTGGCGCGGCCACCGAGGTGGATGATCGCGTCGCAGCCGGCCACCGCGTGCGGCAGCGACTCGGGCACCGTCAGGTCGCCGTGGACGACCTCCGCGTCGACCTCGTCGAGGAGACGCGATCGTGTCGGGCGGCGGACCATCAGCCGGGGACGCGCGCCCTCGGCGGAGAGCAGCCGCGCGACCTCGCGCCCGATGAACCCGGTCGCGCCGGTGACGAGGATCCGCACGTCACCCCCGGTCGTCGTGGACCGCGACGACGCGCCGATGCGGGCCGTCCCCGGAGGTGTAGCCCCTCGGGCCGGCGCCGCCGCGGGGCGGAGGTCCCGGAGCGGACGGACCGAGGTCCGTCGCGTGCGCGAGGGGGGACTTGAACCCCCAAGGAGTTTCCTCCACACGGCCCTCAACCGTGCGCGTCTGCCAGTTCCGCCACTCGCGCGTGGCTCCGCGGTCGTCCCGCGGACGGCACAGCCTACCGCCGGGGACCACCGCCCCCGTGGCCCCGGCCGGTCACCCGAGGGCGACCCGCTCCGGCCACCACCGGCCCGTCGGGTCGAGCGCGAACCCCCGCACGCCCGGCGCCACGGCGAGGTCCCGCTCGAGCCAGACCAGCGGGAGGACCACCGCCTCCCCCGTCAGCGCGGCGTCGAGCGCGGCCGCGGCCCCGGGGTCCGAGCCTCCCCGGAGGCGGTCGAGCAGGGCGTCGGAGTCCGCGTCGCCCCAGCCGGTCCCCGCGACCGGGCGGGGGGCCGTCGCGCGGAACGCGGGGTCGAGCAGGCTCGACGCGGCCGCGGCGCCGCCGACACCGGACCGGAGCGACGGGCGGAACAGGGCCGCCTCCCCGGCCGCCACCGCCCGCGTCAGGCCCTCCGGATCGAGGGCGCGGAGGGTGACGCGGACGTCCAGGACGTCCTCGAGCGCGGCGGCGACCGCCTCGGCGACGGCCGCGTGGTCGGCGCGCCGGGGGACGCTGAGCGTCACGGGCAGGGGCAGGACGGGGTCGGCGTCGGCGACCCAGGCGGCGAACAGCTCGGCGGCGATCGCGGGATCCCGCACGCAGTGGGGGCAGGCCGCGACCGCGTCCCCGTCCGCCAGCAGCCCCGGCGGCAGGAGCCGCGCCGCGGGGACGGCCGCGGGACCGGCGGCCGCGGCGGCCGCTCCACGGTCCACGGCCGCGGCGAGAGCGCGCCGCAGGCGGACGTCGTCGTAGGGCGCGACCGTCGTGTCGAAGGCGTACGCGTAGACCGCCGCCTCGGTCCGGACGTGGTGGCCCGCCGTCGGACCCGGCGGCACCGGACGTGCGGGGCCGAGGACCGCGAGGGCGTCGTCGCGTCGGGCCGGGGGGAGCTCGGCGACCTGGAGGCGTCCGGCGGCCAGGGCCTCCCACCGCTGCCGCCCGTCGAGGTCGTCGGGATGGAACTGCAGCAGCAGCTCGGCCACCCGCGGTGCGCGGTGGTGGTCCGGGACCGCGACCAGACGCAGGAAGGCGTCGTCCCCCGGCGGCTCGAGGAGCCGGAACGGCCCGTTCCCGACCGGCGGCCCCTCGGCCCCGGCCTCGTCGCGACCCGGTGGCAGCGGGACGAGACTGACGTCGGTCAGGGCGTGCAGGAACCCGGGGTCCGGTGCGGTCAGGCGCAGGACCAGGTCCCACGTGCCCCGGACCTCGACGCCGCCCGCCGCCAGGACGTCGTCCGGACCGCCGGCGGTCCGGGTCCCGTCCTCGGCGACCACCACCGCGCCCCGCAGCCCCGCCAGGATCCCCTCCCGGCCGTACGGCGGGCGGGACGGATCGAGGGCCGCCAGCAGCGCAGCGGCGTGGTCCCGCGCGGTCACGGGCCGGCCGTCGTGGAAGGTCGCGCGACGCAGGCGGAAGCGGATCTCGGTGCCGTCCGCGGACGTCCGCCAGGTCTCCGCGCCGGCCGGCGCGACGCCGCCACCGGGCACCAGATCGACGAGGCCCTCGTGGAGCGCCCGTGCGACCAGCTCACCCGCGTCGTCGATGACGAGCCGGGGGTCGATGGAGGCCGGCGCGGGCCCCAGGCCGACGCGGAGGGTGGTCGGTCCGGACACGGCGGGCCCGGGTGCGCCCGTCACCGGGGGCGGGGGCGGCGGCGTGGGGACCTCGGCCGCCGGCGGCGGCGCCGTGCAGGCCGTCGTGAGGGCCGCGACGACTGCGACGACGACCCGACGGCCGGGTCGGTGGCCCGCGCCGCGCACGGTCACCTCAGCCGATGACCAGCAGGGTGATCGAGGTGAGCGCGAACAGGACGACGGCGCCGACCGTGAGGCGGTTGAGGTTCCGCTCGGCCACCGCCGAGCCCTGGACGGCCCCGCTGACGCCGCCGCCGAACATGTCCGAGATGCCGCCCCCCTGGCCCCGGTGCAGCAGGATCAGGCCGATCAGCGCGAGGCAGATCAGGAGGTGCAGGGCGGTGACGACGGCGACGAGCACGGGCGACTCCGGGGTGCGGACCGGCGCAGCCTACGGGGCCGGCGCGACGGCCGCGGCGTCCGGGCGGGAGAGCCAGTAGACCGCGATGCGGTCCCCCGGATCGGCGGTCAGCACCGGCGTGGCCTGCCACCGCACGGTCGGAGCGGCGACCAGCTCGATGGGATCCGGCCGCAGGCCGAGACCCGGCGTCCGGACGACGGTCCGGCAGGCCGCCGGCGCCGCCGCGCAGGTCGCCGCGACCCCGACGCGGTCGAGCGCCAGCAGGTCCCCCCGCACGGCGGGGCGGGTGGACGACGCCGCGGCGCTCCCGGCGCCGGCCCCGGCCCGGCGGTACACGGCGAAGGCCCGCGCCTCGGGGAGGGCGTCGGACGCCGACGCCTCCGCCGCGGACGCGGCGGGCGCGCCGAGGAGCACGCCGACCGCGTCGCGCTGTCCCTCCTCACCCCGGAGGGCCGCGGGCACGGCGACGGCCGCGGCGACGGCGAGCAGGCTGGTGGCGGCGGCGAGGGCGACCTCGGCGCGGTGGCGACGCCGGCCGGGCGCGGGCTGCTCCACGAGCAGGCGGACCCGTCCGACGACCCCACCGGCCTCGACGAGGGCGGCGCAGCCGGCCGGCTGTCGCCGCGGCGGCGCCGCGAGGTCGAGGGCCCTCAGGAGTCCGCTGGCCAGGGCCGCGGGACGGCCGGTGACCTCGACCGCGCGGAGGTCGGCAGCGGCCTCGCGCTCGCGCCGGAGCCGACGCATCGCACCGGCGGCGCCGGGCAGGAAGCAGACCGCGTCGCCGACCGCCGCCGCGAACCAGGCGACCAGGTTGTCGCGTCGCGCCAGATGGGCCAGCTCGTGGGCCAGGACGCCCTCCAGCTCGCCGTCGTCCAGCGTGGCGACGAGGCGGGCGTCGAGGACGAGCAGCGGCGCGCGGACGCCGAGGAGGGTCGCGCCGCCGGGGACGACGGGCGCGATCAGGGTCCGGGGCGGCACGACCTCGAGCGCCCGCGCGAGGCGCGCGACGACCGCAGCGGTCCGTGGCGCGACCGGCTCGGCCGCCGCCGTGAGCAGGCGACGGCGGCGACGCGCACGCGCACCGCGGCGGAGCAGCAGGGCCCCGGCGGTGGCCGGCCAGACGAGCAGCAGCCACGGCACGGTCCGGGGGGCGAAGCCGAGGTAGCGGTCCTCCAGCGGGAGCGCGAGGGTCCCGGCGCCGACGGTCGGTTGGAGCAGCGACGGCAGCGCCGGGTCACCGCTGGAGAGCAGGGCGACCGCGGCCGTCACGACGAAGGGCGACACGGCCGCGAGGACCCGGGCCCGCGGCGAGCGCAGCCCGACCACGTCGAGGATCCGGACGAGGAGCAGCGCGACGCCCAGGGCGACGGCGAGCCGCAGCAGCAGCGAGCCGACCGGCAGCGCGAGCAGCATCCCCTGCCCCACCCGGCTCAGTCCTCGTCGGCGCGTCGACGGGCGACGGCCCGCCGCAGCTCGTCGAGCGTGACGTCATCGACGTCGCCGACGACCTCGGCGAGGTAGGCGGCCGCCGGCTCGGGGTACCGCTCGAGGAGCCACGACAGCACGTCACGGGTCGCGCCGCGGGCGTAGGCGTCCCGCTCGACCGCGGGCCGGTAGCGGTGCGCGAGATCCTTGGTGTCCCGCTCGAGCAGGCCCTTCCGGGCGAGCCGCGCCATCGTCGTCATCACCGTCGTGTACGCGATGTCGCGGTCGTCGCGGAGCCGCTCGTGGACGTCGCGGACGGTGGCGTCCCCGAGGCCCCAGACGACGTCCATGACGTCCTGCTCGAGGGGCCCGAGGAGGGTCTCGAGCGCGTCCCGGCGGCGGCCCATGCGAACGTCCGTCCCGGCCGCCACACGGGCCCGGACCACCCGGGAGCCCGCCGGACCACGGTCCGGAACGGCCGTCGGCAGCGTAGCGAGGACGCTCCGCCGCGGGTCAGAGCCGCCGGTGCCCGACGATCAGGGCGAAGTCCTCGGCCGAGAGGCTGGCCCCGCCGACGAGGACCCCGTCGACGTCCGGCTGCGCCATGATGCTCCGGATGTTGGCCGGCTTCACGCTGCCGCCGTAGAGGATGCGGACCCCGGCCGCGAACGCCGCCCCGGACCGCTCGGCGAGCTCGGCCCGGATGGCGGCCGCCATCGCCTGCGCGTCGTCGGGGGTGGCGGTCCGACCCGTCCCGATGGCCCAGACGGGCTCGTAGGCCACGACGACCCGGGCCGGGTCGTCGGGCTCGACCCCCTCGAGGCTGCCGCGGACCTGCGCGAGGACGACCTCCTCGGCCCGACCGGCGTCGCGGACGGCCTGACCCTCGCCCACGCAGACGATCGGACGGAGCCCGCCGCCGAGCGCGGCCCGGGCCTTCCGGGCGACCAGCGCGTCGTCCTCGCCGTGGTGGAGGCGGCGCTCCGAGTGCCCGACGATGACGTAGCCCACCGCGAGGCGGGCGAGCATCGGGACCGAGACGTCCCCCGTGTGCGCCCCTTCGGCGTCGGGATGGCAGTCCTGGGCGCCGAGCATCAGGCGGAGCCGGTCCGAGTCGATCAGCGTCTGGACCGAGCGGAGCGCCGTGAACGGCGGGTGCACGGTGACCTCCTGCCCGTCGGTGTCCTCCTCGGTCAGGTGGTAGGCGAGCCGCTGGACCAGCTGGATGGCCTCGAGGTGGTCGCGGTGCATCTTCCAGTTGCCGGCGACGAGCGGGGTGCGGTCGGTCATGGGGTCCTCGGGGGTCGGGGGACGGGGCGGATCGGGTCAGGCCGGGTCGGGTCGACGGCGCAGGGCCTCGAGGCCGGGCAGCGCCCGGCCCTCGAGCAGCTCGAGCGAGGCGCCACCGCCGGTCGAGACGTGGTCGATGCGGTCCGCGAGACCGAGGGCCCGGACGGCGGCCGCGGAGTCCCCGCCGCCGACGACGGTGAACCCCGGTGCCGCGGCGAGGGCCTCGGCGACGCCGCGGGTGCCGTGCGCGAACGCCGGCCACTCGGCGACGCCCATGGGGCCGTTCCAGAACACCGCGCCGGCGGCGGCGACGGCGGCGGCGATGCGGCCGGTCGTCGCCGGGCCGATGTCGAGGGCCATCCGGTCGGCCGGGACCGCGTCGACGGACACGGTCGTCGCCGGCGCGTCGGCCGCGAAGGCCGGCGCGACGACGAGGTCCTCGGGGAGGATCACCTCGACCCCCCGCTCCCGGGCCGCCGCGACGAGGCCGGCCACCTCCTCGACCCGGTCCGCCTCGACGCGGGACGACCCGACCGCGTGGCCCTCCGCGAGCAGGAAGGTCGAGGCCATCGCACCGCCGACCGCCAGGACGTCGACCCGTTCGAGGAGTCGCGCGAGGACCACGAGCTTGTCGCTGACCTTCGCCCCCCCGAGCACCGCGACGTACGGCCGTGCCGGCGCGTCCGCCAGGCCCCCCAGCACCTCGACCTCGCGCGCGAGCAGGCGCCCGGCGTAGCCCGGGATGCGCCCCGGCACCCCGCTGACCGAGGCGTGCGCCCGGTGCGCCGCACCGAAGGCGTCGTCGACGTAGACGTCCGCCAGCGCGGCCAGCCGGGCGGCCAGCTCGGGGTCGCCCGCCGTCTCGCCCGCCTCCCAGCGGAGGTTCTCGAGCAGCAGCACCTCGCCGGGACGCAGCGCCCGGGCCCGCGCGGTGGCGTCGGGGCCGGCGACGTCGGCGCTGCGGAGCACGGGGCGGCCCAGCAGTGCGGCCAGGCGGTCCCCGACCGGCGCCAGGGACGTCCCGGGCGCCCCGGGGCCGTCCGGACGCCCGAGGTGCGAGCAGACGACGACGGCCGCTCCGGCGTCGAGGAGCTCGCGCAGCGTCGGGAGGCTGGCGGCGACCCGGAGGTCGTCCGCGACGACGCCGTCGCGCAGCGGCGCGTTCAGGTCGGCGCGGAGGAGCACGCGACGTCCCGCCGCCTCGAGGTCGTCGAGGGTCGGGATCCCGCGGAGGAGCGGGACGGTCACAGGCGAGCGGCCACCAGCGCGGTCAGCTCGGCGAGGCGGCAGGAGTAGCCCCACTCGTTGTCGTACCAGCCGAGGACCTTGACGAGGCGGCCGGACGCCATGGTCGCCAGCGAGTCGAAGACGCAGCTGTGCGGGTTCCCGACGACGTCGATCGAGACGATCGGGTCCTCGCAGTACTCGAGGACGCCGCGCAGCGGCCCCTCGGCGGCGGCCCGCATCGCGGCGTTCACCTCGTCGGCCGTGACGTCCCGCTCGAGGACCAGGGAGAGGTCGGTCACCGAGCCGTCGGGGATCGGGACGCGGAGGGCCATGCCGTCGAGCCGTCCCTTCATCTCGGGCAGCGCCAGCGCCGCCGCGCGGGCCGCGCCGGTGGTCGTCGGCACGATCGAGACGGCGGCCGCACGGGCGCGGCGGAGGTCCGAGTGCGGCGCGTCGTGGATGCGCTGGTCGCCGGTGTAGGCGTGGACCGTCGTCATCAGCCCCTGGGCGATGCCGAACGCCTCGTGGAGGACCTTCGCCATCGGGACAACCGAGTTGGTGGTGCAGGACGCGTTCGAGATGACGTGGTGGGCGGCGGGGTCGTACTCCCCCTCGTTCGCCCCCATGACGATCGTGATGTCCTCGCCCTTCGCCGGTGCCGAGATAATCACCTTGCGCGCGCCGGCGGTCAGGTGCTTCGCCGCCCCGTCGCGCTCGGTGAAGAACCCGGTCGACTCGACGACCACGTCGACGCCGAGCTCTCCCCACGGAAGGACGGCGGGGTCCCGCTCGGACAGCACGCGGACGGTCCGGCCGTCCACGACGAGGTCCCCGCCCTCGACCCGGACGTCGCCCGGGAACCGCCGGTGGACGCTGTCGTACTTCAGGAGGTGAGCCAGGGAGGCGGGGTCCGTGAGGTCGTTCACGGCGACGACCTCGACGTCCACGCCCTGCTCGCGGACGGCGCGGAACAGGTTGCGGCCGATGCGGCCGAAGCCGTTGATGGCGATGCGGACGGTCATGACGGCACTCCGGCGGGGACGAGCGGTGGCGGAGCCGACGACGCTATCACGGGCCCCCGACCGCCCGACGGGAGACCTCCTCGATGCGGCGCAGGCGGCGGTGGAGCGTGGCGCGCGGGACGCCGAGCAGCGCGACGAGCTCGCGCAGGCTGGCCTCCGGGTTGGTCAGACGGGCCAGCGCCACGTCCCGGAGCTCGGGGTCGAACGCCTCCCACCCTGCCGCCGCGACGGCGGCGCGGATCGCCGCGACCTCCTCCCCCGCCCGCCGCGCGCTGCGGGCGACGTTCGCGGCGTCCGCGTTGGCGAGGCGGGTCGCGTCGGCGCGGAGCTCGCGACGCAGGCGCCGCTCGTCGAACGCGAGGAAGGCCCGGGTGGCGCCGACCGCGGCCAGCAGGTCCCCGATCGCCCGGCCCGACTTCAGCGTGACGCGGCGCCGACCGGGGTCGTGACCCGCGCGGACCCCGATGGCCTGGTCCAGCGCCGCGACGATCAGCGCGGCCGCCGGCGGCACCAGCGGCCCGAGCTCGAGGTGCGGGGCCCGTCCGGGCGCCGAGACGGCGGCGCCGCCCAGGAGCACCCCCCGCAGCAGGGCCAGCGTCTCGGGGTCCGCCCCGTCCTCGGTGGGCGTCGGGCGGCCCCGGGGCAGCGCGTCGCGCCGTCGCACGGGGTCGAGGGGGACGACGACGCGGTGCTCGGCCCCGCCCCGGCCGCGACGCCGGACCGAGAGCGCCGGCCGGACCCCGAGCGCCCGCTGCACCAGCGCGACGGCCCGGCGGGCCACGGGCGCCGACGGGACCGCGACGACGAGCCCGTCGGGCGTGCAGAGCGGTCCCAGCGGGAGGTCGCCGGGGCGGGCCCCGTCACCCGCCGCGGCCAGCGCCCCCGCCGCACCGACCGCGCCGGCCGCGAGGACGAGGCCCAGCAGCTCCGCGCGGGCCTCGCGCTCGGAGGCGAGCGGCAGCCCCGCCAGCTCCTCGCGGACGTCACCCGTGAACCCGGCGCTCATCCGAGGAGGTCGGTCAGCGCCGCCCCGAGCAGGGCCGGGTCGTGGGATATCCCGCGCCGACCGGCCAGCGCGGCGGGCACGACCGGAGGACCGCCGGGGACCTCGGCCCCGAGCGGACTGGCCGGGTCGGCGAGGACGGCGTCCACGCGGAGATCCGGCGCATGCGCCCGGAGGGCCGCCACGTGGTCGACGAGGGACATGCCCTCGGTCTCGCCCGGCTGCTCCCGGAGGTTCGCGACGAGCACGATCCGGGCCGTGGCCGCGGCCAGCGCGGCCGCGACGCCCGGCACGAGGAGGTTCGGGAGCAGGCTCGTGAACAGCGAGCCGGGGCCGAGCAGGACCAGGTCCGCGGTGCGGAGCGCGTCGACCACCGCCGTGGGGGCGGTGGGCTCCGACGGCTCGAGGCGGACGCGTCGGATGCGCCGGGTCCCGGCCACCGCGGCCTGGCCCCTCACCTCGCCCCCGGACGTCTCGGCGACGAGGGTGACGGCGTCGGTCGCGCTCGGGAGGACGCGGCCGACGACCCCGAGCAGCCGCGCGACGTCGTCGAGCGCCGCGAGCAGGTCGCCGTCCCGGGCCTCGAGACGTGCGAGCAGCACGAGGTTCCCGAGGCTGTGGCCGTCGAGGTCCCCCGCGCCGAAGCGATGTCCGACCAGGTCGCGCATCACGGTGCGGTCGCCCGCCGGGGCCAGGGCGAGGAGGGCCGCACGCAGGTCCCCCAGGGCCACGACGCCGTGGTCCCGCCGGAGCCGTCCGGAGGACCCCCCGTCGTCCGCGACGCTGACGACCGCGGTCGGCGCCAGGCCCAGGCCCCGCAGGGCGGTCAGCGTCCGGGCGCAGCCGTGACCGCCGCCGACGGCGACGACCCGGGCGGCGGCGCCGTCGGTCACTCGGCCCCGAGGTCCCGGTGGACGGTCCGGACCGCGAGCTCCGGGTCCTCGGCGAGGTGCGCCGCGACGTGCTCGGCGATCGCGACCGAGCGGTGCTTCCCACCCGTGCAGCCGATGGCGACGGTGAGGTAGTGCTTGCCCTCGGCGCGGTACCCGGGCATGACGACGTCGAGCAGCCCCTCGAGCCGCTCGAGGAACGGCGCGGTGGCCGGCTCCGCCCAGAGATGGTCGCGGACCGGCGCGTCCAGTCCCGTCAGGGGGCGGAGCGCCTCGACCCAGTGCGGGTTCGGCAGGAACCGGACGTCGATGACCAGGTCGGCCTCGCGCGGCGCGCCGCGCTTGAACCCGAACGAGACGACGTTGACCTGGAGCCGCGCCGAGGTCCCCCCGGAGAGGAGCCCGACGATGCGGTCGCGCAGGTCGTGCACGCTCGTCCGCGAGGTGTCGACCACGAGGTCGGCGTCCTCCCGGAGGTCGGCCATCAGCCGCCGCTCGGCCGCGATGCCCGCGAGCAGGCCCTCCCCGGACTCGGCCGGGTGACGCCGGCGCGTCTCGGTGAAGCGGCGGACGAGGACGTCGTCGTCGGCCTCGAGGAACACGATGCGGACGTCGGTGCCGGCCGCCCGGAGCTCGGCGATGGCGCCCTGGAGCGCCGGGAAGAACTCCCGGCCCCGCACGTCGGTGACCAGCGCGAGACGGGTGACCGACGAGCCCGGCGCCGAGGCGAGGTCCGCGACGGGACGGATCAGCGCCGGTGGGAGGTTGTCGATGACGAACCAGCCGAGGTCCTCGAGGGCGTCCGAGGCCGTCGAGCGTCCGGCGCCGGAGAGGCCGGTGATGACCAGGACGGTCGGCGGTGCGGCCACCGCGTCCGGGGCGTCGATGCCGCTCACGCCGGGTCCTCCGGCCCGCCGAGCCGGTCCCGCAGGGCCGCGACGAGCGTAGGCGAGACCCCGGGCACGGCCAGGAGCGCCTCGTCGCTGGCCGCCCGGACCCCCGTGACCGAGCCGAAGGTGCGGAGCAGCGCGCGGCGGCGGGCCGGTCCGATGCCGGGCACGTCCTCGAGCGCGCTGCCGCGGACGGAGGACGTCCGCCGCGTCCGCTGGTACGAGACGGCGACGCGGTGCGCCTCGTCGCGGAGGCGCTGCACGAGGTAGAGGGCCTCGCTGCCGCGAGGGAGCAGGACCGAGGTCGGACGGCCCGGCCGCCACAGCTCCTCCAGGCGCTTCGACAGCGCGGCGAACGAGACGCCCTCGAGGGGCAGGTCGGCGACGCCCTCGAGGGCCGCCGCCAGCTGCGTCGGACCGCCGTCGACGATCACCAGGTCCGGCGCGGTGGCGAAGCCGCGCCGACGCGGGTCGTCGGGGCGCAGCGGCTCGGCCCGCTCGCGGAGCAGCCGCTCGAACCGGCGCCGGAGGACCTCGCGCATCGCGGCGGGGTCGTCGTTCGCGTCGACCCGGAGCTTGAACCGTCGGTACGCGTCGCGACGGGCCAGGCCGTCCTCGAACACGACCATCGAGGCCACGACCTCGGTCCCGCCGAGGTGCGAGATGTCGAAGCACTCGATCCGGAACGGTGCCTCGGGCAGGCTGAGCCGGTCCCGCAGCTCCTCGAGGGCGGCGCTGCGGGCGGCGAGGTCCGTCGCCCGCCGCAGGCGGGTCCGCTCGAAGGCCTGACGCGCGTTCTCGCCGACGAGGTCCAGGAACGCACGGCGGTCGCCACGTCGGGGCACGGTGAGACGGACGCGACCCCCGCGGCGCTCGGCGAGCAGGTCCGCGAGCGCCTCCGGATCCTCCGGCTCGGCGGGGACGAGGACGGTCGGTGGGACGTCGTCCGGCCGGTCGCCGTACAGCCGGAGCAGGCAGGAGGTGACCAGCGCCCCGAGGTCCCCACCGTCCTGTCGCTCCGCCACCCACCCGGTCTGGCCGACGAGCCGTCCCGACCGGACCATGAAGACGTGCACGGCGGCCTCGAGGTCGTCGCCGTGGACCGCGAGCGCGTCGAGGTCCTCGTCATGGGGTCGGACCACCTGCTGCCGCTCGGTCACCCGGCGGGCCGCGTCCAGGCGGTCCCGGAGCACGGCCGCGGCCTCGAACCGCTCCTCCCCGGCCGCGGCCCGCATCCGGTCCTCGAGCTCGGCGAGGACCGGGGCCGTGCGTCCGCCCAGGAACGCCGCGAGACCGTCGACCAGCTCGCGGTGCCCGGCGGGATCGACCTCGTCCGTGCAGGGTGCGGCGCACCGCCCGATGTGGTGGAGGAGGCAGGGGCGATCGCTGCGCCGGGCGCGGTCGTACACCCCGTCGCTGCAGGTCCGGACGGGGAAGACCCGGAGCAGCAGGTCGAGGGTCGCCCGGGCGTCGGCGGCGCTGGCGTACGGACCGAAGCGGCGGTCCCCGGCCGCGACCCGGCCGCGCTGGACGCGGGCCCGCGGGATGTCCTCCGACGTCGTCAGGACCAGCTCGGGGTAGGACTTGTCGTCGCGGAACCGGACGTTGTGGCGGGGCCGGTGGTGCTGGATCAGCGTCCACTCGAGATGCAGCGCCGCCGCCTCCGAGTCGACGACCATCCACTCGACGCGGGCGGCCCCGACGAGCATCCCGCGGACCCGCTCGGGGAGGCCGTCCCAGCTCCCGAAGTACGACGCCAGCCGGGACCGCAGGGACTTCGCCTTGCCGACGTACAGGACCCGGTCCCGGGCGTCGCGGAACAGGTAGCAGCCGGGCGCGTCGGGGACCGTGCCCGGGGCGGGGCGGAACGCGAGCGCCGGGTTCTCCACGGTCGTCAGCCCGGGAGGAGCGGCCGGAGGTGGGCGCCCGTGTGGCTCCCGGCGACGGCCGCGACCTCCTCGGGCGTGCCGGCCGCGACGACGCGGCCGCCCCCGCCGCCGCCCTCCGGGCCGAGGTCGATGACGTGGTCGGCGGTCTTCACGACGTCCAGGTCGTGCTCGATCACGATCACGGTGTTGCCGCGGTCGACGAGACGGTGCAGCACCTCGAGCAGGCGCCGGACGTCCTCGAAGTGCAGCCCGGTCGTCGGCTCGTCCAGGATGTAGACGGTGCGGCCCGTCGAGCGCTTCCGGAGCTCGGCCGCGAGCTTCACCCGCTGCGCCTCGCCGCCCGAGAGCGTCGTCGCCGGCTGGCCGAGGCGGACGTACCCGAGCCCGACGTCGACCAGCGTCTCGAGGTGGGTCCGGATCGTCGGCAGGTGCTCGAAGAACGCCAGCGCCTGCTCGGCCGAGAGGTCCAGGACCTCGGCGATGGAGCGGCCGCGGTACCGGACCTCCAGCGTCTCGCGGTTGTACCGCAGCCCCTTGCAGACCTCGCAGGGGACGTAGACGTCCGGGAGGAAGTGCATCTCGATGCGGAGCGTCCCGTCACCGCTGCAGGCCTCGCACCGGCCGCCCTTGACGTTGAACGAGAACCGCCCCGGCTGGTACCCGCGGACCCGGGCCTCCTGCGTCGACGCGAACAGCTTCCGGATGTGGTCGAACAGGCCGGTGTACGTCGCCGGGTTCGACCGTGGCGTCCGGCCGATCGGCGACTGGTCGACGATGACGGCCTTGTCGACGTGGTCCAGCCCGTCCACACGGCGGTGCGCGGCCGGCAGCTCGCGCGCGCCGTAGACGTGGCGCATCAGCACCCGCGACAGGATCCCGTTCACGAGGGTCGACTTGCCCGAGCCGGAGACGCCGGTCACGCAGGTGAACGTGCCGAGGGGGAACCGGACGTCCAGGCCGGTGAGGTTGTTCGCCGCCGCGCCGCGGACGACGACCGCCTCGCCGCTCCCGGAGCGGCGCGCCGACGGCACCGGGATCCCGCGGCGCCCGGCGAGGTGGTCCCCGGTCAGCGATCGACCCTCGGGCAGGGCCAGCAGCTCGGCGACCGGACCGCTGTGGACGACCGTCCCGCCGTGCTCACCGGCGCCGGGCCCGATGTCGACGACGTGGTCGGCGGTCTCGATGGTGCTGCGGTCGTGCTCGACGACCAGGAGCGTGTTCCCGAGGTCGCGGAGCCGCACGAGCGTCGCGATCAGCCGCTCGTTGTCCCGCTGGTGCAGCCCGATCGAGGGTTCGTCCAGCACGTACAGCACGCCGACGAGCCCTGCGCCGATCTGCGTCGCGAGCCGGATCCGCTGGGCCTCCCCGCCCGAGAGCGAGCCGGCCGGGCGGTCCAGCGTGAGGTACTCGAGCCCCACGTCGAGCAGGAACCGGAGCCGGGCCCGGATCTCCTTCAGGACCCGACCGGCGATCAGCGTCTCGCGGTCGTCCAGCGCCAGGCCGTCGACGAACGCGTCCGCCTCCCCGACCGGGAGGGCCGTGAGCTCGGCGATCGAGCGGTCCCCGACGGTCACCGCGAGGACCTCGGGCCGGAGCCGTCGCCCCTCGCAGTCGGGACAGGGGACCTCGCGCATGTACTGCTCGATGCTGGTCCGCTGGTGGTCGGAGTCGGTCTCCTGATGCCGCCGGAGCAGCGAGGGGAGGACGCCCTCGACGTTGGCACGGAACGACCGGACGCGTCCGTACCGGTTCCGGAACTCGACGAGGACGCGCTCCTCCATCCCCTCGAGCACGGCCCGACGGACCCGGGCCGGCAGCCGCCGCCACGGCAGCCCGGGATCGGCGTCGTGGTGGACGACGACCGCCCGCAGCAGCTGTCGGTAGTAGCTGGCCTGCATCCCGGTCGCCCAGGGCAGGACAACCCCCTCCTCCACCGTCAGGTCGGGGTCGCCGATCACGAGGTCGGGGTCGACCGTCAGCTGGACCCCGAGCCCCGAGCAGGTCCCGCAGGCCCCGTACGGCGAGTTGAACGAGAAGCTGCGCGGCGCCAGCGCCTCGAACGAGACGTCGCAGTGCGTGCAGGCGAGGTGCTCGGAGAAGGTCCGCTCCTCCGACGGCGCACCCTCCGGCGCGTCGCGGGACGGGAGGACCTCGACGACGAGGACGCCCTCCCCCAGCCGGAGCGCGGTCTCCACCGAGTCCGAGAGCCGTCGCCGCACGTCCGGGCCGGCCACGAGGCGGTCGACGACGACCTCGATCGTGTGCTTCCGGGTCTTCGCGAGACGCGGGACCTCCTCGATGGGGTGGACCGTGCCGTCGACCCGGACGCGGGCGTACCCGTCGGCCGCGAGGGTGGCGAGCAGGGCGGCGTGCTCCCCCTTGCGACCGCGGACGACCGGGGCGAGCACCTGGAACCGCGTGCCGGGGGCCAGCTCGTCCACCCGGTCGACGATCTGCTCCGCGCTCTGGCGGGCGATCGGTCGCCCGCAGTCCGGACAGTGCGGCCGCCCGATGCGGGCGTACAGCAGGCGGAGGTAGTCGTAGACCTCGGTGATCGTCCCGACCGTGGACCGCGGGTTGCGCGACGTGGACTTCTGGTCGATGGAGATCGCCGGGGACAGCCCCTCGATGAAGTCGACGTCGGGCTTGTCCATCTGCCCGAGGAACTGCCGCGCGTACGCCGAGAGGGACTCCACGTACCGGCGCTGCCCCTCGGCGTAGATCGTGTCGAAGGCCAGGCTGGACTTCCCGGAGCCCGACAGCCCCGTGAAGACGGTCAGGCGGTCCCGCGGCAGCTCGACGTCGACGTCGCGGAGGTTGTGCTCGCGCGCCCCCCGGACGACGATGCGGTCGTGGCCGGCCGACGGCACGACCGGCGTCCGGCCACCACCCGCGGGGCGACGACCCCGCGCCCGTGCGCCCGTCGTCACCCGCGCACCCCCGCGGCGGTCCCGGACCGCACCGACGTCCCGCCCGCGGACCCGCGGCGGGGGGCGAGCCTACGCTCGGCCGGGACGGGCCCCGGGGCCGGACGCGCCCACGGCTCCCGGAGGGGCCGATGGGGGCGAGGGCGGACGCGGCGGACCACGTCGTCCCGGGCGGACCGTTCCTCGAGCGGCGGGACGGACCGCTCCTGGTCCGGAAGCGCTCGGTCTCCGAGATGGACAACGACGTCTACGTCCTCGCCGACGCCCGGACGCGGACCGCCCTGGTGGTCGACGCGGCCGACGACGCCCCGGCGGTCCGGGCGATGCTCGCCGACCTGCGGCCCGTGGCCGTCGTCCAGACGCACGGCCACTGGGACCACGTCCGGGCCTGGGCCGACCTCCGCGCCGCGCCGGGACTCCCGGTCTGGGGCCACGCCGGGGACGTCGCGCTGTACCCGGCCCGGCCCGACCGCCTGCTCGAGGACGGCGAGGTGCTGCCGGTCGGCGACCTCGCCGTCGAGGTGCTGCACGTCCCGGGCCACACCGAGGGGTCCCTGCTGTTCGCGGTCGACGGTGCGGCGGCGACGTGGCTGTTCACGGGGGACAGCCTGTTCCCCGGGGGTCCCGGGGCGACCGGCGGCGACGCCGATCGGTTCGCCCGCCTGATGGACGGCCTGGAGGACCGCGTGTTCGCCCGGTTCGACGACGCGACGCGCGTGCTCCCGGGCCACGGCGACGGGACGACCATCGGCGCCGAGCGGCCGCACCTGGCGGCCTGGCGGGCCCGCGGCTGGTGAGGCCGCGGCGCCGGCGTCAGACGCTGGCGACGAACACGGCCGCGACGACGAGGCCGAGCGTCCCGAGGAGACCCTGGGCGGCCGCCCGCGACGACCCCGAGCGGCGTGCCCGTGCGAGCCCCGCGTGACCGACGCCGAGGGCGGCGACGCCGAGCAGGGGGTGGACGTACGCGACCAGCGCTCCGCCGTCCCACCAGCCCGCCGCGACGTACAGGGCGATCCCGACGGTGACGTGCAGGTCCAGGAGGACCATCGTCAGCGACGAGAGCCGGGAGACCGGCGGCTGCGCCGCCGCGCGGTACGCGACCGCGGCGGCGACGAGGACGACGAGGACGACGAGGTACCCGACGTTCGTGTGGATGGTCTGGAGGGTGGAGGCCATGACGGCTCCTCGGTCCGGGAGCGGCGCCGGCCGGTGCCGGCGCCCGTCGGGAGGCTACGCCGCCGGCCCGCTCGTCAGGCGTTCGCGGCCTCCATCGCCGCCAGCTCGCGTCGGAGGTCCGCGAGCTCGTCGCGCAACCGGGCCGCGTACTCGAACCGCAGCTCGGCCGCGGCCTCCTGCATCTCCTCGTCCAGGCGGTGGATGAGCGCCCGCAGCTCCTCACGGGGCAGGAGCCCGGCCCCACGGTCCTCGGCCGCGCGGTCCGTCCGCTCGACGGGCGTGTACTCCTCCCCCAGCTCCTCGGCGCGGACGGCGGCGATGATGTCCCCGACGCGCTTCCGGATCGTCTGCGGGTCGATGCCGTGGGCGGCGTTGTGCGCGAGCTGCAGCTCGCGGCGCCGGGCCGTCTCCTCGAGGGCCCGGCGCATGGCGTCGGTCTCGCCGTCGGCGTACATCACGACGGTGCCGTCGACGTTCCGCGCCGCGCGTCCGATGGTCTGGATCAGCGACCGCTCGCTGCGGAGGAACCCCTCCTTGTCGGCGTCGAGGATGGCGACGAAGGAGACCTCCGGCAGGTCCAGTCCCTCCCGGAGGAGGTTGATGCCGACGAGGACGTCGAACTCCCCCAGTCGGAGACTGCGGAGGATCTGGACCCGCTCGACGGTGTCGACGTCCGAGTGGAGGTACCGGACGCGGACCCCGTTCTCGAGCAGGTAGTCGGTGAGGTCCTCCGCCATCCGCTTCGTCAGCGTGGTCACCAGCACGCGCTGGTCGCGCTCGACCCGGCCGCGGATCTCGCGGAGCAGGTCGTCGATCTGCCCCCGGGTCGGACGGACGACGACCTCGGGGTCGACGAGCCCGGTCGGACGGATCAGCTGCTCGACGACCGAGTCCGAGCGCTCGAGCTCGTACGCCCCGGGGGTGGCCGAGAGGTACATCGTCTGGCCGACCCGCGCCTCGAACTCCGCGAAGCGGAGGGGTCGGTTGTCCGCCGCGCTGGGCAGGCGGAAGCCGTGCTCGATCAGGGTCGCCTTCCGGACCCGGTCCCCCTCGTACATGCCACCGATCTGCGGGACGGTGACGTGGGACTCGTCGATGAGGACGACCATGTCCGACGGGAAGTAGTCGAGGAGGGTGGATGGGGGCTCGCCCGGCCGCCGGCCGTCGAAGTGCAGCGAGTAGTTCTCGATGCCGTTGCAGAACCCGAGCTCACGGATCATCTCGAGGTCGAAGTTGGTCCGCATGCGGAGACGCTGCGCCTCGAGCAGGCGGCCCCCGCGTTCGAGCTCGGCCAGCCGGTCCGCCAGCTCGGCCTCGATGTCGCGGGCGGCCCGCTCGACCGTCTCGCGCGAGGCCACGTAGTGGGAGGCCGGGAACAGCGCCACGTGGTCGACCGGGGCCGAGACCTCCCCCGTCACCGGATCGACCCGGACGATGCGCTCCACGTCGTCGCCGAAGAACTCGACACGGACCGGCCGCTCCTCGTCCGCGGGGAACACCTCGAGCACGTCCCCGCGTACGCGGAACGTCCCGCGGGTGAGGTTCAGGTCGTTGCGGTCGTACTGCAGGTCGACGAGGCGGCGCATGGAGGCCTCGAGGCCGGCCGGCTGGCCGACCCTGAGGAGGAGCATGTGCTGGAGGTACTCCTCCGGCGATCCCAGGCCGTAGATGCAGGAGACCGAGGCGACGACGACGACGTCCCGGCGGGTGAGCAGCGCCATCGTCGCGCGGTGGCGGAGGCGGTCGATCTCTTCGTTGATCGTGGCGTCCTTCTCGATGAAGGTGTCCGTCTGCGGGACGTAGGCCTCGGGCTGGTAGTAGTCGTAGTACGACACGAAGTACTCGACCGCGTTGTCCGGCAGGAACTCGCGGAACTCGTTCGCGAGCTGGGCAGCGAGCGTCTTGTTCGGCGCGATGACGAGGGCCGGCCGCTGCAGCCGCTCCAGCACCTTCGCCGCGGTGAAGGTCTTCCCGGTCCCCGTCGCACCGAGCAACGTGACGGCCCGCTCGCCCGCCGCGAGCGCCTCCGCCAGGCCCTCGATGGCCCGCGGCTGGTCGCCGGCCGGCGCGAACTCGCTCACGACCCGGAACGGCGTCGCGTCCGAGGCGTGCGCGTGGAGGTCCGCGCTCACGACGACCGTCCGGACGCCACCAGGACGGGCAGCAGCGCCGCGACGGCGTCGGACAGCGCCGCGCGGTCCCCGTCGTTCACGAGCACGTGGTCGGCGGCGGCCCGACGCGTGGCCTCATCGGTCTGGCTGGCGATTCGGGCCCGGACGTCGGCCGGATCCATGCCGCGCCCGGCCGCGGTCCGCGCGACACGCACGTCCGCCGGGGCCTCGACGACGACGACCACGTCGACGTCCCGGACCGCCCCCGTCTCGACGAGGAGCGGATGCTCGACGACCACGACCTCCGGCGTCGGACGGGTCGCCGCCAGTGCGCGGAGGCGGGACGCGATCCCGGCCCGGATGCACGGGTGCGTCAGGCCCTCGAGGTCGCGCCGGGCCACCGGGTCGGCGAACACGATCGCGGCGAGGGCCGCCCGGTCGAGCGAGCCGTCGGCCGCGCGGACCCGGGGACCGAACCGCGCCAGGACCGCATCGAGGCCGGGCGAGCCCGGCGCCGTGCAGTCGCGCGCGACGACGTCGGCGTCGACGACCGGGACGCCGTGGCCGCGGAGCAGCTCGGCGACGGTCGACTTGCCGCTGCCGATGCCACCGGTCAGCCCGACGACGCGCGGCCCCGCCGACGTCACCGCACGGTCCGTTCGCTCACGCGTCGGCCGCGGTCCCCTCGTCGGCCTCGGCCTCGG
>Ga0075480_10000608_pt1 | contig 21441 bp, 20 predicted proteins | sample DEB08_DNA_7_FD_81590 | JGI IMG/M metagenome (GOLD analysis project Ga0075480, IMG submission 81590) | Aqueous microbial communities from the Delaware River and Bay under freshwater to marine salinity gradient to study organic matter... | ecosystem: Environmental > Aquatic > Marine > Coastal ... | reverse complement strand
TTTATCAAAAATTAGAGGAAAAATACAATATTAGTTTTACATTTTTAACATATGGTGATAGTAGCGATGAAAATTATTTTCAAGGGTTTTCTAACTCTAAGGTCTTACCTGTCTATGCTTTTACCAAAAAATCTAGATTTAAGAAGATTAACTTGATAAAGTCATTTTTTATTCCATTTATATTTAGTAAAAACTTAAATGAATCGGACTTAATTAAAACTAATCAACTAGATGGAGCATGGGTTGGCATCATTTTAAAAAAAATTCTTAAAATTCCTCTAATAGTTAGAACTGGATACAACATATATGAATTTAAAAAACTTGAAGGTAAAAAAATTTATAAAAAGTTATTTTATAAGTACTTAACAAAACTGGCACTCATGTACAGCGATCTATTCACAACAACCTCTAATACAGATAAAAAAAATATAAGCAAGCTAAACAAAGGTACAACAAATATTGAAGTAATCCCAAATTGGATTTATGAAGTTTACGAGGTCCCCGCAGAGCAAAGATATCAAAGAAAAATACTCGCAGTAGGGAGGCTTGAAGAACAAAAAAATTATAAAGGTCTTATAAAAAGCTTCCAGGGTTTAAATATTGAAATAGACATTGTTGGAGAGGGGTCTCAGAAAAGTGAGCTTGAAGAACTTGCGCAAAAAACTGAAGTATCTGTAAATTTTTTAGGAACATTCAATTTTTTTGAGTTAAATAAATTGTATAAAAAATATAAAGTATTTCTTTCTACATCTAATTTTGAAGGGAACCCAAAAGTTATTTTAGAAGCTTTAGCAAGTGGGTGTGTAGTTATTGCAAAGAATACACCTAATCTTCGAGATGTTATAGAAAACAAAAATACAGGGTTTTTATATGATGATTCAAAAGATATATCAAAATTAGTCGACGATATTTTACTTAACGACAATCTTTTTAGTGAATTTTCAATTAGGGGTTTATCTAAAGCGAAAGATAAATATCACTTATCTCTTATTTTAGAAAAAGAAGTTAGTAATTATAAAAAATTAATCAATTAATATATGTCTTTTTTGATTTTTAAAAACTATTCTCATGTGGTGATCAAATGTAAAATCTTGATAGTTGTGAGTTGAATTAATTATTGTAATTGTTTTCTTTCTTAAAATTTTAAATATTAATTGTTTTGTTTCCAAATCCAGATTTGAAGTAGATTCATCAAGTAATAAAATATCGACCTCACTTAAAAGTGCTCGAATGAATGCTATTTTTTGCATCTGGCCTGATGATAGTGATCGATTTGATACTATAAGGTTTAAATTGATTTCTTGATCTCTAAACAATTCAAACTCTTCAGCTAATTCAGCTATTACTTCATCTTCAATAGTATGGCTGTTTCCGTATATGAAGTTTTCCCTTAGCGTGTCCTCAATGATAAGAGGTGTTACCCCGACATATCCTATTTTGTTTGAAGAAATTTGAATTTCTCCTTGTTGCGGATAGAAGACTTTAGATATAAGTCCAAGTAATGTACTTTTACCTGCACCATTGGGTCCAGTAAGCACAGTGTGTTTATTTTTTGGTATGTTCAAATCTAGATTTTCAAAAATATATTCATCCGCATTGAAGTACTTAAAGCTTAAGTTCCTAAAAACAACACTATCTTCATAAATATCATTAACTTTGAAATAATCGTCTAGCAAAATAAGTTTATTTTTTTCAAGGTTTATAAATTTTTCTAAATGTACATGTGAGTTGATAAGCTGACTAAGTGATTTATTCAGTTGTCCAATAGTTTGAACTAATCTTAAAGTTATTCCTAAGAATTCTAATGTAAGAGAACTTAATATATTTGTAAAAATAATCAAAACAGATATCACAAATGCTGTTGCGAAATTCGGTAGCGCACTGTTGATTACTGCAAGATTTTGATTCTTTTCGTTAGCTGATTGTAGTTTTTTTACTGTATTATTGAAATTCTCAATTTCATATTTGCTAGTTCCCAGAATTTTAATAAGAAAAATATTTTGAATTACTCTTTGGATGTCTTTATTAGCAGTTTGTCCCTCGGTCCAAGCAATGTGCATGTATTTTCTACCCTTAGAAAGCATGTATCTCGTAGGAATCGCTAACACCAAAACTCCAATTGAAAATATGCTTATTGTCTCAAAGTTTGTAGATAAAAGAAATACAGAATATACAATTATTTGTATCAATCCGTTGAGTACTGCTGTTAGTGCTCCGTAGAAGTACCCAATATGACCACTCAACGTATTGATAAGATAGGTTGCATCTGCTATTGAGTAATTACCTTTTTTATAAATTTCTTTTATTAAGTAGTCTTTAATATTAGTCTGAACAGTTAATTGAAGATTGAGTATATTAGCTGCTTGTAGAAAGTTGTTGATAAATCTCAGAACTATCACAAAAGGTAAAAGGTATAAATTGTCTAAAGTATTATTTAAAAAAGTATATGAAGTGTTTTCACCAACAAGTAAATTAGCAAAAAATAGAATAATAAGAACATCTGATAGTACGTTTATATTAGAAAGAATTACAGATATAAAGATTCTAATTTTCTTTCTATTTACACCAGTGACCTTAGAGATATAAAGTGTTTCTGAGTATCCTTTTTTTAATTTATAAAACATAATTCATTCATTTTAAATTGTATTACAAACAATTTTTTTAATTCCAGATAATTATATAAATTTCTGTTTTTTTAAAAACTCAGTAACTAATCCAAAAGATATCATCTGTAAGCCTATGAACAATGTTAAAAGTACAACATTGTTCGATATTATTTTTTCTTCAAATCCATTTATCCATAAAAATAGATCATTTAAAAATAGTATTCCACCGGTAAGAATGATTGCTAATCCTGGGAAAACTAAGAATTTATTTGTTCTTCTGTATATAGCTAATGCAATCATTGAGGTAATAACATTGAGAGGGTATCTAATACCGATGAATGATTTACCAGCATCTCTGTTTTTGATTTTGACATCTATTTCTAATATTTTAAGATTTCTTAACTTTGCATCTAGAAGTATTTGTTGTGCACCATTGTAGCTCCCTATAATTTTATACCCTTCTAGCCATTTTTTAGAAACAAATATGAAGCCATTAGTTGAATCATTTACTTTAATACCAAATAACCTTAAAAATAATCTAAAAAAAGTTATTCCAATTTTTTTAATATATCCAAATTTGAAATCTTTTGAGACATTAAATCTATTTCCTTGAATTAAATCAACTTGTTCGGTATTAATTTTTTGGAGAAATAAATGAATCTCGTTAACGTCCATTTGACCATCACAATCTAGTTTTATAACTCCATCTACGTGTTGTTGTGCTGAATAATCAAAAAGCATATTAAGAGCATGCCCAAGTCCTTTATTATTAAGCTCACCAATAACTGTATATTCACTATTTTTTAAAAGTTCAGTGGAGCCATCAGTAGAACCATCATTGTAGAAAATTACTTCAAGGTTTATTACTTCAGAGTAAAATTCTGTCATGAATTTATTTAAACTAGTCAAAAAAGAAGGTAAATTTTCCTCCTCATTGAATACTGGAATGCATATATTAATTTTCATACTTGTTGTTAATTAATTTTAGATAATTAAAATTAACAATCATAGGTAAAAAATTTATATTTCAGTTTTCTAAATATCAGTCAGTCACCCTTCTTAACTTTGCAACTAGGACAAGTATTATTTATTTATTTTCTGACATTTTTAAATACAACTATGCAGTTGTTTTTTGGATATCTCTAATTTATGTTGTTTTGCAGGGATATTTTTTACATAACAAATTTGTATTCAATAAAACAGGTGGGAGCTTTTTTAAATATTTGGGAGTTAATATTGTGTTTAGTTTTATAGACTACTTCATATCAAGTTATTTTGTATTTTACTTATCACTTTACAGCTTGGCATTTGTTGGTTCGGCAGTGTTCACAACTGTTTTAAGATACCTAACCTATAAAAATTTTGTATTTACTGAATAATCATGAAAAGAATTTTTTTAAAAGTTTTAGGTATGTTTTCTAAAAGAATGGAAACAGATTTTCTAGGCTCGAAGTATGGAGGTTGGTATTTTGTTGATAGACAAAGTTTGAGTAATAGCTGGGTAATTTCTTGTGGTGTTGGTACTGATATTTCTTTTGACATTGAGTTAATGCAAAAATACCAAACAAAAATTATATTTGTTGATCCTACGCCTGAAGCTATTTCACACATGAATTCTGTCATGAACTCACTAGGATCTGTAAAAAAAGAGAGCTACAATCAGCATGGAAAACAAAACATAGCCTCATATAATTTATCAAATCTTGATATAAATAACTTTTTCTTAGAAAATAGAGCTATTTATCATACAAACAACAAAAATATTAAATTTTATGAGCCGAGAAATCCTGATCATGTGAGTCATAGTATTTCAAACTGGCAGAATAACTATTCTGATTCAACTTCTTTTATAAAAGTTACTACAGTAAATTTACCTTCAATAATTAAGAAATACAGCATAAACAATATAGAAATATTGAAGCTGGATATAGAGGGTGCAGAATACTCAGTATTGAAAAATATGATAAAGAACAGGATTTACCCTAATCAAATACTTGTAGAATTTGATGAGTTGCAAACGCAAAGATTTACTAAGTATTTGAGATATTTTTACTTAATTTTGAAACTTATGAAAAATTATGAACTCGTTTACACAAAAAATTATCCTAATTTTTTATTTGTTAAAAGAAAAATTACAAACTTTTAATAGATTGAAAATACTAATTAATTTGGTTTGTATTCAAGATATTTCTTATAATCAATTTTTTCAAACTCAGATTTAAATAATGCGAATTGGTCTTCATTTATAGGCAACATTGGCAATCTTTCAGTCCTAGGAAAGTGTCCTACTATTTCTAGAGCAGCTTTTATTGAAAGATGCCATCCATATTTTTTTACAAGGTTTGTATTAAAAAAGGGAACCTCTATATCGTTGACTAAGTTATCACAAAATTGCCTATCATTATTTTTCCAAGCTTTCCAAAAATTTACAGCAAGTTTTGGTTCAAAAACACCAATTCCATTTAACCAATTCTGACATCCATCCTCGGCAAATTGCATCCATTGTCTCTTACCCCCCCCAGATATGACTATTGAGAGCCTGTCTCTAATTGTAGAGATAACTTCTTTTGAATACTCATCTTTTTTAGCATCTTCCTTAATTGCCTGAATATTATTAAAATCAGCAAGCTGGTTGAGTAATTCAATAGGCCAATTGACAGTATGACCGCCTAAACCACTAATAAAAGGCATCTCATGTATTAAAATTGGCATATTTGAATTTTCTGTTACATATTTAAAATGAGCTAATACTTGTTCGTTACTATAAAATTTTTCTCTAAAAATCAGCGAAATCATGTCCGCACCATAATCTTCCGCTTCTTGAGTAAATTCTAAAGAAACTGTTGAAGGACAGTGAAGTGGGTCTGCAACTATAACGAAATTATTGCTATTTAGATTTTTAATTGTTTCTGTAACAAATTTATTAAGATTTTTAATTTCATCCCAACTTAATTCACTAAAACGACTGTTGTAACCCATTACATAAAACTGTTCTGCACCAGCGTCATATGCGTAGTTAATGTATTCCTCTAATTTTCCAAAATCTATTGATAAATCTTCTTGGAAGGGAGTTACGATCGAATACACTGGTCCAGGTTTTAATTTACTCATGTTTCTCTCCTTAATTTCTTTTTTATAGGGATTTCACTTTCATATACAATTTTAACACCATCCCCAATAGCTTGTTCCACAGATCTAATATGACCAATCAATGACCTTAAACCATTAGGAGCCAAAGATGCTGCATGATCAGATCCCCAAGATGCTCTATCGAGAGTTATGTGTCTTTCAATTATTTTTGCTCCAAATGCTACTGCTACAGAAGTTGTAACCAATCCAGATTCGTGTCCGGAATACCCTATAACATGCTTATTGTACTTACCCTTAAGCGTTTGAATCATTTTTAGATTTAGTTCTTCAACAGGACATGGATAAGAACTCGTCGTATGAAGTAATCCAATAATTTTATTACCAATGATTTCCATACAACGGCTTATCTCTTCTTCAGTAGACATTCCTGTTGATAAAATTATGGGTATGTCGTAACTAAGCATTTTATTTACTGTAGTTTGGTCTGTTAAACTTGCAGATGCAACCTTGAAACACTTAATATCTAAAGATGCCATTTCTTCAACTGCTAGCTCATCCCAACATGAAGCAAACCAAGTAATATTATTCTTTTTACAGTATTTGTCAATTTGCTTGTATTGACTTACATCAAACTCCATTTTTCGTTTATACTCAATGTAACTTAATACGCCCCAGGGTGTTTCTTTTGGTTCTTCCCATTGATTTTTAGGAACAGCTAGCTCTGGTGTTCTTTTTTGAAACTTTACAGCATCACAACCAGTTTCTTTTGCTAAGTCTATAAGTTTGTATGCCTCGTCAAGGCTACCATTGTGATTAATTCCTATTTCTGCAATGACATAAACAGGGTGATCATCTCCTATTTTTTTGTTATCAATAACTATTTGGCTCATTTTAGAAACCACCCAAAAGGGTCCTCATTTTTATCGTCAATATAGTAATCTGCGTTTGGTTTACCCATATATATTTTGTCATAACACACACCCCAGTCCGTTAGTTGTTTTGTTGTTAGTTCGAGATAGTCTATTTTAGAAACAAAACCCCTTGCAGTATAAAAAATTATAGTATTTCCATCTTTTTTTAATTTATTTATCTCAATAATTCTTTCTTTTATAGGCTGTGAGTTAGCATAATCTATACCTTGGGTTTCACAGATAGTATCATCTATATCAAAACAATATATTTTACTCATTATCTCTATCTTTAATCAGTAATTCAGCGCTGTCTAAGTCAAATTTTGTATCAACATCCACTGATTCTAAATGACTCATAACAAAATATTTGACATTTCCTTTCCAAAAATTTCGATTTTTTTTAAATGAATCCCACTTTGCTACATAAAAACCTCCGTTAGGTCTAAATTTTGGGTCATGATTCTGAGAGCGAGTATTTCCTGTTATCAAGGGGGAATTTTCATGTAAGTTGATATAATCACCTTTGACTGGGACATTTAATTCTATAGGAAAGTTGTAAGATGTAACACTAATTATCCCATCATCATGCTCAGAAATTAACTCAAATGCTTGATCTAAATGCTTATATGTTCTAAGAGGACAAGTTGGTAACATTAATGTAACAAAATCATATCTCCTTGTTGAGTTATCTACAATATGTTCAACAAGTTGGAGTGCGGTACTTGTATCTGTTGCAAGAAAGCTTTCCCTTTTATGTCTTGAAACTTTATCATCATGACAAGCAATATCTAATATTTCATCACTGTCAGAGGACACTAATATATCTGTTACATATTGTGATTTTAAAGCGGCTTCAACTGTATATAAAACTAAAGGCTTACCGGAAAGTTGTAACTTATTTTTGTTTTTTAATCTTTTGGACCCTCCCCTTGCAGGAATTATTACCAAATTAGAGAGGCTTTTATTTTTTAATGTCATTAATTTATAAGAATAACAACTATAAAAAGAAGCAGATAAATTAATAAAGAAAAATATCCACCAAACCTGAGAGTTTTTGTATATTTTATGCCACGTTCTTTACACAGTGTACACGTCACAAGCATTCTTTCTGGAAGTAACTTTATCCAAAGCTGATTTTTTATACATTGTATGCACCTACTCATACTCTTACTTTAGACTAAGTCTTGAATTTTAAATTTTGTTTAAAATAGTTGTACAGGAATGTTATTTAAGAAAAAAAACAATAACATAGTATCTTTTTTTAAAAAAAATTAGTTGGCTTATATTATCTGTTTATTTTAATATCATCAATTTTTGTATCTATCACTTTATCAAATCATATAAAATTTGTTTAGTGTACTATTACTTTTTTAGATTCTGCTAAATTTCTGATTGCCTTTTTTTCCTCTATTGGATCGTGAAGCTTGTAGTTTTCAGAACTTGGTCTATTCTCAAAATAATGAGTTCTTGGTAATAAATCCAAATCAAATCCAAATATATGAGGAACTATGTTAACTGATACACATAGAGCAATCATTATTGTCCCTATTTGTAAATTTTGTTCACTTTGAATATCTATTTCTTTTTTTAATGATTTTAAACTAAGATAATCAAACTTAAATAACCGGCTAGATTTATGAGTATTCTGATCTCTTCGTTCCCATGGCCCCTCATGTGGACCTATATACAAAATATCCTGATTTCTTAATTTTTTTACAAAATTTTTTGGTGAATTTGAATATCCTTGCTGAGATATGTCAGTGTTATCGAATACATGATTATTAACTGCTCTTAAAGTAGTTTTTGTTCCCGTATGTTTTATATAAGTTTTTGATACTGGAGATCTGTTAAACCGAATTACATTGTCGAATTCGTCTATAAATTCACCAAAATTATTTGATAAAAGGTTACTACTTGCACCTACGATAGCTACCGAATTATTAATAGAGTAGTCTGGTGTTATGTTTGGAAGCTTAATTATCACAATTAGAATAATATCGGTAAAAAGAAATTTTTTATATTTATTTGAGAATATATATTAGATATTTAAGAAACTACATAATTAACGTAAATTTTAGAAATTTTTATCTTTTATATCAATACAAAAAATAAAAGTTAATACTTTTAAGTTATTTTTCCAACGAAGTCTTTTCTAAAAACTAGAAATTCCACAAACATTGTGTCAATTTTAATAATCTTTGTATTAAATTTTTTTACTCAACAAGTGAAAAATAAATCCTATAATATATTTTAAATGATTAAAAATATAACTAATTATGTACCAGAAGTAAAAGAAAATGGTTACCTGAAGGTCAATGACCTTATCACAGAAGTTGATACTCTCTCTTTAGAAACTCAAACCATTAAAGCCTTTAAAAAGGCAAAAAAGGAATATTTTCACCAACAAACTGATTTTGTAAAAGTATTGAGTATTACGGAAGAAGTATCAAAAAAAGAAAAGTATTTTAAGTACTTAAATGAAATTTTTAATGATAGTAGTCTTTCAGAATTTGTAAATGAATATTTTGAATCAAAAGATACAGAAATTTCAAAAATATTCCTCGCTGAATCATCAAACAATGGAGAAAAAGTAGATGTTTTACCCTATAAAATGCATTTTGATAAAACAAGGTATTTAAAATTTATGATATATCTTAGAAACGTATCTGAGGGAGATGGGGGTGTTACGTTTGCTAAAAAAGAATGGAATACAAAACTTCAACAAGAACTACTTAAAAGAGAAGCTTTGCAAGAAGAAAATGTTGTTGAAGTTAATGACTTATCTCAAATTGAGGAAATTACTGGTTCAAAAGGAACCGCAGCAATTTTTGACACAAACATTACTCATAAGGCTGGACAGGTTTTAAGTCAAAATAAACGACTTGTACTAAGGATTGATACAAGGATAAATCCTGGACTTTCGTGAAGAAGCTAAGTAAAGAAGAGAATCAAAAACATAAAAATAATAAATACCTCAAGTCTGATAATGTAACTTTCACTCAAAATTTATCAAGCACCGCTGACCTTCAGGGATGGAGAAATAAACTTTTATATACAATAAGCAAAATTGGTAATTTAAACCATGTTAATGTTTGTGATTTTGGTTCTGGACTCGGAGACAAAGCTTATCTAGTAGCAAAACTTATAGAAACTAATAAAGTTTATTGTATAGATTATTCAGATATTGCTATGGAAAAATCAAAAGAAATTATTGAAAAAAAGAATTTTACATTTATTTCTGACGATGTTAACAAATCATCAAACTTTATTGAAGGAAAGTCAATAGATCTTGGTCTTATGTTTGGCTTTTTGCATGAAGTAACCAATGTGCGTGAAGTTTTAGGAAATGTTTATCCGCTTTTCAGAAATTCAGGCCTTTTAATTATTTCTGATAATAATTTGGTTTTTAACTATAAAGATTTACATACAGACTTGAGCAAAACAACTTACAATTTTAAAATCTTGAAAGTTAAAAAGTCTTTATTTACATTTTATTTTGGAAATTTCATGTTTATTAATTATAAAAAACACTCTGGAAGGACAGATAAACTTTTAGCAATTTGTTCAATTAGTTCAAATGATAATATTAAATTATTTTTGAAATTGTTAAAAAAATCTTTCTCTTAAAGTACTTTTTAAAAACTACATTTACTGTTGCTATATATAGATTCATACTGTTGACAATTTGTTTCAAAAAAAGAACTATTGTTAATTAGTTGCTTGAATTTAATTAAAATTTTATCAAAAGTACCCAATAGTAAACATAATCAAGATTGAAAAAGACAGTAACGTCAATTTCCTATTTTTTAAGAAGACTAAAGAAAAATCTTCAACTTTACCTTTTTTGGATTCTTTAAAAACAAAAGAACAAAAAAGAACATAGAGAAATATAGCTATATACAAATATATAGTTTGTAATTTTTCTCCTGTATTATTTTGCAGGTCAAGACTCCAGAAATAAAAACAAGTGCAAGAGAGGCAACTAATTATATGAAAAATCCTATCAAAGTTTATTTTTTTATTATGAGAGATTAAAAGATTTAAATATTCGTTTGTTTTGTGAATTTTATTTGAATTTAATATTGATATTTTTTTTGAATAAGAAAGAATACAACTTGAAAGAAAAACAAATAAAAGTAAGTAGTTTGTTATTGCAACATCAGAAACTACACCACCAATAAGTAATCTTAAAGTAAACATAGTGGCAATTGATAACGTATCTAAAAATAAGATATATTTTAGATATCTTGAATAAATTATCGTTACAAATAAATAAATTAGTAAATAATAAATTGAATTCGGATTAATGAAATAAGCCGCTGAAGTGGAAAGGAACAATAAAATGAAAGAAAATATTTTCCCATTGCTTTCACTTATTATTCCTGCAGATATTGGCCTGTTCTTCTTTTCAGAATGGAGAGCATCTAAGGATTTATCCCTGATGTCATTTAATATGTATGTTGCGGATACAAATATTGAAAAGGTAATAAAAATTAAAAATGTATCAAGAATTGGAAATGAATTAAATTTCTCTGAAAGTATGAAAGGAATAAAAATAATTAGATTTTTTATCCACTGCCAAGGTCTCATGATTATTACATAATGCATAAATTAAGTTTAAACAAACCCCCTCTTAAACATTCAATTGAATAAGAATGTAATTTTCATCTAAAAATCAGCCTGAAGAAATTGTCTCATCATTAATAGAGTATCCTTTACAATCAACGAATTTATCAGGTGGATTAGTGATAATTTGCTTGGAAATGAGTGCTGGCGTTATTAAGTAACGATATTGGCAACTATAACCTAAATCCCATACAAAACTGTTACTATCTATAATCACAGTATCATAATTTATAAAATTCGAATACTCTTTAATTAATTTTCCAAACTCCATTTCATAATTTACTTCATTAGAACTTTCTGGAAAAGCATTGAATAAATTTGATTTTATTATTGCTAAATTGCCTCCTTTAAAAAAAGTAAGGCCAAAGATTAGAACAGCAAGGAAAATAATTGAGTTTTTAGATTTAATATATTCTCGAGATGTAATGACAATAAATATAAAAACCATGAACTCAAGAAAAAATGATTGATTCCAACTATTTATAAAATAGCTGAAAATTATTGAAGAAGTAAATAATAAAATTAGCGTTAGCTTATGTGTCTTATTTAAATTATATAAATTTAACAAAACCAATAAAAAAAGAACAATCGAAGTTTGAATTTTATAATCTGCATCCCAAATTTTTAGACTACTTGTATAGATAGAGGTTATAAATAAAATATTTATGGTTGGATAAGAAAACAAACCGACAACCATAATTAGATTGCGATAATCTATCTTTTTGAAATTTAAATTTATTATTAGAATCAAAGCCAACGCTAAGCCGGTCATTACTTTAGAAATAAAAGTGAGGTTTAGGATTATTGACAATAAAACCAAATTTCCAAAACTTATTGATTTTTTTTTATTTATTTGATTCAAATAATCAAAACCCAATATAAAGAATATAACTGAAACTTCGAATGGTAAATTATTGAATGATTTAGTGCCCCAATAACTATTCACTAAAGTAAGGCTCACTAGGATTAAGTAAAATAAAAATAAGTTACCTACTTTTCTATTTTTTGAAATTAATAAAAAAATAACCGAAGGTATAAAAACTATTTGGAAAAAGTATAAATTGAATATTGTGGATTCTCCCGGATTAATTGTATTTGAAAAAATGCTTAAATAGATTTCAGAAAAATAATGAGTATTAATTCTATTCAAATTATTAATACCAGTGGTAGGAACTCCAGTAACATAAAACATATTGGCAATGGCAGCTCTAAGAAGAGAATCATGATGAAATGTTCCATCTAATATATTTATTTCATGTAAAGGAGTAACTAACTTTCTAAAAACTTGAGTGTAAATTACATAACTTGAGCCAATACTGCCTAATAGAAATGAAATTAATTTTTCAACATAATTATCATATTTAAATTCAGTACTCTCAGTTGTTTTTCTATATAGAAAAGTTAAAAGAAAAATACCTAAACAAATGATTGATATAAATTTATTATTTGTAAATTTTGATAAATAAAATAAAAATGTATGAAAAAAAAGTAACAAAATAAAATATTTTTCAAAATTATTTTCTGACGAAAGTTTTGCAATAAAATAAAGTAAGATTGCAGTATAAATTGAAACCAAATAATACTGGTTCAAATTCAAATTAAAATTAAACCTATTTAAAAAAAAATAAAATATACTAAATGAAAATGATCCAAAAATAAGCTGGACACTGTAAACTCTCATGTTAAAAAAATTTTGAAAACTTTTTGGTATCATAACTACGTTTAATATTAACCTAAAGGAAAAAGATTTAAAGAAACTTACTACAGATTTCATATCTAATTATGTAAGTTGATAGCTTTGATTTAGTTTGTTTTCAAAAATTTTTATGTGAGTGTCTAATACTTTTTATAAAAGATGAACCATTCGATAAATTTCAACATCCAGCTAATCACTAGCTATACCGTCAGGATAATAAATAATAGTGTGTAGATATTTAAATGGTTCTACATTCTTATCTGTTACTTTACAGTCAAGCTCATCCCAACATAATATATTCCTAGGGTAAATCCCCCAACCGTTTTCACTTTCATAATATTCCCCTTTATCTTTAGTTATTTCGATAGCGGTTAAAGCAAAATTTTCAGAAATCATTGAATTATATGAATACCCTCTTGGTAGTTGAATTAAAGTCAAAATAAAAATTACAACAGTAATTTTCTGGAATGATTTAGTATTATACGATAATTCCCTGTCTTTAAACAAAAAAGCTATATAAGAAGTAAGAATAGCCCAAAGTCCATACCCATAACGGATATTTCCGTAATTTGAGATATACCAAATTATAAAGTTTACTAATAGAAATATGACAAAATAGTAATTTACTATTTTTGAAGATGTTTTTTTATTATTGACTTTTACGGAGATAGCAAAAAATAATAAAATTAGGATTCCAAGAGTTATGGGGAAGTTGATGATGAATTGATCGTTTTTCGACCAATTAAACCAATCTGTAGCTTGTTGGAGTACGCTTAAGTCTGAATTGAGTGATATGGGTAAACCTCTCATTGTATTTTGAATGAAATCGATTTGAACTGGTTCATGCCAAGACAAGAAGGGAAGACAAGTTTGTTCTATTGGGAAAAAGAAACAACTTGATATAATGATATTTTTTAACAGCCACATCGTCAATATTCCAATATGAAATTTTATTTTCAAAAGGACACTAAAAAGCGATATTTTATTCCTTTTCATAAACATTATAAGATAGGGTAATAAAAGAAATATTAGGTATGCACCAGTCTGTTTTATTTGGACGGTGAACAGTGAAAGAAGAACAATTGAGTAAAAATCATGAGATTCGAATTTATCCTCAATTAACTCATTCACTATTAGCAAAGTAATCAGGTAGAACATTAAACCTACAGCAGCATCATATTTACCAACTGTTAAGAATTGATAGAACCCATTACCTCCACCTTTGTATCCAAAATTATCCAAAAATCCAAATATTAGAATTCCTATTCCAGAAAATTGATAAAATCGATTTTTACTCTTCGAGATGAAATAAAGAATTATATTAAAAAATACAGTAAAAAAAATAATTTCAATTAATCGAATTGCGACCCAATTTTCCTTAAGCCAAAATAATGATGCTACGTATTCAAGTAATCCCGACCACCCGAACCAGAGGTTTAAGTTGGTCGCTCCAAATACTATTGTTTGTTCCCTTAACATTAATTGATGAGGCAAGTGATAAAGTCCTGTATCCCAGCCAAGCCATACACCATACGTAGCAATACCTAAAATACCTGGAATAATAAAGTCTTCAATTAGGAGAATTTTTTGAAATTTTGGTACGCTGTTTCTATAAAAATCGTAAATTATTACAAGTAATCCAACTAAAAAAATTGGAAGACCAAAGTTTTTGAGTGGAGAAAAAAAGTTAATCACTACAACAAAATTTCCAATTAGAAAAATAGGGATTAAAGGATAAAAATACTTAATCTTAATATCTGATATGTATTCAAAACTTTCTTTTTTTCCTAATAAATTAATTACTGACCGACCTAAATATTTACAATAATTAAAAACGATTATAGAAATTACTATATTCATATAATTAATAATAACAACTAAAGAGGTTATGAAGATACTCTTATATTTTGTTAATTCCTATATTTGATAAACTTTATAAAAGTAAAATATTTAAAAAAAATAGTTCTTAGGATATTATTACAAAATGGAAATTAACTATAAAGGCCGTGGAGATGGACTAGGCAACAGGTTATTAGAGATTGCTTTTTTAGAATACATGGCTGCAAAAAATAATATAAAAATAAATTATATCTGGACCAACAGCTTGAACAGGTTAGACCGGACTTATCCAATTTTAATTCATTCAAAAAATGTTCAACTTTCAGAGAATCCTGGACTTGAGGTCAATTTTGATAAATATTTCGATAAAAAATCTTCAGTAAGGTCAATGAATAAGGAAGATTGGGCATACTATGCAAATTTTATTAAACCAAATTTTACCTTAGTAGAAACTAACAAGGAAATAGTTTCTGTACATCTAAGAGGCGGCGATAAGATTATTAATTTAAATAAGCAATTTTTTAAAAACTATTCAACAAAGAAAAATGGACATTTTTTCAACACTAATCTCCAATATAAATATTTTCAAAACAAGTCAATAGATTATTTGAACTCTACTAAACCAGAAAGTTTATTTATTTGTTCAGATTCCGATACTGTTAAGAATAATTACCAAAAAAAAATAAAATTTAAACACAGCTATCAGCAGCATATGTTTCAAACAGAGATCCCAGATGTATATTTTGATTTTTTTAATCTAGCTTTCTCAACAAAAATAATCATGGTCTCTAAGTTTTCTTCTTTTGCGATTATGGCATCCTTAGTGGGAAAAACGAAGCTAATGGTCTATAAAGGAACAGAAGTTGAGGATAGATTTTCTAAATATGTAGAGTATTATTAACAGTTCTTGATCATATTTTGCACTTTTCAATAATACTATGTTTGTCAATTATAAAATTTTTGCTGTTTCTAGTCTAAATACGAATGTGCTAAATATTTTTCATTTATTCTTTTCATTTCAGCATCTACATAAGTTCTGTCTGAGCTTTCAGCATTTTTGTAATAAATAAAATCTAGCATCAAGTTATTTTGAGATTTCTCATCCAAGCTATATTTCTCTAACAAGGCTCTATCAAAATCATGTGGCAGAGCGAACAGTGAAAGTAATTTATTTCTTTTGTTAATAGATTTAGCAAACTCAATAAAATCAACAGATTCTTTTATCCAGAACTCAATTTTTGAATCTAAATAACTGTGCTTAAAAGATCCATATCTTATACATAAACTGTTTAAATCATTGCTTGTATCGAAATAAGTTGTGTAGATTACTTTTTCAAGACTGAAAAATTTTAGAAATGATTAGGTTTTTTATAGATAATTTTAGGTTATTTTGTGGAAAAGGGATTGGGTAGTATTTAGTAATTCTCCTAATTATTTTGTTCCATATTCTGTTCTTCATAATAATATTTTAATTTTCTATCTTAAATAGATTTATTTTAAAAAGATTTATTAGATGAATTAAAATAGCTATCGATACAGAAAAAATTATGTAAAACAATAAGTCAAAGTAATATATTTCATCATTCGTATTTATTTTATAAAGTCTTTCATATGCATACATTAAATTTGGCGAAGAATAAAGAAAAACAAAAAAAGAAGTTAATATTAAAGTGTTTTTATCACTCACTAACGACTTAATAACAAAAAATAAAAAAATTAAGCGATAATCATAATTAGCAAACAATCCAGAAAATATAAACAATAATACATATGGAATAATTTCAATTTTCAAACTACTAAATTCAAATTTTTGAAATACAAAAATCCCAAATAAAATTGATAAAATTAACAAAATTAAAAATACTGTATTTTTTGATATGTTCAAAAGCTCACTTATATAAAGTGAATCATTAGCAAGTCCATAGGCTCTATAACTTTCTGTTCTTATTAATCGATCGCCTAGTGTATTAGACTTTAAATTGTCATAAATTAAATAAATGATTCCTATAATTGAAAATATATAATTTATAAAATGCCGAAAATTATTTGATTTAAAGATATCGATGATTGTATAACCTATCAAAAAGACTATTGGATAGATTTTTATTAAAGTAAAAAATAACAATAAAATATTTCTTATTAAAACATTTAGTTTTCTTGTGTGGATAAAATATAGTGAAATAAAAATTATTAAATCAATATTTAATCTGAATAATGCAAAATTCACAGGTGGGCTAAGGAAAAAAAGAGTTACAAAAATAAATGATTTTTGATTTAGATCTTTAATACTCTCTAAATAAATCCAAACTATTAATATAAATGAGATAAAAGCAAACATTAATGTAGTTATCCAAATATCACCGTTGAAAGAAATAAAATCAACAGCAGTACTATATCCTTTGTAGGGGCATTCAATAGCATCACCTGCAAATCTTATGTAATATTGATTAGTTTTTTCAGGAATTTGATTACAGTACATTTGAAAAAGAAATGTTTGAAAATCCAACAAAATATTTTCGCTATAGAATTTTCCATCTAAGTAAAGATAATTTTGTTGGCTGAACATATTGTATAAATAGAGCAAGCTATTTTTAAAAATTGGTAATAATCTCATAACTATTAGAAAGAAAATTGTTTGCAATGTTATTATTTTTTTATGATGTCTTCCAAATTTTATGTCATTATTTGACTTATATAAAAGCATTAAAGCTATCAAAGATAAGAAAACAAATATATCATAATCAACAAATGCAGTAACTATTATCACAACAAAAGAATTTTGAAGACTTAAGATTTTCATTGTCTCACTAACTTCCACAAAATAACTAGAGCAAGAAATTGATTTACCATAATATGATTTAAATAATTTAGTCCAAGTGGATACGCAAAAAATACATTTACAGAAAAAGTAGCAATAAAAGTATTTATGATATAAAAATTTAAGTTTATATTTTTTAATTTAATCAAAATTACAGAAAAAATTATTAATGCAATGTTTGAAATTATAAAAAATATTTGTTTGTTAAAAAAAACAGTAAAAAATTCTTGATTAATATTTTTTTCAACAATAACCCCATTGCAAAATAGTAAATCTAAAAACCCGCCACCATACCTTCCAGTAAAAAATATTTGAAAATTGTCAAGATACTGACTTCTTAGATTTTCAGGGCAAATTTTTGAAGAATATAAATATTCGAATATTAATAAACTTGTAAAAATTAACAAGTTGAATAATGTTAAAATTGCTTGTTTATTTTTAAAATAATTATTCACTTATGTTCTTTATAAAGTAAAAATCTTTACCTGAGGTTTGATCGACAATTTTTTTATTTAACTTCTTATATATCATTGTGGCCAGAGGCAGAATCGAACTGCCGACCCCTTGTTTTTCAGGTAAGGGCAAACCATTTGACCTGAGCTAAGTATAACTTATTTAGTTTGATTTTACGCTCGTTGTAAACAGGCTCTGTATCGCAGTGAGCGGTAAATAAAACAGAATTTTATAGTGATCAGTTCTAACTTTGTTCCAACTTTTGTTACTAAGTTGATTATTGATCTAAATTTTTTGTATTTAAATACAGTAAGTAATTATTGACTATAAATTGAAAAATCTAATCTTAAAGAGTCAAGAAACTGAACCCTGTTTAAAGAAGTACTGAGCAGATTATTATAAGTATCAACATTGATTCGATCTGGAAAATATTTTATAGCAATGTATAAAAGTAAAAATTCGGCAAGGTCTTCCCTATCTGGATAATCCTGTGCATATGTGCTTATAAACTGATCATCATTTAATACTGCCTGAGTCCAACCTTTTGTTTGGTAAATTTCATAATCTAAAGAAGTGTGTACTGCTTCATGTATTAAAGTCTCTTCAACAATAATTCCAACAGATTCATTTTGATAAACATCAGCCATACCAGTGTGAATTAAGATATACACTTGGCCTACTAAAATTTAAAGACTTAACCAATTGTTAAGTCTTTAAATTTTATTTATAATCTTTAATATTACATTGTGAATAATTTATTACATATCATACCAGCAGCAGGCAAGGCAGATAGAATTGGTGGGATACCCAAATTTTTGCTTCCTATAGGGTCTAATAATTTTTTAATCAAATTTCATGTTCAAAATCTTTTAAGTGAATTAGAAAATTGTAAAAAAGTTATTGCTGTAAATTCAGAAAATTATGAAACTGTAAAAAGAATGGACCTTAATGCAGAGATTTTAACAGTGGATACCTCTTCAATGAATGAGACTGTAAATATTGTTATATCAAAATATCCAGAATATGAAAACTATTTGCTAACCATGCCAGACACTTACTACAGAGACCATAAAATAATAGATGATCTGGTCGAATACTATTTTGATTCTAAATCTTTAATCTCAACAGCACTTTGGAAAATTCAAAACCACCAAATTGGAAATCTTGGTCAAGTAAATGTATCGTCAGATTATATAGTTGATGTAGTCGACAAGGATTCTTCGTGTAAGTATAAGTTATGCTGGGGATCAATAATATGGCATAAAGATTTGAATAAGTATATTTTGAACGAACAATCACATGTTGGATACATGTTAAAACCAATAATAAATTCTGGCCACAAAATTTCTTTTAAAAAAGCCGAGGATGTTTATTATGATTGCGGGACTTTTGAGGAATACTCATTATTAATTCGCTCACTAAATTAACAATATGGTTCAAGTTTCTGTCTGCATACCAACATTCAATTCATCCAAGCATATTACTGAATGCATAGAGTCAGTTTTAAATCAAAGTTTTTCAAACTTCGAAATAATAGTTTGTGACAATGGATCAACCGATAACACAGTAGAATTAATAGAATCATTTAATTCAAAAAAGATAAAGCTGTATCTAAATGAAACAAACATTGGTATGGCGGGTAATTTTATCAAAGTTTGTAAATTAGCCAGTGGACAATATATTAAACTATTAGCTTCTGACGACCTTTTGGAGGCTAAAGCACTTGAAAAATCTGTAAACGCGTTTTATGAGAATCAAAATTTAAGTTTAGTTGTTACTTCAAAAAATCTAATTGATAACAATTCGAAAATTATTTTTAAGAATTTCTCATCTATAAAAAATGGAAGATACAAAGGTAAAAAAATAATTAAGAAAATTATTCGAAGTGGTAGAAATCCAATAGGAGAGCCTAGCTTTGCAATGTTTAAATCTGATGATTATTCCAAGATAGGTGGCTTTGACAAAAATCATTCGTTACTACTAGATCTTGATTTATGGTTAAAACTTCTAAATATTGGTGATTTATATTTTATAAACATTCCTTTAGGTGGTTTTAGAATACAACCTGAAAGTAACAGCGTTAAAAACAGCGGGTTTAAAAATTATATTTCTTGGTTAGAATTAATCAAGGAATATGGTGTTAGAAAATCGTCAAGATTTTATATTAAATTAAAAATATATTTTTTTATTATCTTAAAAAAGATTTTTTATAAAATCTATTTAAGAAATTAAAAACATCACTTATGTTTATACTTGATTATGAAAAAGATCGAAGTAATAGTACCTCTTCTTAACGAATTTGAAGTTATAGAAGAACTTCTTCTGGAAATAAATAATTTATTTGATGATTTTAAAAATGATAATGTTGATTTAGGCCTTGTATTAGTAGACGATGGTAGCGATGAAGAATTTAAAAAATTACTAAAGAATTACAAGAAAAAATATGATTTTAAATTAATAGAGCTATCAAGAAATTATGGACAACAGACTGCTTTTAAAGCAGGAATACAGCAAACAAATGCAGATGCCGTAATCTTAATGGATGGAGATCTGCAAGACCCTCCTTCTTTAATACCAGAAATGATTGAGGCTTATATAAGTGGTTTTGAGATTGTTAATACTATTAGAAACAAGAGAGAAAAAGAAAGTTGGTTTAAAAAATTTTCTGCTTCTTTATTTTACAAATTGGTTGATAACAATTCAAATATTAATTTGACAAGAAATTCCGGAGATTTTAAGTTAATTTCTACAAACTTAATCGAAATCATAAAATCTACTAAGGAAAATGATATTTATTTACGAGGATTAGTGGACTGGTATGGGGGGAAAGTATTATATTTAGATTACGATAGACAACCTAGATTTGCTGGTAAGAGGAAATATAAATATAGGCAAAGTTTTGACCTAGCATTAAATGGACTAGTTTCTTTTTCAGATTTCTTTCCTAATATATTACTTAAACTATTTATAGGTTTTTTAATAATATTTTTTGGAATAACAATATTTTTGTTTTCTTCTATAATTTCAAGCTATGATAATCTTGTTCGTGGGTGGTCATCTATAGTTGCAACTCTCTTGTTTATTAGCATTATTCAAATTTTTGGTTTTTTCTTTATGGCAATATATTTGAACAAAATATTTCATCAAACTTCAGGTAAAAATAACTATCAAATATCTAACATTTCTTAATTTATTTTTTTGATCGAACAAATAGATGTTTGAAGTTCTGATTTGTTTATGAAGAGCAATAGAGCCTATGTTTATTGTGACCAGAGGCAGAATCGAACTGCCGACCCCTTGTTTTTCAGATATGGGCTAACCTTTTGACCTTAGCTAAGTATAACTTATTTGATTTGATTATACGCTCGTTGCTAACAGGCTCTAGACAGCAGTGAGCGTATA
>Ga0075480_10000606_pt1 | contig 21455 bp, 20 predicted proteins | sample DEB08_DNA_7_FD_81590 | JGI IMG/M metagenome (GOLD analysis project Ga0075480, IMG submission 81590) | Aqueous microbial communities from the Delaware River and Bay under freshwater to marine salinity gradient to study organic matter... | ecosystem: Environmental > Aquatic > Marine > Coastal ... | reverse complement strand
CCGCGCCTGCACGTCGGCCCGCTCCAGCTGCGTGCGGTGACGGTCCTCGCGGTGACGGTCGACGGCGGTCGCGGCGGTCGCGGTGGCCTCGCGGGCGGCGTCGACGCGGCCCCGGAGCGCGTCCCGCTCGGAGGCCCGGACGGACCGGGACGCGTCGGCCTCCTCGAGCGAGACGGCGAGGACCTCGCGGGCCCGGGCGGCGATCGCCTCGAGCCGCTCGCACCGCGCGACGCCCTCGCGCCGGGCCTCGCGCCGGGCGACGGCCCGCTCCTGGGCGACGTCGATCTCGTCGGCCTCGCGGCGCAGGGCCGCGACCTCGCCGTCGAGCCGGCCGACCTCGTCCTCGGCCCGCTGCAGCGCGATCCGGGCGGCGAACACGGCCTCGCGGGCCTCGGTCTCGGCGGCGGCGAGGGCCTCGGCGTCCCCGCCGACCTCCGCCCGGGCCGTGTCCAGCGCCTCGCGGTCGGCGGCCAGCGCCGCGTCGAGCTCGTCGCGCTGTCCGACGAGCAGGGCGCGCTGCTCGGCGACGCCGCGCCGCTCCTCCTCCAGCCGCTCCAGGCGATCGGCGGCGGCGGTGAGCCGGGCGTCGGAGGCGTGGAGGGCCTCGACCGCGGCGTCGCGCTCGCCGCGCCGCTCGGCGAGGGCCGACTCGGCCTCGCGGGCGGCGGTCGCGAGCTCGGTCAGCCGGCGCGACAGCTCGGCGACGCGGGCCTCGGCGTCCTCCGCGGCGGCGAGGGCCGCGCCGGCGGAACCGAGCCCCGCCCCGACCCGGTACCCGAGCGGCCCGGCGACGTCCCCGTCGAGCGTCACGAAGGTCAGCAGCGGGTCGCGGGCGTGCAGCGCCAGCGCGGTGTCCCAGTCGGCCACGACGTACGTCGTCGCGAGCACGCGGCCGAGCGTCGCGACGGCGCGGTCGGCGCCGGCCCGTCCGGCCGCCGGCCGCACGACCTCGGTGACCGCCCGGGCCCGCGCCCCGCGCAGCCGGTCGAGGGTCGCGACGCTGAGCGGCGCCGGGGGCAGCGACGCCGCCCCGGTCGCCTGCGCGGTCGGGAGCAGCGCGGCCCCGCCGTGGCGGGCGTCGCGCAGCCAGGCCGCGGCCCGGCGCAGCGCCGGCTCGGCCTCGACGGCGACCGCGCCGGCCAGCGGGCCCAGCGCCGCGGCGACGGCGCGCCGGTCGGCGTCGTCCACCTCGAGCAGGTCGGCGACCGCTCCGAGGACGCCGTCGAGGTCCGCCGCGACCAGGGCGTCGGCCCCGCGGGACGCGTCGGCCGCCGCGGCCCGCAGCGCCTCGGCCCGGGCGGCCTGCGCGGTGCGGTCCGACTCGGCGGTCCGGACGTCCGTCTCGACCGCGGCGCGGCGCTCGTCGGCGGCGCGGAGGCGGGCCTCGGCCAGGTCCACGGCGTCGGTCAGCCCGCGCTCGCCCTCGTCGAGACGCTGGATCTCGGCCCGGACGGTGTCCGCCTCGCCGGTCAGGGTCCCGTCGCGCGCGTCGAGCTCGGCGACCCGGGCCTCGATGCGGCCGCGCTCCTGCTCGCGCGTGGTGACGCGCTGCTCGAGGACGGCCACCTCGCCGCGGCGGCGACCGCGGGCCTCGGCCGCGGCGGCGGCGTCGCGCGCCTCCGCGACCGCCGCGGCGGCGGCGTCGCGAGCGGCCTCCCGCTCGGGCCGGGCGGCGACGAGCTCGTCGGCCCGCGCGCGGAGGTCGGCGCCGGACCGCTCGAGCAGCGGCTCGCGGACGGCCTCGGCCAGCCGGCGCCGGGTGGCGACGACGAGGTCGTGGGTCCCGCGGAGCCGCTCGCCCAGCCGGGACAGCGCGTGGTACCGATCCTCCTCGACCCCGCCGACCCGGGCGGCCTCGTCGAGGGCGGCGGCCGCCGCGGCCTCCTCGGCCCGCGCGGCGGCGAGGACGTCCTCGAGCCGCTGCTGCTCGGCCGTCGCCTCGTCCTCGCTGCGCCCGGCGGCGAGGGCCTCGCGCTCCAGCAGCGCCGCCTCGCGGGCGGCCCGCTGCACCCGCACCTCGCGCAGCTCCGCCTGGAGCGCCGCGTGACGGTCGGCGGCCCGGGCCTGCTGCTCGAGGGGACGGAGCTGACGCCGCAGCTCGCGCAGCACCGTCCGGAGCTTCTCGACGTGGCCGTCGACGGCCTCGAGCTTCCGGACGGCCCGCTCGCGGCGACGGCGGTGCTTCAGCACGCCGGCCGCCTCCTCGATGTACCGCCGCCGCTCCTCGGGCCGGGCGTTCAGGATCTCGTCGAGCTGCCCCTGCCCGACGATGGTGTGGAGCTCGCGACCGAGCCCGGTGTCGCTGAGCAGCTCCTGGACGTCGAGGGCCCGGACCTCCTCGCCGTTGATCTCGTAGGTCCCGAGCCCGTCCTCGTCGACGGTCCGGGCGACGCGGACCTCGCCGAACGAGCCGGCGCTGCCGGCCGTCCCGATGCCGAGCCCCTCCAGCCGACCGTCCGAGTTGTCGATCGCGATCTCGACACGGGCCCGACGCGCCCGCGCCCGCCCGGGCGAGCCCGCGAAGATGACGTCGGTCATCGCGGTGCCGCGGACCTTCCGGGCCGAGTTCGTCCCGAGCACCCACGACAGCGCGTCGACGACGTTCGACTTCCCGGACCCGTTGGGTCCGACGACGACGGTGATGCCGGGCTCGACCGAGAGGGTGGTGCGGTCGGCGAAGGACTTGAACCCGCGGAGCGTCAGCGACGTGAGGAACATCAGCCCTGGCACCGCGGGCAGTGGTGGGCGTGCACGTCCCTGCGCAGCTTCGTGCGGAGGATCGACGTCCGGCACCGCGGACAGGGCATCCCGTCGCGGCCGTGGACGTTCAGGTGCCCGGCCGGCGTGCCGTCCTCGTCCACCGGCGAGTCCGGGTCGATGTCGTCGAGCACCGACCCCGACGCCTTCATCGCGGCGACGAGGACCTCCTGCGCCGAGCGGTACAGGCGCCGGAACTCCTGGGCGCTCAGCGAGGACGGGGCGCGGTCCGGACGCAGTCCGGCCTCCCAGAGGATCTCGTCGCTCGAGACGTCGCCGAGGCCGACGAACCGGCGGGGGTCCGCCAGCCCGACGCGGAGCGGATCGTCGGGGTCGGCGAGGCGGCGGGCGAAGTCCTGCCACGGCGGCGGGTCGGCCAGCAGGTCGATGGCGCCCGGGGCGACCTCGGCCTCGCCCTCGGCCTCGGCCGTCGGGAGGACGCCGGTGCGCAGCCCCACGGGCTTCCCGGCGTCGCTGAGATGCAGCGCCCCGCCGGCGGTGAACCGCACGGCGGCGTGCGTCGGCGCCTTCACGGGGGCGTCCGGCGCCTCGACGTGGAGCGAGCCGGTCGGGCCGGGATCGACCAGCCAGCTGCGGTCGTCGTCGAGGTCGAGCAGCAGCCGGACCCCGATGCGCCGCACCGCCCCGACGCGGCCATCCGTCAGCTGCTTCGCGAAGTCGGGCCGCGTGCGGTGCCAGGGCTGCAGCACCCCGGGGGTCCGGACCTCGACCTCCCCGACGCGCTTCCCGACGACCTCGCGCTCGAGCTCGCGGCGCAGGACCTCGGCCTCGGGCAGCTCGGGCACCGCGGATCCCTCCCCCGTGCGCCGGACGGCGTGCCCCGACCGGGGCCCGCGAACCCTACCGGAGGCCGCCGAGCGCCTCCCGGGCGGCGACCTGCTCGGCCTCGCGGCGGCTGCGCCCCGTGCCGTGGCCCGTTACGTCACCGACCGCGACCTCGACGGCGAAGGTCGGGGCGTGGTCGGGTCCGGTCCGGTCGACGCGGTACGCGGGGACGCCGAGGCCCAGCGCCGCGGCCCGTTCCTGCAGGGTGGTCTTGGCGTCGCGGGCGTCGCCGCCGTCCGCCCCGCCGACCGCGTGCATCGCGTCGGCGAGCAGCCGTCCCACGAGGGCGTCGGCGACGTCCCAGCCGCGCGATCGGAACACCGCGCCGACGACGGCCTCGAGCGCGTCGGAGAGGAGCGAGTCCTTCTCGGCCCCACCGGAGGCCGCCTCGCCCCGGCCGAGGCGGAGGTGCGCGCCGAGGCCGACGGCCCGGGCGGCGGCGGCCAGCGCGTCGCGGTTCACGACCGCGCTGCGACGCCGCGACAGCAGCCCCTCGTCGGCGCTCGGATCGGCCGCGAACAGCCGTCGCGTCACGGCCAGCTCGACGACCGCGTCACCCAGCAGCTCCAGCCGCTCGCCGTCGGGCTCGCCGGGATGCTCGAACGCGTAGGAGCGGTGCGTGACCGCGGCCCGCAGGACGTCCGGGTCGACGCCGTCGGTGCCGAGGTCGGTGAGGAGGGCGGCCAGGTCGGCGTCCGACCCCGGCCCCCCCGTCATCGCGGCCCCCGCCGGCTCAGGCCTCGACGACCGTCCGGCCCGCGTAGGTGCCGCAGGTCGCGCAGACGGTGTGGGGCCGGCGGGGCGAACGGCACCGCGGGCAGGTCGCGACCGTCGGCGCGGCGGTGCGCAGCCAGCTGGACCGGCGGTGCCGGGTCCGGGCGCGGGACAGCTTGCGCTTCGGGACAGCCATGGGGGACTCCTGGCGCGGCCGTGCGGCGCCGCCGCGCGGGGTGATGAGGTCCGGGGAGCCTACCCGCGTCCGCCGGCGCCGTCCGGCCCGGTCCCGGCCGCGCCGCCCTCGTCCGCGGCCAGCCGGTCCCGGAGGGCGTCCAGGGCCGCCCACCGCGGGTCCCCGGTCGGCCGGTCGCCGTGGGCGCAGGGGGCGACGTTGCGGTCGGCCCCGCAGGTCGGGCAGAGCCCGGCGCAGTCCGGCCGGCAGAGCACCCGGACGGGGACGTCGAGGACGAGGGCGTCGCGGACCATCCGGTCGAGGTCCAGCGCCGTGTCCCCCTCGACCAGGACGTACTCCTCGTCGTCCGGCGCGTCCGCGTCGTCGACGTCGTCCCCGCGGCGTCCGACGGGGCCGCGGACCGTGCGGCGGTGCAGCTCGGCCAGACCGACGCGGCGCGGGTGCAGCGTCGGCGTCAGGCACCGCGCGCAGGGGATGCGCAGCTCGGCGGTGACGTCGCCGCGGACGAGGATCCCGTCGCTGACCGCCTCGAGCAGGAGCTCCAGCCCGACCGGTCCCTCGACGCCCTCGACGCCGCCGCCCCAGGGGTCGTCACCGAACGCGGCGGGGTCGACCGCGGTGTCCAGCTCGCGGCGCCCGCCCGTCCGGCCGAGGAGGCCGACGACGGGGACGCGCACGGGTCAGCGCTCCCCGGCGGCGTCGGACCCGTCGTCGAGCAGGTCGCCGTCGGCCAGGTCGTCGGCGTCGAGCCGGCCGCGGAGCCGCTCGCGCCCGCGCTCGACGGTGGCCAGGGTCTTCTGGAGCACGACCTCGAAGTTCGCGAGCTTGGCGTCGACGTAGTCCTCGGCCTCGAGCCGCATGCCACGGGCCGCGTCCTCGGCGGCCGCACGGATGCGCGCGGCCTCCTCCTCGGCCTCGCGGACGACGTGCTGCTCGCTGACCAGCCGAGCGGACTCCTCGCGGGCGTCGGCCAGGGTCCGGGCCGCGTCCTCCTCGGCCCGGGCGAGGATCTCGTCGTTGCGCTGCACGACCCACCGCGCCTGGGCGAGCTCCTCGGGGAGGAGCGACCGCACGGCACGGAGGCGGGCGGTGACCTCGGCCCGGTTCACGAGGACCGAGGCCGAGAGCGGCATCGTCCGGGCGTCGTCGAGCATCGCGTCCAGCTCGTCGAGCACGTCCTCCACGCGACCGGGGGCGGTCGGGGCGGCGTCCTCGGCGGGGACGGCGGCCACGACGGCGGCGTCGGGCTCGTCGGTCACGGGGGCTCCGGGCGGGGGTGCGCGGAGCCTACCGACGGGCCTCCCCCGCCCCGGGTGTCCGCGTCCGGGCCGGGGACGCGGCCAGGGCGGCGGCCACCGCCGGGCCGACCGCGTGGTCGACGGGACCGCCCAGTCGCGCCACCTCCCGCACGAGGCTGCTGGAGAGGTGGACGTGCGCCGGAGCCGAGACGAGGAACAGCGTCTCCAGTCCCGTCATCGCGCGGTTCATGCGGGCCATCGCGGCCTCCCCGGCGAGGTCCGCGCCGTCCCGCAGGCCCTTCACGACGACGGTCGTACCGCGGTCGGTGCAGAGGTCGACGAGCAGGCCGTCGAACGTCACGACCTCGACGTCGGGGACGCCGACGCGGTCGACCTCGGTCCGGATCAGCGCGGCCCGCTCGTCGGCCGGGAGCAGCGGCGTCTTCGACGGGTTCGCGACGACGGCGACGCAGAGCCGTCCGAGCGCGGCCACGGCGCGGGCGATGACGTCGACGTGCCCGAGCGTGACGGGGTCGAAGCTGCCGGGGTAGATCGGCGCGGTCACGGCCCCTCCGGGGCACCGGCGAGGACGGCGCGGTGCAGCCGCGTGGAACCGTAGCGACGGGGCTCGTCGGGCCGCAGCGCCACGGGCCAGGTCGGGGCCGGCGCCGCCGCGGCCCGCTCCACGACGACGGTCGCGTCGGGGGCCAGGACGGCGACGAGGTCGGTGAGGACCGCGGCCAGCGCGACCTCGTCCAGCGCGTACGGCGGGTCGAGCAGCACCAGGTCGTACGGCGCGCCCGCCGGGGGCGCCCCGCCGGCGGCGGCGCCGAGCAGCCGGGCCGCGTCGCCGGCCAGGACGGTGACGCCGTCGAGGCCGACGCGGGCGACGTTGTCCCGCACCGTCGCGAGCGCCCGCCGGTCCCGCTCGACGAGCGTCACCGCGGCCGCGCCGCGCGACCGTGCCTCGAGACCCAGCGCCCCCGAGCCGGCGTAGGCGTCGAGGACCGACGCGCCGCGTAGGTCCGGGCCGAGGCTCGCGAACAGCGCCTCGCGCACGCGGTCGGCGGTCGGCCGCACCCCGTCGGGCGGCGGGGCCAGCCGCCTGCCGCGGGCCGCGCCGGCGACGATGCGCATCGTCAGGCGACCCCGAGCGCGGCCAGCACGAACGCCTGGACCTTCGCCTCGTCCCGCCAGGCGTCGTACCGGCCGGACCGGCCGCCGTGACCGGCCTCGAGCTCGGTCTCGAGCGCGATCGGTCGCCCCGACGTGGTGGCCGCCCGGAGCGCCGCGACCCACTTCGCCGGCTCCCAGTACTGGACGCGGGGGTCGTTCAGGCCGGCGGTGACGTACAGCGCCGGGTACGGCCCGGGCCGGACGTTGTCGTACGGCGAGTAGGCGCGGATGACGTCGAGGAACGCGAGGTCGGTCGGGTCGCCCCACTCGTCGTACTCGGTCACGGTCAGCGGCAGCGTCGCGTCGGACATCGTGTTCACGACGTCCACGAACGGGACCTCGGCCACCGCGGCCGCGAACAGGTCGGGGCGGAGGTTCAGCGTCGCCCCGACGGTCAGTCCCCCGGCCGAGCCGCCACGGACGGCCATCCGGGTCGCGTCGGCCGCACCGATCGCGGCGAGATGCTCGGCGCAGGCGACGAGGTCGTGGAACGTGTTCGCCTTCGCGGCGAGCCGACCCTGCTCCCACCAGGCCCGGCCCATCTCGCCGCCGCCGCGGACGTGCGCGACGGCGAACACGACACCCCGTTCCAGCAGGTTCAGCCGGCCGGCCGAGAACACGGGATCGATCGAGTGCTCGTACGCGCCGTACGCGTAGACCAGGCAGGGCGCGGTGCCGTCGAGCGCCACGTCCGCGCGGTGCACGACGCTGACGGGGACCTCGGCGCCGTCATGGGACGTCGCCCAGGTCCGGAAGGTCGTGTACGCGTCGCGGTCGTACCCGCCGCGGACCGGCTGCTGCTTCAGGACGCGTCGCGCGCCGGTCGCCGTGTCGAGGTCGATGACGCGGCCCGGCGTCGTCATCGAGCCGTACCCGAACCGCAGGGTCCGGGCGGCGAAGGCCGCGACGCTGCCGAGCCCGACGACCGACGCCTCCTCGCCGAGCTCGAGCACCTCGCCCGCGCCGGTGTCGGGGTCGCAGAGCCGGACCTGGGTCCGGCCGCCGGTCCGCTCCTCGAGCACCAGGTGGTCGGCGAACACCTCGACGCCCTCGAGCCGCACGCCCGGCCGGTGCGGGACCAGCTCGGTCCACCGCGCCGGGTCCGGGTCGTCGAGCGGCGCGGTGACCAGCCGGAAGTCGGTCGCCCCGCCGTGGTTGGTGTGCAGGTACAGCCGGCCGTCGCGGTGCTCGACGTCGGCCTCGACGCCGAGCGCGCGTGGGACCACGCACCGCGGCGCGGTGTCGGGCGCGTCCGCCGGGACCAGGTGCCACTCGTCGACCAGCTTGGTGCCGGCGTGGATCGCGACGAACCGGTCGTCGCGGGTCCGGCCGAGCCCCAGCCAGAACCGCTCGGCCGGCTCCTCCATCACGACCTCGTCGGCGCCGGCCGGGTCGCCGAGGCGGTGCCGGCGGACCTGGTACGGCCGCCACGCCTCGTCGGCGACGAGGTAGAGGAAGGTGCGGTGGTCGTCGAACCAGACCGCGCCGTACGACGCGCGGTCGGTGACCTCCTCGACGACCTCGCCGGTCGCGAGGTCCCGGACGACCAGCCGGAACTCCTCGGACCCGTCGACGTCGATGCCGACGACGGCGAGGCGGTGGTCCTGGCTGACGGCGAACGTGCCGAGCGAGAAGTACGGCAGGCCCTCGGCCTCGGCGTTCGCGTCGAGGATGACCACCTCGTCGTCCGGCGGCGCGAGCGGGTCGACCGGCAGGCGGTGCGTGTCGGGCAGGTCGCCGGGATCGGTCACCCCCGCCGGCGCGGGGCGGCGGCAGTGGATGGGGTACGCGAGCCCCTCCCGCGTCCGGGTGTAGTACAGCCACGGGCCGTCCAGGACCGGCACCGAGGCGTCGGTCTCCTCGACGCGGCCCCGGATGCCCTCGAACAGCGCCTCGACGAGGTCGGCCTGCGGCGCGAGCAGCGCGGCGGCGTACGCGTTCTCGACCTCGAGGTGCGCTCGGACCGCCGGGTCCTCACGGTCGCGCAGCCAGTGCCACGGGTCGTCGACGACCGTGCCGTCGGCCCGGGTCACCGCATGGGGTCGGCGCGGCGCGGCGGGCGCCGCGAGGTCGGGCGGGACGAGGGGCACGGGCGCTCCGGAGCGGTGGTCGGGGTCGCGGGACCGGCGCGCGAGCCTACGGAGCGGACCGCCGCCGTCCCGTCCGGCGCGCCACCAGCGCCACCAGCCGCGGCGAGATCCGGTTCGCGACCTGCAGCGCGGCCAGCATCGGGGGATCGAACACCTGCGCCCGCGGCCGGTCGATCGTGCGCAGCACGATCCGGGCCGCCCGCTCGGGGGTGATGACCGGGATCAGCCGGCCGACCCGCGGGATGTGCTGGTGCGAGTCCGGGTTGGCGTCGAAGTACTCGCTCGAGACCTCGCCGAACAGGACGTGGCAGGACCGCACGCCGGTCCCGGCGAGGTCCTGGCGGAGCGCCTCGTGCAGGCCGCGCAGCGCCCACCGCGACGTCGTGTACCCCGTCGCCCCCGGCCACGGCGCCAGCGAGGCCGGCGATCCGACGTGGACGACGACGCCGCGGCGACGCGCGAGCAGCGCCGGCATGAAGGCCCGCGTCACGTTCCAGGCGGCGAGGAACGGCGCACCGAGCATGCCCGCGAGGTCGTCGTGGCCGGTGTCCTCCAGCCACCGCCACACCCCCGCGCCGGCGGAGTTGACGATCGCGTCGGGGGCGCCGAGCTCGTCGAGCACCCGGGCGGCCATGGCGTCGACCGCGGGACCGTCCGCGGCGTCGAGCGGCGCCACGACCGCCGTCCCGCCGGCCGCCCCGACCTCGGCCGCGACGGCCGCGAGGCGCTCGGCACGACGCGCGACGAGCACCACCGTCCAGCCGCGCGCCCCGAGGGCCCGGGCCGTCGCGGCCCCGATGCCGGCCGACGCGCCGGTCACCACCGCGACGCGCCGCGCTCCCGTCGGGTCCGCGCTCATCCGGTCTCCAGGGCCTCGAGCTCCTCGAGGTCGACGGCGAACCGTCGGGCGACCTCGGCGTGCATCCTCGCACGCGATGGGTCGTCCTGCCCGGGATCCGACGCGACGATCGCGGCGGCGAGCTCCCGGGTCCGCTCGAGGATCGGGAGGTCGCGGGCGACGTCGGTGACCACCAGGTCCGGCGCGCCGGACTGGCGTCGTCCGAACAGCTCGCCCGCCCCCCGCAGGTCGAGGTCCCGCTGCGCCAGCACGAACCCGTCGGTGGTCGCGACCAGCGCGTCCAGCCGGGCCCGCGCGTCCGGCGTCAGGTCGTCGAGCGGCTGCGCGGTCATCAGGACGCAGTCGCTGACGTCGGCGCCGCGGCCGACGCGACCGCGGAGCTGGTGGAGCTGGCTGAGGCCGAACCGCTCGGCGTCCTCGACGATCATCGTCGTCGCCTCCGGCACGTCGACGCCGACCTCGATCACGGTCGTCGCGACGAGGACCTGGGCCTCCCCGGCGCGGAACCGGCCCATCGCCGCGTCCTTCGCGTCGGGCCGCAGCCGGCCGTGGACCAGGGCGACCTCGAGATCGGGGAACACGTCCGAGGACAGGTGCGCGTGGTGCGCGACGGCCGAGGTCGGGGCCGGCCCGTCGTCACCGGCGGCGTCGGACGGCTCGACCAGCGGACAGACGACGTAGGCCCGGCGACCGGCCGCGGCCTCGCGCCGGACGTGCGCGTACAGCCGCTCGCGCCGACCGTCCTGCGACGGGTCGATCAGGGTGGTCCGGACGGGCGTGCGGCCCGGCGGCAGCTCGTCGAGGACGGTGACGTCGAGGTCGCCGTACACGGTCAGCGCCAGCGAGCGCGGGATCGGCGTCGCGGTCATCACGAGCACGTCGGGCAGGACCGACGCGTCGCCCTCGGCGGTCTTCTGCCGCAGCGCGACGCGCTGCGACACACCGAACCGGTGCTGCTCGTCGATGACGACGACGCCGAGGTCCGCGAACCGCACGCCCCGCTCGATCAGCGCGTGCGTCCCGACGACCAGCTGCACGTCGCCGGACGCGAGGTCGTCGAGGATCCGGCGCCGCTCGGCCGCGGTCGTCGCCGACGTCAGCAGCTCGACGCGGAGCCCGCCCGGCGCGTTCACGCCGAGCGGCGCGAGCAGCGCCGCCAGCGTCCGCAGGTGCTGCTCGGCCAGCAGCGCCGTCGGCGCCATCAGGGCCGCCTGCCGGCCCCGGTCGACGGCGGCCAGCATCGTCCAGAGCGCGACCAGGGTCTTCCCGGCCCCGACGTCGCCCTGGAGCAGCCGGTGCATCGGCCGCTCGGCGGCGAGGTCGGCCGCGATGCCGTCGAACGCCCGCCGCTGGGCCCCGGTCGGGGCGAACGGCAGCCCCGCGAGCAGCCGCGCCCCGTACCCGTCGGGGTCCGGCGCGTTGTCGACGCCGACCGTCCCGGCCTCGAGCCGCCGCCGGCGCCACTGCAGCCCGAGCTGCAGCGCCAGCAGCTCGTCGAACACCAGCCGTCGGCGGGCGCGGGTCAGCTCGGCCCGGTCGGCCGGCCGGTGGTACGCCCGCAGCGCCGCGTCGTAGGTCGGGAGGTCCTCGGCGGCGAGCAGCTCGGCGTCGAGCCACTCCTCGAGCGGCCCGACGGCGTCGAGCGCCTTCGCGACGAGCTCGGCGACGCGGTCCGCGGGCAGCGCGCCGGTCGCCGGGTAGACCGGGAGCAGCCGCTGATGCGACAGCGCCTCGGTCGCCTCGGCGACGTCCATGCCGGTCCGGAGGTGCCCGAGCACGGCCGTGCGGGGCGATGCCAGCTGCAGCTGCCCGCGGAACGCCTCGACGCGGCCGCTGAACGCGGCGACCGTCCCCGGCGCGAGCCGGTCGGCCAGCCAGGGCTGGTTGAAGTACGCGACGCGGAACACGGCGCCACCGGCCTGCCGGACGGTCAGCTCGGTGAGGCTGCGCCGGCGCCGACCCTGCGGCCGCAGCGATCGGGTCCCGACGTCGACGACCTCGCCGATCAGCGTGGCCGCCGCCCCGACCTCGACCGCGTCGAGGTCCACGACCTCACCGGCGTCGTGGTGCCGATGGGGCAGGTGGTGCAGCAGGTCGCGGACGCTGCGGACCCCGAGGTCGGCCAGCCGCCGGGCCGCCGCCGGACCGATGCCGGGGACCGCGGTGACCGGGCCGTCGAGCAGCGCCGGCGTCGCGGGGAGCGGGGCGGCGTCCGTCACGCCGCCGCGAGGGCCGCCGCGACGAGCCGGTCGACGAGCGCGGGGAACGGCACGCCGCTCGCGGCCCAGACCCGCGGGAACATCGAGGCCTCGGTGAACCCGGGGATGGTGTTCAGCTCGTTGACGAGCAGCCGCCCGTCGGGGGCGAGGAAGCAGTCGACGCGGGCCATCCCCCGGCCCTCGAGCGCGGCGAACGCGCGGCGGGCCAGTGCCTCGATCGCGGCGGCGGTGGCCGCGTCCACGTCCGCCGGGACGTCCAGCCGGGACGGCACCAGGTACTTCGCGTCGAAGTCGTAGTGGTCGTGGGCCGGGACGATCTCGCCGACGCGGGAGACGTCGACCCGGCCGCCCTCCTCGAGGACGCCGACCTCGAGCTCGCGGGGCGTCGCGACGGCCTCCTCGACGACGATGCGGTCGTCGTGCACCGCGGCCGCGGCGACGGCCGCAGGCAGGTCGGTGGCGTCCGCGACACGGGTGATGCCGAACGACGAGCCCTGCCGCGCCGGCTTCACGAACCACGGCGCCGGCACGGCCCGCAGCTCGTCGAGCACGCCGGCGCGGTCCTCCTCCCACCGCCGCACGTCGAACCGGACGTACGCCACCTGCGGCAGGCCGTGCAGTCGGAACCGGTCCTTCATCGCGCCCTTGTCGATCGCGAGCACCGAGGCGGCGACGTCGGCCCCGACGCAGGGCAGCCCGAGGGTCGCGAACAGCCCCTGGACGGTGCCGTCCTCGCCGCCGGGGCCGTGGAGGACGGGGAACGCAACGTCGACGGCGTGCCGGGCCGCGACCGCTCCGTCCCCGTCGAGCTCGAGCACCGCGGCGCCGCCGGCGCCGGCGACGAGCGCCAGGGTCGGGCCGGCGCCGTCGACCTCGGGCAGGCGACCGTCGACGACGGGCGGGATGCGGCCGTCGGTCCGGGTCCAGCGGCCGTCGCGGGCGATGCCGACGGGGAGGACCTCGTGCCCGGCCTCGGCCAGCGCCGCGAGGACCGAGCGGGCCGAGAGGCAGGAGACGCCGTGCTCCGCCGAGCGGCCGCCGTAGCAGACGAGCACGCGGGCCACGCCACCCCCTCCGGCGCCGCGGAGCCTAACCGTCGGACCGTCGCCGGGGCCGGGCTGGGTAGCGTCCCGGGACAGCACGGACACGACGACGGAGGACGTGATGGCGCAGGTGGACCTCGGGGGCCGGGTCGCGGTCGTGACGGGCGCGGGGGGCGGGCTCGGGCGCAGCCACGCCCTGCTGCTCGCGAGCCGCGGGGCGAAGGTCGTCGTGAACGACCTCGGCGGGTCCCGCGACGGCTCGGGGGCCGGATCGGCGATGGCCGACGCCGTCGTCGAGGAGATCCGCGCCGCCGGCGGCGAGGCCGTCGCGAACTACGACTCGGTCGCGACCGCCGAGGGCGGTCAGGGCGTCGTGCAGTCGGCCCTCGACGCGTTCGGCCGCATCGACGTCGTCGTGAACAACGCCGGCATCCTCCGGGACGTCTCGTTCCAGAAGCTCGAGCCCGACGCGCTGGACCTCGTCCTGAAGGTCCACCTGTACGGCACGTTCAACGTGACCCACGCGGCCTGGCCGCACCTGCGCGAGCAGGGCTACGGCCGCATCGTCTCGACCGCGTCGGGGTCCGGCCTGTACGGCAACTTCGGGCAGTCGAACTACGCCGCCGCGAAGATGGGCGTCGTCGGGCTGACGCGGACGCTCGCCATCGAGGGCGCGAAGTACGGCATCACCGCCAACGCGATCGCGCCGATCGCCGCGTCCCGCATGACCGAGGACGTGATGCCGCCGCAGCTGCTCGAGCGCGTGACGCCCGAGCACGTCTCGCCGGTCGTCGTCTGGCTGGCCTCCGAGTCCTGCACCGACACCGGCCGCATCTTCTCGGTCGGCGGCGGGTACGTCGCCCGCGTCGCCATCGTCGAGGCGCAGGGCACCGCGTTCGACCACGTCCCCACCCCCGAGGAGGTCGGGGACCGCTGGGACGCGATCGGGGAGGTCGGGCTGAGCGGCGGCACCACCGAGATCGGCCACGGCGTGTTCGAGCAGACGGGCCGCATCGTCCAGGCCCTCGGCATCACCTTCGAGTGAGGCCCGGGCCGCCGTCCCGGCGGCCGGCCCGGTCGACGAGGTCCAGCAGCTCGGCGACCAGCTCGGCGGTCGTCGCCGCGGTCGTGTCGAGCACCGCGTCGGGCGGGGCCGCCCCGGCCCGCTCGGCGGCCTCCAGCGCCGCCGCCTCGGCGGCGGCCCGGCCGCGCTGACGCCCGAGCCGCTCCTCGCGGTCCTCCAGCACGACGGGGTCGCAGGTCAGCCGGACGACCAGCAGCGGCAGCCCGGCCGCCGCCGTCCGCAGGTCCGCCGCGACGGCGGGGTCGGTCAGCAGATGGTCCATCCCGACGTCGAACCCGGCCGCGGCCCAGCCCGCGGCGGCGCGGTGCATCCCGTCGACGAGCGCCCGGGACAGCGGACCCCGACGCAGCCGCGGCGTGCCACCGGCCGGACCGTGCGCGACCCCGTCGAGCACCGACGCCATCCGGGCGGCGGGACCCGGGCCGAGCGCCGCGTGGGCGGCGTCGAGCCCGGCGACCAGCAGCGTGCCGTCGCGCCGGTCGGGCCAGACGTCGGCCAGCGCGCGCAGCGTCGTGGTGCGGCCCACCGCCGACGGTCCGTCGAGGACCAGCAGCAGGCCGGGCCGGCTCACGCGCCGAGCCCCCACCGCTCGGACCGCGGCGGCCGCGTCAGCAGCGCCCCGGCGACCGCACCGATGTCCGCGCCGTCACGGCAGACGGCGACGACGGCCGCGACCATCGGCATGTCGACGCCGTGCGCCGCGGCCAGCGCCGCGACGGCCGGCGCGGCGCGCACGCCCTCGGCGACCTGGTCCATCGAGGCCAGCACGTCGTCGAGCCGCTCGCCGCGTCCGAGCCGCTCCCCGACGGTGCGGTTCCGCGAGGCCGGCGACGTGCACGTCGCGACGAGGTCACCGACGCCGGCCAGCCCCTGGAACGTCAGGGGGTCGGCGCCGAGCGCGACCCCGAGCCGCGTCATCTCCGCCAGCCCGCGCGTGATCAGGAACGACGTCGTGTTCGCCCCGTGGCCGAGCCCGTGGGCCGCGCCGGCGACGATCGCGAGGACGTTCTTCACGACGCCGCCGACCTCGGCCCCCAGGCGGTCGGGGTTGGTGTAGACGCGGAAGGCCGGGGTCATCAGCGCGGCCTGCACGCGCTGCCCGCGGCCGAGGTCCGGACCGGCGGCGACGGTCGCCGACGGCGCGCCGGCGGCGCACTCGGCCGCGAGGTTCGGGCCGCTGACGGCGACGACGCGGTCCGGGTCGCAGGCGAGGACGTCGGCGATCACGGCGCTGGCGAACCGCCCGGTCGCGACGTCGAGGCCCTTCACGAGGCTCGCGAGCGTCGCGTCGGGCGGGACGCGGTCGCCCCAGGCGGCCAGCTGGTCCGGGAGGCCGACCGACGGGACGGCCAGCGCGACGAGGTCCGCCCCGGCGAGGGCCCGCTCGGGGTCGGCGGTCACGACGACGTCGGGCGGCAGCTCGGCGTCGGGGAGGTACGCGGCGTTGCGGCGGGTGGCGGCGACGCGCTCGGCGAGCGCCGGGTCGCGGGCCCAGAGCCGGACGTCCTCCCCGGCCCGGGCGTGGAGCAGCGCCAGCGACGTCCCCCACGCACCGGCGCCCATCACCGCGACCGTGCCCACGGCGCCCCTCCGACGCGGCGGACGCTACCGCCGGTGCCGTCGGCCCCCGGGTCCGGGCACGGCCACCCGCGTGACTACGGTGCCCACGTCCACGTCCATGTCCACGTCCGCGCCCCCGACCCCGGAGCTCCCCGTGCCGCGCACCGACGCCGACCTGATCGCCGCCCTCCGCTTCGACCCCGAGGAGGGCACCGTCATCCGCACGCCCCCCGGCGAGGGGTACGGGTACTGGGCCGGTGGTCACAAGGTCACCCACGACCCCGACTCGGGCCGGTTCGTCCTGTTCCACCGCGAGCGGACGCCGCTCGAGCGGGGGCGCGGCGGGTCCTGCGCGGTCTCGGTCAGCACCGACGGCCTGTCCTTCGAGGAGGTGTGGCGGGCCGACAAGGACGAGCTGGCCGCGTCCTCGATCGAGGTCGGCCACGCCGTCCGCCACGGTGACGGCTGGCGCCTCTACGTCTCGTACGAGCGGCCGGCGCAGCGCGACTGGCGCATCGACGTCCTCGAGGCCGACGACCCGTCCCGGTTCGTCGCGCAGCACCGGCGCACGGTCCTGCAGCCGCAGGAGTTCGGCCTCTCGTTCATCAAGGACCCGTGGGTGCTGCCCCGCACGGACGGCGGCGTCGACCTGTACGCCGCGATCCCGTCCCGCCACGGACCCCGGACCGAGGGTGACACGATCCACATCGGCAGCGACGACGCGACCGTGCTGGCCTCCTCCGCCGACGGCCTGGTCTTCCGCCGGCTGGAGTACGTGCTCGAGGCCGAGGGGGGCGACACGTGGGACGGCCACCGCGGCCGGCTCGACTCGCTGTTCCGCGCGGACGGTCGCTGGGTCGGGTTCTACTCCGGCGGCCGGACGATGTACGACAACTACGAGGAGCCGGCCGGCGTCGTCGTCGGTGACGACCCGCGGTCCCTGCGCCGCATCACGACCGACGGTCCGCTGGTGACCTCGCCGCACGGCTGCGTCCGGTACCTCTGGGGCGTGCCCGTCGAGGACCGGCTGTTCGTCTACTACGAGTACACCCGCGCCGACGCGTCGCACGACCTCCGCGTCTCGGTGCTCCCGCTGCCCTGAGCGTCGTCGCGCTGGTCCCGCTCCGCGTCGGCGGGAAGTCCCGCCTGGCCGACGCGCTGGACGTCGACGCGCGCCGCCGGCTCGTGCTCGCGATGCTGGACGACGTCGTCGCGGCGCTGCGGGCCGGCGGCGTCGCCGACGTCCGCGTGCTCGCGGCCGACGACGCCGCGGCCGATGCGGCGGCCGCCAGGGGGCTGGCGGTGCTCCGCGATCCGGACCCCGGTGGTGACCTGCGTGCCGCGGTCGACGCGGGCCTGACGGCGGTCGGCGACACCGACGTCCGCATGGTCGTCGCCGCGGACCTGCCGGCGCTGACCGCCGACGACGTCGCGACGCTGCGCGCGGTCGACCGCGTCACGGTCGTCCCGACGCCCGACGGCGGCACGGCGGTGCTGGCCCTGCCGCCCGGCGCCACGGTCCCGGCGCGGTACGGCCCCGGCTCGGCCGCGGCGCACGTCGACGCCGCCCGGTCGGCCGGCCACGCCGTCACCCTGCGGCCGGACTCGGCCGGCGCGCGGGACGCCGACGCCGCCGCGGACCTCTCGGCGCTGGCCGCGACCGGGGTCGGGCCGGCCACCGCGGCTACCCTCGCCGCCGTCGCGCCGACCCGTCCGACCCGGGGGACCTGATGCCGCAGGGGACGATCCGCCAGTACGACCGGGCGACCGGGGCGGGCTCGCTGCTCGACGACCACCTCGACGAGCACCGCTTCGAGGGCCGAGTCATCGCGGCGTCGGGCCTGCGCGAGCTCCGCATCGGGCAGCGCGTCCGGTTCACCCTCGACGGGGACCGGGTCGCGACCCTGAACCTCGTCAGCCTCTGACTCAGCCCCTGACGCCGTCCCGGCCGGCCGCCACCTCGGCCGTCAGCCGCTCCAGCGTCCGGGCCGACCGCTCGCCGATCAGGTCCTCCGCCGTCGTCCCGGCCGCCGCGGCCTCCTCGCGCAGCCCGTCGAGCACCGCGCTCAGCGCGGCGACGGCCTCGGGGGCGGTGTCCTCCTCCGCGACCAGGACCGCCTCGACCACGGCCTCGAGGTCGGCCCGCGCCACCTCGAGGGGCAGCCGCGGGTCGTCCGGCTCCTCCCGCCAAGCCAGCGCGGCGGCGGCGAGGAACGCCGGCTCGTCGGCCGCGCCCGACGCCGCGGCGAGCAGCACGTGGGCCAGCAGCTTCGCGGCCAGCCGATCGGCGTCCGCGACCGCGGCGACCAGGGCCGCGTAGGGGCCGAGCGCGGCGGCGTCGACGTCGACCGCGTGCAGCCGCAGCAGCTTGGCCCGGACCGGGACGTCCTGGTGCACCTCGAGGTCCGCGGGCGGTGCGCCGTCGGCCGGCCAGTCCGCCAACGGCCGGGCCGCGTCCCAGGCGCCGGCCGGATCGGCCGCCCGCGCCGAGGCCGGCACCGCCAGCGCCTTGCGCGGGTCGACGCTGAACGAGACCAGCCCCCCGCCGAGCTCGGCCCGGCGGGCGTCGGCGGCGGAGCGCTCGTACCAGCCCGAGACGCGCCGCCCGCGGGCGAACCGTCCGGTGGCCGCGGCGTCGAACGCGTCGAGCGGCCCGAGCGTCGCGCCGAGGTCGGCGCGGGTCCGCAGCCCCTCGACCTCGATCGCCGGCAGCCGGGCCGGGGCGGTGCGGTGCCAGACGGTGACGCGGGACATCACGCCACCGCCGCGACGGCGTCGTCGTCGGGGTCGGCCTCGACCTCGTCGGCGTGGACCCCGAGCAGGAACAGCACCGCGTCCAGCCGGTTCACGCTGACCGACGTGTCGGCCGCGGCCCGCACCGCCGGCTTCGCGTTGAACGCGACGCCGAGTCCGGCCGCCGCGATCATGTCGAGGTCGTTCGCGCCGTCCCCGATGGCGACCGTCTGCTCGAGGGGGACGCCCTCCGCCGCGGCGATGCGCCGCAGCTCGCGGGCCTTGCCCGCGCGGTCGAGCACCGGGCCCACGAGCCCGCCGGTCAGCCGACCGTCGACGACCTCGAGGCGGTTCGCCGCCGCGTGCCGGATGCCGAGCCCCTCGGCCAGCGGCACGACGACGTGGTCGAACCCGCCCGAGACGACGGCGACGACGAGGCCCAGGCGGTGCAGCGTCCGCACCAGCGTCCGCGCGCCGGGGGTCAGGCGCAGGCGCGCGGCCGCCGCGTCGAGCGCGGCGACCGGTGCGCCGGCGAGGAGCGCCACGCGGGCGCGGAGGCTCTGCTCGAAGTCGAGCTCGCCGGCCATCGCGCGGGCGGTGATCGCGGCGACCTCGGCCTCGCACCCGACCTCGGCCGCGACCAGCTCGATGACCTCGTCGCGGATCAGCGTCGAGTCGACGTCGAGGACGACGAGCCGGCGCAGCCGCCCCAGCCGGTCGGCCTGGACGGCGACGTCGACGCCGTGGGCGGCGGCGGCGTCGACGAGCACGCTGCGCAGCGTCGCGGGGTCGCCGCCGGCGACGTGAAACTCGAACGCGCAGACGGGCCGGTGGGCGAGGCGCTGGATGCGGGCGATGTTCCCGCCGGACGTCGCGATCGCCCCGGTCACGGCGGCCAGCGGGGCGGCGCCGAGCCGCTCGGCCATCACGGTCACGACGGCGCCGGACACGGGCGCGGCCGGGACCGACCCGCCGTCGGGGCCGGGTTCGAGGCCGACGTCGAGGCCCCGCTCGGCCGCGACCGCCGTGAGCCCGTCGGCCAGCGCCGCGTCGTCGGCGGCCTCGACGAGGAGGTCGAGGGTGAGCCGGCCGCGGACGACCAGCTGGTCCATCTCGAGCAGGACCGCGCCGGCGGCGTCGACCGCGGTCAGCACCGCGGCGGTGATGCCGGGGCCGTCGGGTCCGGCGCAGCGCACGAGCGTCGGCACCGGCCCTCCCTCCACGCGGTCGCGGGAGGGTAGCGATGGGGCTCCCCCGGGCCGGGTGCCGTCGGCTCCGTAGGCTGCGGCGCATGCCGACCGAGAACCCCGCGCTGGCCGCCGCCGGACCGAACCCGCTGGCGCGGCTCCGCGAGGAGGTCGCGGTCCGGCGGGCCGCCGGCGCGGACCTGATCGACCTCTCGATCGGCGACCCGGACGAGCCGACGCCCGACGCGGTCCGCGCGGCCCTGCGCGACGCGGTCGGTCCCGTCTCGAGCTACCCGACGGCCCGGGGCGGCGACGCGGTCCGCGCCGCGATCGCCGGCTTCATGGCCCGCCGTCACGGCGTCGCGGTCGACCCGGCGACGCAGGTCCTGCCGACGTCGGGCTCGAAGGAGGCGATCTTCCACCTGCCGCTGGCGTTCGTCGACCCGGCCGGGTCCCGCCGCGCCGTCGTGTTCGGGACCCCCGGCTACCCGACGTACGCGCGCGGCACGCGGCTGGCCGGCGGCGAGCCGGTCGCGGTCCGGCTCCGCGAGGAGGACGGGTGGCGCCTCGACCTCGGGGCGCTCGACCCCGACCTGCTCGCGCGGACCTGCGTCGCCTGGATCAACCATCCGCACAACCCGACGGGGGCGACGGTCGACGTCGCGTATCTCCGCGACCAGCTCGCGGTCGCCCGCGCGCACGACGTGATCCTCTGCTCGGACGAGTGCTACCAGGAGCTGTGGGCCGGCGCGCCGGCGCCGAGCCTCCTCGAGGCCACCGACGGCGATACGACCGGTGCGCTGGCGTTCCTCTCCCTCTCGAAGCGCTCGGGGATGACCGGCTACCGCTCGGGCGCGATCGTCGGGGACCCGGCGCTCGTCGCGGTGCTGCGGCGGCTGCGCGAGGACACCGGCACGGCCTCGCCCGACTTCGTCCAGGCCGCGGCCGTCGCCGCGTGGTCCGACGACACGCACGTCGCCGACCGGCGCGCGGCGTTCGACGTGAAGCGAACGGCGGTGCTGGAGGGCCTCGGCGCCGCGGGCTGGTCGTGGTCGGGGTCGGCCGCCGGGCTGTACGTCTGGGTCCGCATCCCCGACGGCGACGACCTGGCGCTGGCGCGGCGACTGCTCGACGCCGGCGTCGTCGTCACGCCCGGCCGCGCGTTCGGTCCGGGCGGCGAGGGCTGGGTCCGGCTCGCGCTGGTCCCGGACGTCGCCGGGTGCCGCGAGGCGGTCCGCCGCTGGGTCGCCGCGACCGGCTGACGGTCCCGACGGGCCGACGGCCCCGACCGGTCCCGGGTCGACTCAGGGAGCGTCGGTCCGCGCCGCCCACCGCCGCGCGGCCGCGTCGGCCCCGAGCACCGCGGCCAGCGCCAGCACCCCCGCGGCGACCGCGACCCCGACCCCCTCCCCCGGCGCGCCGAGCGCGGCGTCGCCGACGCCGGTCCCGACCGGCCACGGCCAGAGCACCCGCGCCGAGCCGACCATCAGCCCGATGAGCACGGCCAGCACCGTGTCGTGGTGCCGCCGCAGCAGGCGATCCAGCAGCCGCGAGAACGCGGCCAGGCCGGCGACCATGCCGCCCCCGACGACGGCCAGCGTCACGACGTCGCGGTCCGCGACCGCGGTGATGACCGGCTCGTACGCGCCGAGCAGCAGCAGCAGGAACGACCCCGAGACGCCGGGCAGGATCATCGCGCAGACGGCGACCGCGCCCGCGAGCGCGAGGAACCCGAGCGGCGGCGTCCCGTCGG
>Ga0075480_10000604_pt1 | contig 21492 bp, 19 predicted proteins | sample DEB08_DNA_7_FD_81590 | JGI IMG/M metagenome (GOLD analysis project Ga0075480, IMG submission 81590) | Aqueous microbial communities from the Delaware River and Bay under freshwater to marine salinity gradient to study organic matter... | ecosystem: Environmental > Aquatic > Marine > Coastal ... | reverse complement strand
CTGTCGCCGCGACATGTTCCTGATGAGGTGCATTTTGTTGAGGTGATCCCCACGACGTTGAGCGGCAAAAAGTTGGAACTTCCGGTCAAGAAGATCTTGAGAGGCGCATCAGCCGATGATGTGGCGAGCCGCGACTCCCTGAAGGATCCATCGGCACTTGATGCAATCGTGCTGATTGCATCGGCTCGATGATCGTTGGCCTCTAGCGGGGTTCGACGAGCAGGCTCTGCGCCGATATTGCGACAGGTCCGCGCTCATCATGAACGGTGGAAGCCGCGAGCCCTCCGCCGAGATTTCCATATTCGCTTCGAGCGTCGAGACAAATCCATTCACCTTCTGGTGGCCGGATGAAGTGGATGGTCAGATCTGGGTTGATGTAGAGCCATGTGAGGTGCTCAACCCGGGCCGAGACTCCGTTCCCAAAATCGACTGCTGCTGCGACTCGTTGTGCACCGGACGGCTCTTCGCCTACCACGACGGGCAAACGCAGTTTGATCCACACAACCGATCGACCACGTTCATCCCATCCACCTGTCACGAAACGGTGTTCGCATGAGTCCGAGGCGAACGCGTGATCATCAGTCATTGACACGGGAACCGACTTTGCAGCGGTCCCTTCATCTGGTTGGAGGAAGCCCTCGCCTTCAGCCGGCGCGTTGGTTGGTCGGGTTCGAATTCGAAGAGCACGCGCTTTCGCAACTTCAACCTCGCCATCGCGCATCGAGACGCCGACCACAGAAATCTTCTTTCCAGGTCGCTCAATTTCAGTAACGAGTGTCAGTGGTCGGCCAACAGGAACAGGTCGCTGAAGTTCAATCGTGATTCGGCTGAGTTGCCATTCTGCTCCGCTGTGTTGCTCAACTTCTCGAACGAGCAGCGCAGCCGGAGGCGCACCATGGCAATGCTCGGGATTCCACGGTCCCTGCGACCATTTTGTTGCAATCCAGGTACCTTCCCCGCCAGATTCGAACAGGGCATCGGTTGGTGTCACCTCGTGTTGAGGGCGACGAAACCCATCTGTCATGAAAGCTCCCGTTCAAGTGGCAGAACGACGGAGGCGAGTTCCCCGAGATGCTCAACCCAGCCATCAACTGTTGTTGGCTCGGTCATCGGTAGAACAACAAATTTTGTCGTCCCGACAGAAATGAACTGTTCGATGAGAGTGCACAACTCTTTCCATGAGGAAGGGACAAGCTGGGACGGGTCATCAAGATTCGGCCGACGCTTCGCAAGGTTCGCGAGCAACGCTTCAGGCACTGGCCCAGTCGAGTACGGGATGAGAACTCCATAATGATCGTCCTCGATCTCCCGGTCGTATTCATTCAAGACACGTTCGATAACCGAGCGACCCTGCTCGGCATCTTGAGGTGTCACAAATGAGGGTAGCCACCCATCGCCAAATCTTCCGACCCGTTTCAATTCGCTTTCGGCGATTCCACCGAGCCACACATCAAGGCGACGCGGCACCGGACCAACACGAATGTTGTCAACCTCGTAGTGTTCACCCGAAAACGAGCACGATTCGCCAGTCCAGCAGGCTCGCATGATCTGCAACATTTCGTTGAACATCTTCGCTCGTTCACCCCGTTGAACACCGAACGCTCGCTGCTCGGCGGCGTCGACAGCCCCAAGTCCGAACGCCGGCAGAAAGCGACCTCCTGACATCGCTGCGAGTGAGGCGATTTCCTTTGCTGCGATGACCGGGTTGCGGCCTGGGAGCACGAGCACGCTGGTTCCGAGCTTGAGGTTGGTCGTTCGGCCGATCGCTGCTGCTGATGCAATGAGCGGGTCGGGTGCAGAACCATTGATGCGTTCTGACAGCCATAGCGAGTCGAAGCTGAGGCGCTCTAGTTCATCAACGACTGTGAGAAATTCAGGGCCGTTCAGTTCGGTTCGAACGCCAAGACCAACGCCGATTCGAACTTTCATCCGTTCACGACCGCACTGATGATGTTTGCAATTGTCGCTGGGTCATCGATGAACGGTGAATGGTCGCTGTCGAGCTCAACCATGGTCGAGCAACGACTTGCCATGATTCGCTGATGCTCAGGGTGCACTGCCCGATCTTGATTGCACAGGACATATGTCGATTCGATACGACCCTGAGGGGAACCATCCACTTCTTGCGTCATGGTGACAATTGGTTGAGGACTCAAACGTTGGGTATGAGCAGCGCGAATTTCGCTGCTACTCCCCGGGTAGAAAAGTTCTCCGGCGCGGTCAGGGTCGAGGGTGGTGGTGCCCTCCTGGGATGGGACGATGATCTCACTGAGTTCCACTTTGTGCCGAGGGGCGCTCTTTAAGAAGCCGTTGACACTTTCTCCTTGTTCGAGAGCGAATGCAGCGATGTACATGAGATGCGCGATTCGATCAGAGTGGAAAGCGGCCTGGGAGATGACTGCGCCACCGTAGGAATGGCCAACGAGAAGCGTGTCAGGGGGAAGCGTGTTGAGTGCTTCGACAACTGCTGCGGCATCGCCATGGAGGTCGCCTAGAGGGAGCGGAGAAATTCCGTGCCCGGGAAGGTCGATTGCGTGAGAGGAAATACCAATTTCGTCAAGTGCTTGTTGGAGCGCGACCCAGCACCAGGCTCCGTGCCATGCACCATGAACGAGTAACACATTGCGAATGGTCATGAATTGATCGTCGCAGGTTTACCCGATTGGCGTAGAACCCAACAGCGGTCCTCAGGCCCGCATGGTGCGGATCCATGAACTGAAGAAGCCAACGGTGAACACCATGATGAACAGCGTGGTTTGGCCCTGGTGGTCAAGTCGTTGGTTGAGGGCGTATGCGACGCCTCCTGCGAGTGAAGAGTAGAGCAGGCCAAATCGTGCCGTTGATGCCCATTCGTTGACCTCTGGCGTGTGCGCTGTCGTGATTTCCATGTCGTCTAGAGCGCTCACCCGTTCCGTTCTCGCATTTTCTTGAGAAAATATTTCTGAGTATCGGGGCAGTTGTTCCATGGGCTCGCGGTTGTAGCGTCCGGTCGGTGGCATCGGCCTTAGGAGTACTTCAACAACAAGCAGTACGTCGTTACTTAGGCTCAACCGCGTTCGCCGCTGTCGGCATCAATATCTGCATTACGGCGTTGTTCAAGCAGGTATACGACATTACGGGCGACCCGTTCTCGATCGGTCTCCTTGGCTTGGCGCAATTCATTCCCGGACTGGTGCTTGCGCTGCCAAGTGGTTATATCGCTGACCGTTTTGACCGTCGGCGAGTAACGAGTGGATTCTTGCTGCTCCGTTTGCTTTCCGTCGCTGTTCTTGTGTGGTTCAGTTCCTCTGGTTCGACCTCTGTCTCAGTTCTTGTGTTGGTCGCAGTCGGAATTGGCGTTGCAGATGCGCTCATTAGTCCGAGCCGTCGGGCGATTCTTCCGTTAATTACGACAGCCGAGGACTTGCCCCGGGTGATCGCATTGTGGACAGCCACGTTTACATCGAGCGCAATTGTGGGGCCGGCCCTTGCCGGGTTGTTGTACAGCATTGATCCATCCATTGCGTACGTAGCCGCCGGCGTGTCAGCAATGCTTGCTATTCCTCTCACCCTCGGAATTCACTACCGGCCTGGGGTCGCCCGTGTCGCCGATGAGCAGCGGCCAAGTCTTCGTCTTGCGTTGCAGGGATTGTCGTTCATTCGACGGTCACCGATCGTGCTTGCTGCCATCAGTCTTGACTTGTTTGCGGTGCTGTTTGGTGGAGCCGTCGCGTTGATTCCTGTTGTCGCAAGCGATCGTCTCGGAGTCGGCGATGTTGCCTATGGATGGTTGAGGGCTGCACCTGGAGTTGGTGCAGCCGCGATGGCAATCGTGTTGGCGATTCGACCAGTCACTCGTCGTGTGGGGCCGACGCTTCTTGTCGTCGTTGCAATATTTGGTGCCGGAACGGTCGTCTTTGGACTCACACGCTCATACGCCGTTGCGTTCCTTGCTCTGGTCGTGCTGTCGGCTGCCGACATGGTGTCAATGTTTATTCGTGGGGCGATTGTGCCGCTTGCGACTCCACCTGAGCAGCTCGGAAGGGTGACTGCTGTTGAGGGCGTGTTTATTGGGGCATCAAACGAACTCGGAGCGTTTGAAAGCGGGCTCGCTGCCCGTTGGCTAGGGGTTCCTTGGGCGATCGCCGGTGGGGGGATCGCGACAGTCGTGATTGCTGCTGCATTTGCGATTGGGTTCCCGACGCTTCGGAAAATCGATCGGTTTGATGACGTAGCAAGCGCTGCCTACGACTAACCCGTCAATCGGCCGAGTTTCGCAAAGCCTTTGAGGCGCCGCAGTCGGAGTACAGCTTGGTCTGAAGCGAGGCGTCCGATGCCGCTTGCAATGGTTGGATAGACGTGTGGCACGCGTGCCAGTTCTTCAATCGAAACTGAGAACCTCACCGCGAGAGCAATCTCGTTAATGACTTCAGACGCGCGGGACGAAATAACGTGACCCCCGACAATACGACCATGAACGGTGACGATCTCGATGAGTCCTTCTGAAGATCCTTCGAAGAGGGCTCGGTGCACCTCTGAAAGTTCAAGTTGATGAACTTTGACTGCACGGCTTCGAAAACGCTCTCTCGCCTGCGCTGCGGTGAATCCGACTCGAGCTAACTCTGGCTCAGTGAAGATACACCAGGGTGACATCGTGCTCGCTTGAGCGCGGCCCGGGAGGAACATGTCGCGTATTGCAAGCGATGCGTCAGCCACCGCGGTACTGGTCAGTCGAGGTCGCCCGGCTGCCGAATCTCCAACTGCATAAATGCTTGTCAGCACGGTGCGGCTGCGCGCATCGACATTGATGCCCGCAGGAGTCGCAACGATTCCAAGACTGTCCAAACCAAGTGATGTGACCGATGACGAACGGCCTGCGGCCACGAGTACATGCTCGGCGTCAACTTCACCCCGAACGGTTTCTACGTAGCATCGTCCGTGTTCGGAGCGCGCTGCGAGAATCGGTTCGCCGACGTGAACATCCACACCGTCATTTCGAAGGATGTCGGTGAGTCGCTCGCTGAGTTGCGGTTCTTCCCGGGGCAGGATTCGCGGTCCGGCCTCGAATAACTGAACCTTGGCTCCAATTCGGGCAAGTGCCTGTGCTGATTCGACTCCGACTGGACCTGCTCCAATGATGATGATGTCGGTCGGAGGAGACTTCAGGTCGTAGAGAGTCTCGTTGGTGAGTACGGGAACTTCAGCAATCCCAGGAATCGCTGGTATTGCTGGGACACTGCCCGTGGCAATGAGAACAAACCGACCTTCGAGCGTTGCGTTGCCGTCGTCTGAGGCGACTTCAACAGTTCGTGGGCCCGTGAGGACTGCCGTTCCGGTATGGAGGCTTACGCCCCAATCGAGTACGGACGCCGCATCGGCTACGTGAGAATGCACTGATTCTCGAGCTGCGAGCATCGACTCCCATGCGCTCTTTGCATCAGGCTTGAACTGACGATGTCGAACCGTTGCTTCGAGGAGAGCCTTTGAAGGAATTGAACCACTCCACACGTTTGTGCCGCCGATTCGGCCTCTATCGACTGCTGCTACTCGGAGCCCAAGTTCTTGAGATGCGAGACGCGCGGCGGTGAGCCCGGCAGGACCGAGTCCAACAATCACTAAGTCATACGGGCGAGCCACGTCATGAACGGTACCTTGCAGATGGCTGTTCGAACGAGTGACACATCAGAGGGCGTGATCTGTGCTGTCATATTGACGTGGCAACCATGCGCATTCCCGCAGTTCTTCTCGTCGGGTTGGTGATTGTCGGAGTCGTAGCTTGCGGCGAGGCTGAAGTTGTCACTGAGATCACAGCCGTAACGATTGCGGGAGTGGGCGAATTGCCAGGGCCCGTGCAACCTGTGGACACCCCCCGCCAGAACGCAGATGCCCCAGTGCCTGAGGCGGCAACAGCGGTTCGTCCAGCAGACCTCGGACTGCCAAGTCTCGGCGAGTTGGTGGGAGGTAACAGGGCGATCATCATTGGAGACTCGATTCTTGCGTCGACGGCGCCTCGTTTCAGTGGCTCAATGTGTGAGCGTTTAAACGAAGCCGGCTGGGATGTTGAGATCAACGCAGAACCTGGACGTTTCATCGCATTTGCAGAAGATGTTCTTGATGCTCGGCTCGCTCCCGAAAATGGGCTCGACTGGGACCTCGCCGTCATGTTCTTTGGCAGTAATTTCAACGGCAGTCCATCGAATTTCCGATCGACATTGGAATCGCTTCTTGAGCGACTCTCACCAAGACCTGTGCTGTTGTTGACGGTGACCGAGTTTCAGCAAAATCGAATTGAGGTGAATGCCATCATTCGTGAGGTGGCCGACGAGGCATCGAATGTGCAGGTGCTCGATTGGGCGCGAATCTCTGCAATGGAGCCGGGTCTGCTCAACTCCGATGGCCTTCATCTCTCGGCCGCTGGTAAAAATCGAATCACAACCGAGACCGTCCTTGCCTTGGGAACTTCTCCCACATTGGTGAGCAATGGCGAAGGTGACTGCTTGCCAACACTCTTCACCGAAGATGAAACTCGCGCCGCGCAAGAGGCAAAAGAGTAATCCCCGGGCTGACTGCTCGTAGCCTGTCGGGGTGCTGCAGGCTCGAACCCTCTCTGTTGAAGTAGGTGGGAAACACGTTGTAGAAGGTGCAACCTTCACCGTTTCACCTCGCGACAAGGTGGGAATTGTCGGCCGAAATGGTGCAGGGAAGACGTCACTGTTCAAAGTTCTTGGTGGTGAAGCCGAGCCAACACAAGACGCAGTCATCCGTAAAGGTGGATTCGGATACCTTCCTCAAGACCCGAGAATCGGCGGAGTTCATGACTCCCGCCGGGCAATTACACACGTGCTTTCTGGTCGCGAAATTGATGAGCAGGTCGCTCGAATCGAGAAACTTCGCATTGCAATGGAGGAGTCCCCTTCTGAGGAGGCGGTAGCGAAGTACTCCCGGGCGGAAGAAACCTTCAGGGTAAATGGGGGATATGCGGCAGAGAGCGAGGCGAGGTCGATTGCGGCTGGGCTTGGTCTCGGTCAAGACCGTATGGAACTTGAAGTAGGGGTGCTGTCTGGTGGCGAGCGTCGCCGTGTCGAACTCGCAAGGATTCTCTTCGCGGGTTCGGATGTTCTCTGTCTTGATGAGCCGACGAACCACCTTGATATTGATGCCAAGCAGTGGCTACTTGGGTTCCTTCGCCAGTATCGGGGGGCATTGCTAGTCATCAGCCATGACCTTGAATTACTTGACGAGGCAATTACCCGGGTGTTGCACCTTGATCGTCCAAACGAGGGCGATACCGGACACATCATTGAATACCGCGGTACGTATAGCCAGTACGTTGCCGCCCGAGCCGAAGATGAACGACGGCTTGCAAAAATGGCTGCACAGCAAGATCGTGAGATCGTTCGAATGCAGAAAGTGGTTGATCGCTTTGGAGCCAAGGCGACCAAGGCGGCCATGGCGCACAACATGGAAAAGCGGATTGCCCGGTTGGAGTCTGACCGTGTTTATGCCCCTGATAAGGGCCGGCGTATCGAGGTGCGTTTTCCTGAGCCACCTCCCTGCGGGGTCACGGTTGTGACAGTTACCGAACTATGCAAGGGCTATGGCGGTCCCTCTGTGTTTGAAGATGTGGGGTTTGATCTTGGTCGGGGTGAACGACTTCTCGTCCTAGGTCTCAACGGCGCTGGTAAGACAACGATGCTGCGAATTCTTGCTGGAGAAATCGCAGCCGATGTAGGTGGATTTGATTTTGGCTATCAGGTAGAGGTGGGGTATTACGCGCAGGAGCATGACAACCTTGACCCCGATCGAAGCCTTCTGGACAATCTTCGCCGGTCAGTTCCTTCAGGAGTGGGCCTAACCGAAACTCAGTTGCGGGGGCTCCTCGGCGTGTTCGGCTTGAGCGGTGACAAGGTCATGCAAACCTCTGGGACTCTCTCAGGAGGAGAAAAAACGAAACTTGCGCTTGCGATGTTGATGACCGGGCGTAACAACTTACTTCTCCTCGATGAACCGACGAACAACCTTGACCCGGCTTCCCGAGAAGCGGTCGGTGATGCGCTGGCTGAATGGCCCGGGGCGATGATCCTCGTCAGCCACGACACAGAATTTGTTGAACGACTCTCACCAACGAAGGTGCTGTTGTTGCCAGACGGCGACGTCGACTATTTCAACGATGAATGGCTTGAACTCGTCGAACTGTCCTAGTTGGATGCCGCGAAGGGCAATCGGGCAGTCGTTTACTTGATATTGACGCCGACTGCGCGGGTGGCTGCTTCTGCTTTCACCTGTTCGAAAAAGTCGTTTCCTTTGTCGTCGACGACGATGAATGCTGGGAAGTCCTGAACTTCAATCTTCCAGACTGCCTCCATGCCGAGCTCTTGATACTCGAGGACCTCTACCGAGGTGATGTTGTCCTGGGCAAGACGAGCCGCCGCTCCTCCGATGGACCCGAGGTAGAACCCGCCGTGATTGTTGCACGCGTCAGTCACCTGTTTTGAGCGGTTTCCTTTCGCCAGCATGATGAATGAGCCACCGGCGGCTTGGAATTGCTCAACGTAGGAGTCCATTCGTCCCGCCGTTGTCGGGCCGAACGAACCCGATGGCATTCCTTCAGGCGTCTTCGCAGGACCGGCGTAATACACGCAATGATCTTGCAGATACTGGGGCATTGGTTCACCCGCATCGAGACGCTCTTTAATTTTTGCGTGAGCGATATCTCTTGCGACCACCATTGGGCCCGACAGCATGACTCGGGTCTTCACTGGATATTTCGACAACTCGGCACGAATCTCTGACATTGGCCGGTTGAGGTCGATATGAACAACCTCACTGCCATCGAGTTGGTTTGGGGTTGTCTCGGGAAGGAATTTAGCGGGATCGTGTTCTAGTTCTTCTAGGAAGATGCCCTCTGGGGTGATCTTGCCGAGCATTTGGCGGTCGGCTGAGCACGACACGGCAATCGCAACAGGGCAGGATGCGCCGTGTCGCGGAAGTCGAACGATTCGAACATCGTGACAAAAGTATTTTCCACCGAATTGGGCGCCAATGCCGGTGTTGCGGCTGAGTTCAAGAACTTTTGCTTCTAGGTCGGTATCTCTGAAACCGTGACCTAGTGCTGACCCCTCAGTTGGCAGGCCGTCGAGGTAACGAGCTGATGCGAGTTTTGCTGTTTCTACAGCAAACTCTGCAGATGTCCCACCGATCGCAATTCCCAGGTGATACGGGGGGCATGCTGCGGTTCCGAGGGTTTGTATCTTTTCATTAATCCACGGCAGCAGGGTGTTTTCGTTGAGTAGTGCTTTGGTTTCCTGATAGAGGTAGCTCTTGTTCGCGCTGCCGCCGCCCTTGGCCATGAACAAGAATTTGTATTCATCGCCTTCGGTTGCGCTGATCTTGATCTCGGCTGGCAGGTTGGTGCCGGTGTTCTTCTCTTCGTACATGTCGAGTGGAGCCATCTGGCTGTACCGAAGATTTGAGGTCTGGTAGGTGTCTTGCACGCCCTGTGCAATGGCCACCTCGTCACTGCCGCCGGTGAACACCATCTGACCTTTTTTGCCTTTCACGATGGCTGTTCCTGTGTCTTGGCACATCGGAAGCACCCCTCCAGCGGCTACGGCTGCGTTCTTTAGAAGGTCAAGAGCAACGAACCGATCATTCTCACTGGCCTCGGGATCGTCAAGAATTAAACTGAGTTGAGCGAGATGAGATGGGCGCAAGAAATGCGCAATTTCGCGCATCGCCACAGCCGTGAGCGAACGGATTGCCTCGGTGCTCACCTTCAACATTGTTCCGAGAGGCGTCTCAACCGTCTCGATTCCCTCAGTCGTAACCAGTCGGTACGTGGTCGTGTCCTCGCCGAGCGGGAGAATCTCGGTGAACCAGTCGGGAGAGTTTGAGATTGCCATAGACATACCTTACGGCGGCAGTGGTTGTCAGAGAATTTCGACGACGGTCTCAATGAGAAGAAGTGCCGCTGAAAACGAGCATGTCACGAGTAACGCGACGCGGACTCGGCTCTCTGGGAGACGGGAGATCACTGGTGTAGAGACCGCAAGGCCGATGAGAACTCCCGGCAGCAGCAATGCGCAAAGAGCTAAATGGCGTTGATGAACTTCGCCAACTACCGCGAGGCCAGTGAACGAGAAAATTGAACCAAGGCCAAAAAAGGCAGCAAGTGTTGCCCGTGTGGTTGCTGGGAGTTCGTGTTGATACGCAATAGCGATTGGTGGCCCGCCAATTCCTGCGGTTGTGCCAGAAAATCCCGAAGCGAGGCCTGCAATGACGAGATTCCGAGGGCGTGTCGTGACTCGATAACTCGTGATCGATGTCGCAACAGCAAGCAGAACGGAGACCCCAACGAGCAGCCTGATCACGCCGGAACCTGTTGAGGCGATGAGGAGTGATCCGAGTACGACGCCCGGCAGCCGACCGCAGAGGGCGATGCCAACATCTTTCCATGCAATGTGTTGGCGTTCTCGACGGGCGACGCCGATGCTGAGAGGCAGCACCATGACGATAGTTGTGACGGGCAAAAATTCGGGGTCGATCAGTGCGAGTATGGGCGCTGCAAGGACCGCCATGCCGAGTCCAATCGTCGCCTGAATTGCAGCACCAATGCCAATGGTGATGACAGCGAGAAGTGCAAGCGGCCAGACGATGCCGGCGATGTCAGTCGAAATCATGGGTCTTCAGTCGTTGTTGTTGCCGAGGCGGCCCGGTTTGGCCTCGTGGGGGCGTTCAGGCCAACGGTGTTTTGGATAGCGGCCTGCAAGATCTTTACGGACATCGTTCCAGGATCCACGCCAAAAACTAGGAAGGTCGGAAGTGACCTGTATTGGGCGATCAGCGGGGGAGAGTAACTCGAACACGATCGGAAGATTTCCTACCGTTGGCTGGTTGTCGAGACCGAATACATCTTGCACACGGACGTGAACAGTTGGTCGCGGGTCACCATTGTTATCGAGGAAGGTGATGCGAGCATGTCGTCCGTTTGGTAGCGCGAGAGACGATGGGGCAACGCTGTCGAGTTCGGCACCCTCTGGCCACGGAAGGCTTGCGCGCAACAACATGTGAAGGTCGAGTTGATCGAGATCAGCCTGGCCAGTTGCATCAGCAAGGTACATCGATAGCCAGGCGTCAAATGAGTTCATCAGGCCATCGACGGTCCAGTCGGGCCACGGTGCTCCAAGCACCAGATGGCAGAATGTCACTCGTTCTCTGAGGTGAAGTGATTCCGAGGTCCATGGGAGTGATGCAAGTTTCGTTGCAGTGATCCTTGCGAGCAGAGCGGTAAGCGTTTCTGGTCCTGGCTGAGGTGGAAGAAGTTGTTCATCGAGCCGAAGTGAGCCAAGGCGACGTTGCACTCGAAGCACGAGATCATCTCGTTCTTGATTCCACTCGAGGGTCGATCGAGTTGATAGCCCTTCTCCGAGATATTCGAGGGTTGCGATCACGGCTTCTTCTGAGATCGGAGCTCCGAGACGCACGCGGGCGCCATCGCGCCGGCCATCGAGGTCTGCTGCGACGATGAATTCGCTGTTGCTGAGAGTGTCGCTTTCAGGAACCCACGCACCGGGACCTGAGGTCAGTTGGAACTGGCCGGGTCGCCGCAAACGTGCGATTCGATCTGGGTATGCATGGGCGAGCAGTTCGCCGACGGTGTTGGGACGGATCGCTCCCAGAGTGAATTGAATCCCTGCTCGGCGAGCAAGGTCTTCGCAGCGGTGGTGGACTCGCCGGAGCCGATTTCGGTCCACCTGAAGGCCGCTCCTCGACAGGTCGAGCAACGCTTCGATTCGCTCGGTGAGATCGGCGGGTCGATCATCTGGCCGGCCCATTGCAACATCGCCTTCGTCGAGCAGAGCCGCAACTGCGACTGCTGTCGCAGTTGGTCGATCGAGGATCATTCTCGATAGTCGTGGGTGTAACGGGAGGCGCAACATTTGTTCACCGACTGCGGTGAGGCCGTCGTCGTCGATTGCGCCGAGGGTGTTGAGCAGGTCGCGAGCCGCCTTCATTGATGCTGATGATGGTTGTGTGGGTAAACGGAGTGCGCTGACATCGCCTCCCCACTTTGCGACTTCGAGAGCGAAGTTGCTGAGTTCCACCGAATTGATTTCTGGTTCTGGGAATGCAAGCCGGCTCCCATGTTCCACCTTGCTCCACATTCGGTAGGCAACTCCCGGTCCTGTGCGACCAGCCCGACCTGCCCGCTGCTCGGCGGATGAGCGGCTTGTCGCAACTGTTGTGAGTCGGGTCATTCCTGTTCGATTATCGAAACGGGGTGAACGCACTAAACCAGAGTCGATGACGATGCCAACCCCATCGACCGTCAGTGATGTTTCGGCGATATCTGTTGTGAGGATGATGCTGCGCCTGCCGTGCTCGCGGCGAAGTGCTGCGTCTTGTTCATTACGTGGGATCGATCCGGCAAGTCGATGGATGGTGATGTTGTTACCAATGACATTGTTGAGGGCGTCCCTGAGTCTGTTGATTTCGCCGATTCCGGGCAGGAAGACCAACAGGTCTCCGTCGTTGGCTGCCAGAGATTCAACAATCACACCGGCGAGCCCAGAAATGAGCTCGTTTGAAGATGGTGGCTGAGCGTTGCGACGGTTACGGCTTATCGGTCGCCATTGAAGGTCAACGTCAAACTGGCGTCCATCGCATGACAGCACCTTGGCTCCGTCGAGTAGTCGACTCATCCGATCGGTATCTGCAGTTGCTGACATTGCACAGATGACAAGATCAGGGCGGAGCGTTGAGCCAACGTCAAGGCTAAATGCGAGACCTATATCGGTCATCAGATTTCGCTCATGAACTTCATCGAAGATCAGTGCGCCGATGCCTGGTAACTCCGGGTCATGTTGCAGGCGGCGCGTGAGAATGCCCTCTGTAACTACTTCGATGCGAGTGGAGTCTGACATGGCGGCATCGTCTCGAGTGCGGTAACCAACCAGAGTCCCGAGTGTGGTGTTTGTGAGGTCTGCCATGCGTTCTGCAACGGCACGGGCAGCGACTCGCCGTGGTTCGAGGACGACGATTCTCCCGTCGATACGGGGTTCGTTCAGTAGGCGTAGTGGGATGATCGTTGACTTTCCTGCGCCAGGTGGCGCCGAGATCACACATCGTCGGGTGAGTGCCAACGTGTCTGCGATGTCGTCAAGGATGGCTTGAATGGGAAGGTCAGGCAGCGTGAAATCGTATGAACCTTGGCTACTCACGTGGAGTCAGCCGAGCGCAGGCGAACCCGCAAACGCACCGGGGTCGCTTGGCAGTGGAATGGTTGGTGTCCGCCACGCTGTTGCTGCAGTAATCGCAGCGGCGACGTTCTTCCACTCTGCAGGATTCCATCCTTCGGCGATTGCGTCCACGGTTCCGTCGACACGAATGAACGCAAAAGCCGGAATCGAGGAAATTTCTAGTGCCTTCACGACCGATCGGTCTGGGTCGGTGAAGGTGAGGAATTGCTGTGCGATTGGTCCAAGAAATTGGTGTGTGTCGTCATCGTCTGCAGTGATTAGAAAGTTGACACGAGCGTGGCATCCACGAAGTTCTTCAAGTAAGCGCACGGCCGACTTCAGGATCCAGGAACTCTCATTCGTATACGGATCCAGAACGACTGTCGCCAAGTGGAACGTCGTCAGCCATTCAGAGACTGCACGGCCTTCGCCGCCTACTGGTTTCAAGATGAGGTCATCAGCAAGTTTCACTGCCACAAGATGCGATCGTAGCCACTTAGGGGTGGGGCCGACCAACATAATCTCGAACTGATGGCTCGCACCGACAGTCTGCTGGATTGATCTGTACTGTGACGACGTGCATCCGCTGGAATATCTCCGCTCTGTCGCCCGTCATCAACGGGCCGATGTCTGGTCGGTCGCATTCGAGTTCGTCGACCTCGTTGGTGGCTGGGGACTAGAGGGCGCTGAGCTGTCTGTTGCGGCGAGAAGGCTGCTTCATCGACGTCCCGATGCCGCACCATTGTGGTGGGCGTCAGCCCATCTTGTTGTTTCGTCGAATCCGGTTGAACTTGCCCAGCAACTTCGAGATGACCTCATGGCTCCATCTCCAGAGGTCGAGCACGATGGCTGGCGTATAGAAGTGACGGCAGCCTCTGGAGATTCGGTTGTGCTTGTTGGCCACGAACATCAGCGGTTCACTGAGGCTCAAGCGCTTGAGATCCCTGTCTGTATGGTGGTTCCGTCGGGGGTCACAATTCCGTCGCAGTACCTCAAACGGGTGATTGAGGGTTTGAACGCGCGGGGAGAGTCGGTAGCCGAATGCTCCACCGAGAATGTGACCGTGGTCAACGATGGCAAGACTGCTCCGTTCGCTGCGGAGTTACTTCGTACATCTGCCATCTGAGAAGGGTGCGCTCAGCGGTTGTCGAACCTGATCGTGGATTGAGAACTACCATCACATCGTGGCTCGAATTCTGATACGCAACGGCACGGTTGTTTCTCCGAGTGGATCTTGGTCGGCTGACGTCTTGGTCGACGGTGAAAGAGTCGCTGGTTTGTTTGAACCGTCGTCGGTTGAGGCACTTGGAATTACCGCTGATCGCACGATTGATGCGAGCGGTAAATACGTGATCCCCGGCGGAGTCGACGTACACACCCATATGCAGCTGCCAATGGGGCCGACGTTTTCGTCCGACACGTTTGAGACTGGAACGATTGCAGCCGCTTGGGGTGGCGTGACCACCATTGTCGATTTCGCCTCGCAGCAGGTCGGTGAGCGTGTCTTGGATGGCTTAGAGGCTCGTCACGATGAAGCGGCAGGCAACTGCGCAATCGATTACGCCTTTCACCAAACAATTGGTGGAGTTGACGATGAATCGCTGTTGGCAGTTCGTCAACTTGTCGAGCGTGAGGGCATTTCGAGCATCAAGTTATTTATGGCGTACCCAGGCGCGTATTACTCCGATGACGGCCAGATCCTTCGAGCGATGCAGGTGGCGGGTGAGCTTGGTGTGATGACGATGATGCATGCTGAAAACGGCATTGCAATCGACGTTCTTCGAGCCCAAGCAATCGCAAAAGGTGACACGGATCCTGTCTTTCATGCACTGACGCGTCCTCCCGAGCTCGAAGGTGAGGCGACACATCGCGCCGTTCAACTGGCGAAGGTTGCAGGTGATGCGCCGTTATATATCGTCCACCTTTCTGCTGCCGACGCGTTGGAGGAAGTTGCGAGGGCTCGTCATCGAGGGCAGAACGTGTTTGCGGAAACCTGTCCGCAGTATCTGTGGCTCAGCCTTGAAGAGCACCTTGCCCAGCCTGGGTTTGAGGGTGCGAAATGGGTGTGTTCAACTCCGTTGCGGTCCTCTCATGATCATCACCAACGTGACCTCTGGACTGGCTTGAAAAATGATGATCTCGCTGTGGTGTCGACTGACCACTGTCCATTCTGCATGAAGGATCAAAAAGAATTAGGCCTTGGAGATTTCACGGCAATTCCGAATGGGATTGGCGGTGTGGAGCATCGTATGGAGTTGATGTACCAGGGAGTAGTGAATGGTGAAATCACCCTCGAACGCTGGGTGGAGACGTGTTGCACGACTCCGGCACGCCTATTTGGGATGCATCCTCGAAAGGGTGAAATTCTTCCTGGAGCCGACGCAGACATCGTTATTTGGGACCCCAATTCCACGACGACGATCGGCATCAACGATAAGCACCACATGAACATGGATCATTCTGCGTTTGAAGGATTTGTCGTTGATGGTCGCGTCGAGGCCGTGATGAGTCGAGGCAGGATGCTGATTGAAAATGATCAATTTGTCGGAACTGTCGGCCACGGGAAGTTTCTGAAGCGTGGCCTCTCGGCGGAGTTGCGGTGATGAGCGTGCTGTCGCCCGGAGCATTTGATGCTGTCATTTTTGATGCCGGAGGAGTATTCGTGCTTCCGGACCCAACCGTGCTTGCACCGCTATTGGCGCCATTTGGTGGTTCGCTGGAATTAGAGAATCATCGCCGTGCCCATTACGCCGCAATGGCAGCAAAGTCACGAGCCGGTGACGTGGAATCACATTGGCGAACGTATAACGAGAAGTACGTCGAAACGGTTGGTGTTGAAACTGAAATGACGTCGATCGCCTCGGCGTTGCTCGACCGGACACGGTCAGCAGATCTATGGCGCTACCCAATTTCTGAGAATGTTGCAGCAATCGGCGTGCTCGAGCACCTTGGTGTGCCGATGTCGGTCGTATCGAATGCGGCAGGTCAGATTGAGTGGGTTCTCGAATGGGCTCGAGTTTGCCAACGTGGGCCGGGTCCATTGGTGTCAATGCGTGCGATTATCGACTCTGAGGTGGTGGGCGTTGCAAAACCACATCCAGAGATTTTTGAGTTCGCCCTTGTAGAGCACTCCGAATCTCCGAGGGATCGCATCTTGTATGTCGGCGACTCAGTGAGTATGGATGTCAATGGTTCACGGGCGGCTGGGCTTGTTCCAGTCCTGATTGATCCATTTGACGATCACGCCGGAGCGGATTTTGCTCGCGTCAAATCCGTCGGCGATCTGACCAATCTGTTTGTTTAGTGATCCTCTGAGGGCTGCTCAGGCGCCGAGGCGGCGGGCGATGACTTTGAGACAGAGCGTCTCGTCAGCGCCTTCAAAGATCGACAGCACACGAGCATCAACGAAGAGACGACTCACGTTGTACTCCTCCGCGTAACCCATTCCACCGTGAATCTGCATGGCCTCACGAGTTACCCATTCGGCGGCTTTGCAGACGTACGCCTTGACCATTGAGGCTTCGGTTGCACCCTCACCCTTCGCCATCAGAGTCGCTACGTGGTAACTGAACTGGCGGGAGGCTTGGATAATCGCAGCCATTCGGCCGAGCTTCACCCGAGTCAGTTGGTAGTCGTAGACGTTCGAGTCGAATACTCGGCGATTCTGGGCGTAATCGAGTGCGGCTTCATACGCGGCCTGCATGACACCGACTGCACGAGCAGCGGTCTGGAGTCGGCCATTCTCGAAGCCTTCCATCTGGTAGTAGAACCCGCGCCCGAGACCGTCTTGTTCGCCGACGAGGTTTTCGGCCGGAACCCACCAATCTTCGAGAGCGATCTCGTACGAGTGCATCCCTCGGTAGCCAATGGTGTCGATTGGTCGACCTTCCATCTTGCCGATGCGTGCCGTTCCGTCGACATCAACAGCATCTTGAGTGAAGGCAAACCCATGTCCCTCGCCTCGGGGCTTCGGCACGATGAAGAGGCTGAGACCCTTGTGGGTTTTGCTGCGGTCGGGATCGGTTCGGGCGAGTAGCGCTAGTGCATCAGCGCGGGCGCCAAAGGTGCACCAGGTCTTGACGCCGTTGATGACGTATCCGTCTTCGCCGTTTGGTCCAACGGCCGCAGTGGCGGTCACCTTGATGTTTGCGACATCGCTGCCGTAGTCGGGTTCGGTCACGGCGACTGCGGGCATGACTTCCGCCGCTGCGAGCTTCGGCAACCAGGTCAGCTTTTGGGCTTCGGTTCCGCCCTTGACGAGTGCGCGGGTGAGGATTTCGGGCCGTGTGATGAGAGAGCCGCCAATTCCGAGACTTGCGCGACTGAGTTCTTCAGTTGCAACGACCATGGCGACATATTCGTCGAGTCCACCCTCGCTAAAGCCACCGTATTCGGCTGGGACGCTGAGACCGAAGGCGCCAAGTTCAGCAAGACCGGTAATGATCTCTTCTGGTACGTCGCCATTCGTGCGATGCACGTGCTCGGCATGCGGGGCGATGACATCGCTCGCAAAGGCACGGAAGGTGTCTCGCACCATGTCCATATCGTCGCTGAGGTGGAGTGGGCCTGACGCTTCTGCGAGCGAGGCAAGGAAGTCAGGATCACGGTATTGGGCAATAAATTGTGACGCTCCCTCAAGGGCGCCCGGAGCGACGCCCCAGAGTGTTTCGCGTCCGAGAATCTTGCCAGCAAGATCGTGGAGAACGTCAGCGGTAAATGCACACGCAATACGGGCCTCGGCATCTCCCTTCGCTCCGTAATCAAGAAGCGAACGAGCTGTAGCTACCGCAGAGGCGGCATGGGCGAGATCGTATGCGAACGCTTGCTGAACGTCCGGACCGCCAACTTCGGCAAGAGATGTGATGGCTGCTTCGACAATGGCGTCTCCGAGGTCGATGACAGCGGCTGTTGAAATCATGTCGGGGGAGGTATTCACGCTGTAAAGAGTATCGGCAGACCGTTGGTGCCTTCCTCTCGAGCGCGCACTCCGCTCTATTGTCACACTGTGACCTCCGTAACAGCCCCCCAAGCTTCGAGCGCCGAACGTCCTCGTTCAATTGCGGTGTATTGCGGGTCGGGTTCTGGTAGCACCCCCGCATTTCTCGCACTCGCCCGCTCGCTGGGAGCTTGTCTTGTCGTGAACGAAGTGTCGTTGGTTTATGGCGGTGGTGACGTTGGAATGATGGGAGCGGTCGCTGACTCAGTTATGTCTGCAGGTGGTGAGGTGATCGGGGTTATTCCGCAACGACTGGTCGATGTAGAGGTTGCACATCATGGAGTGACTCGTCTTGAGGTCACTGCGAACATGCATGAGCGCAAGGCCCGCATGATTGAGTTAGCCGGTGGATTTGTTGCGATGCCTGGTGGGTTTGGAACCTACGAAGAGGTGTTCGAAGTGTTGACTTGGAATCAACTTGGCATGATCTCTGCGCCCGTTGTCTTTCTTGACACACCGGAAGAAAGTGGGTCCTTTTGGGAGCCGTTAATGGTGTTTCTTGACCGAGCGGTGGAGGCGGGGCTTCTGAAGGAGCGCTATCGGGCATTCGTCAATCTGACGTGTTCGGTAGACGATGCCGTACGGATTGCGACAGGGCCCGCGCCAACTGCAGCGCCAAAATGGAGCGATGTCACAAAATCTGTGAGGGAGAAGTAATGGGCAACTTCAAATCACTCGTCAATGCGGTCGTAGACCGTCCGGAGTCCGAGGGACGAACCTTGGCACTGCTCGTCATGAAAGACGGCGAGGTCGCTGCCGAATGGTACGGGTCATCTCCCGGTACACCGTTTGGGCCAGGGGAGCCGATTACGTCGTCATCAACATTGATTTCTTGGTCGATGGCAAAATCGATCACGCATGCTCTGATCGGCATTGCGATGAACGACGGTCTTCTCGATGTGAATGATGTTGCGCCTCTCGCTTCGCTTCAGGCCGATGGCCACCCGTCGATTCGTTGGATTGATCTTCTTGAAATGCGTTCTGGGCTGGCCTTTGTTGAGGATTACATCGATGCTTCGGTGTCGCACTGTTTGGAGATGTTGTTCTCAGGTGAAGAGCATCGCGGCGTGCCAGACATGGGGGAATATGCCGCATCATTGGGACGAGATTTTGTGCCCGGCGAGCACTGGAGTTATGCATCTGGAACGACAAACATCTTGTGCAAGATGCTGGGCGACTTACTCGCCGGAGGCGATGTTGCGTCTGTCGGAGCCGTTCGACGCCAGGGGGCGATTGAGAGGTTCGCTCATGAGCGCTTATTCGAGCCGATTGGTGCGATGAGTCCGATCATGAAATTTGATGCCACGGGTACGTTTGTTGGGTCAAGTTACGTGTATGCGACGGCACCTGATTTTGCTGCTTTTGGTGAGTTGTATCGCCGTGGTGGTGCCTTAGTCGACGGCACTCAGTTGTTGCCGGTCGGGTGGCATGATCACGCTCGAACCTGGGTTGCGCACGATCCTGAGGGCTCTGGTCCGCACGGCTTTAGCTATGGTCGGCATTGGTGGATCTGGCCAGATTTCGAAGGATCGCTTGTTGCGCAGGGTTTCCAAGGTCAGTACATATTTGTGCTTCCTGAAGCTGGGCTCACGATGGTGCATTTGGGAATTACCGATACTGATGTTGCCGTACCTCTGGTGGCGGGTCTTGGAGATATCGCACGTGCCTTGATTGATGGGACGTAGCGAAAAGAGTCCCCGAGATGAAACACTTTGACGAAATGTAAAAGGCTTCGTAGGCTCTGCGCTGTGAACGTAACCATCAACGGGGAGCGCCTGTTGCAGCGTCTCGACGAACTTGCAGAGATTGGCGCAATCGTCGGTCCTGCGGGCGACCGAGGGTCTGCTCGCCTTGCGCTAACTGCTGAGGACGGCCTTGGACGTGACCTTGTGGTGAAGTGGATGCACGATCTCGGGCTTGAAGTGTCAATTGATGGGGTCGGAAATGTCATTGCGGCGATGCCGCATGCATCTGGATTGCCCCCCGTCATGACAGGCTCGCACATTGACACAGTTGCTACCGGCGGTCGGTTCGATGGAAACCTCGGTGTGCTTGCAGGGCTGGAGGTCATCGAGTCGGTGATGAGTGCTGGCCTCGATTTGCCCCGCCCTCTCGCGGTCGGATTCTTTACCGATGAGGAGGGTGCCCGGTTCGCGCCTGACATGTTGGGAAGTCTTGTCTACGTGGGTGGGATGACGGTTGAAGAGGCTCTCGACATCCGAGCGGTTGATGGTGCCCGATTTGGTGACGAACTCGAGGCGATTGGGTATGCGGGTGGAGCACCATGTCCCGGGCCGGCCCCGCATGCCTTTATTGAGCTTCATATTGAGCAGGGCCCTGTTCTCGAGGCCGAAGATATTCAGATTGGGGCGGTTACTGGGGTTCAAGGTATTTCATGGACGAAGGTGACCCTGCGTGGTCAGTCGAACCATGCCGGAACGACCCCAATGTCAATGAGGAAAGATCCTGCAGCGGCTCTCTTTAAGATTGGCGCTGAGTTGCATCGCATCGTCGATCGAGTCGGAGCGCCACAGGTAGGAACAATCGGGCGCGTTGAGTTGATACCAAACTTGGTAAACGTCGTTCCTGCATCAGCCACATTCACCGTTGATGTCCGCAATACCAATGATGAAACGTTAGTGAGCGTTGAACGTGAGGTTGACGAACTTATTCATCAGGTCGCTGACCATCACGGTCTCAGCGTTGAAACCGAAACTCTTGCTCGTTTTGCTCCGGTCGTCTTCGATGATCGAGTGGTTGAAATTGTTGAGCGTTCGGCAACAGTTCGTGGTCGGTCGGTCAGGCGAATGCCATCGGGTGCAGGCCATGATGCGCAAATGATGGCTCGCGTGTGCCCATCGGCGATGGTGTTCACGCCAAGTGTGCGTGGAGAGAGCCACAACCCTGCTGAATTGACCGATGAAGACGACCTCGTTGCGGGTTGCCAGGTGCTGTGTGATGTGATGCTTGAACTGTCGGCAACAACGTTTGAGGGGGCGAAGTGAGTCGTATTGTCAATATTGGTGCCGCTCAGATGGGGCCGATCGCTGCAGATGAGCCTCGAGCTGATGTGGTCGAACGTCTCGTCGCGCTGCTGCGCGATGGGGCTGAATCAGGGTGTGATCTTGTTGTATTTCCCGAACTTGCGTTGACGACGTTCTTTCCGCGCTGGTTTACCGATGACATTGCGGGTCACGATCACTACTTCGAGCGCGAGATGCCAAATGCTGATGTGCAGCCATTGTTTGATGAAGCCGCTCGGCTCGGTGTTGGATTCTG
>Ga0075480_10000599_pt1 | contig 21656 bp, 17 predicted proteins | sample DEB08_DNA_7_FD_81590 | JGI IMG/M metagenome (GOLD analysis project Ga0075480, IMG submission 81590) | Aqueous microbial communities from the Delaware River and Bay under freshwater to marine salinity gradient to study organic matter... | ecosystem: Environmental > Aquatic > Marine > Coastal ... | reverse complement strand
TTCTTCATCTTCTACGTGCGACGGTGATTCAGGGCTTGTTTCTATATGTAGATGAATTCTCTTGATTCCATCTACATTTTGATGACTTTTAAAAAATCCATAATTTAAACCTGTTTCGGTTGCCACTTCTTCTGCTTGGTCACTATGTGGAGTAAAATGACCTGAATTATTATTCCATTCAGCTATATTACCGTTTTCATCAAATGAAATCTCACCCGCATAATAAACTATATGATCTTTAGTAGTAGGTGGACCTTTTAAACCGTATTCTCGTTTATCATCTATTGGTAGTGCTTCATACCATCTTTCCCTAATGGACTGTTGTCTTATATAATCAAGGTCGGGGAAAGAACTATGTCCCGAACAATTTGGACCATTTTCTTTGCAATCAAAATTTAACAAACATAGTGTTTTTATATCGGAACTATAGATAATATAATCAAACTTTTTGTTTTTCACATAATTTTTATGAATACGTTCCCTTTCATCATCATTTATAGGTGTTTTTACATATGTGGCAAAAATTTCTGAAGTATCTTCAGTTATATCAATTTCTCTGACCATATGGTAGGTTTTATGGCGGTTCGTACAAAATTTATCGTCAATATATCTACAAGAGTTGCACTCGCCACAAGGAATACCCAAAGTATAAGGAATAGCCTGTTCAACTAAACCCGGAAGTACCCCACCTACCATTCTAAATTTATTAGTTTTAATCCTTTTTTTAAGAGAATTTCGTTCCCCCCGATTCTTTATTTCTACATTTAGATGTTTAACTTTACGTTTATATGATTTATACTTAGACGGTTTACTCTTAGATGATTTAATTTTACGCTTAGACGATTTGCCATTGCGTTTAGTATATCTTTTTGCCATTTATATATATATAACATTTTTTTTGAGTAATTAAATCATATTTTCCAACATCTCTAAGATATCTACTATGACTTTACAATCCATATAATTATAATAAATTATCTTTTTTATTTCAGCATATCTTTTAATAGGTATTCTTTTATCAATGGCATCCCGAGACTTATTTATAATTTCTATCATGGCTTCCAATCCATCTGTATCATCTATCCACTTATTTTTTATTAATTCATGATTATACAACATTTTAACGATTTCTTTTAATCCATATCCAAAACATCCTTGAATCGTAATCGGTTCCATTTTAAAATAAGATAACAAATCAACATATGTAAAATTAGGATAATCTAAATGAGGATATTGTGATTTCATGTAATCAATATAAACGCGTTCTGCCGATGACCAATGATATATTTTGATATCATTTCCTACAACTCGTTTTAAATATTGTAACCAGTATCGAATTATTTTTTCTTCTTCGTCAAGAGTTAGATAACGAATAGTGAAATCTTTAAAAATATTATTTTTTAAATCTATACATCCGATAATACAAATTTTAGGAATTTCATCACGTATCTCATCATTAAAATAACTGGTTCTTTCATCCAAATTAATTACACTTTCAAAATCCAATACAATTGAATTATCTTTATCCTTTATATGATTAATAAAATCTCTATTCTTAATACGCCTCGGTGAAATTTTTAGTTCTGATTGCTTATTCATATGAATCATTTTTTCTTGGATTCTATGTCTTTCTCCTGTATGAATTTCATAAGGATAAATATTATTAAGTAATAATGGATCTGACCATGTATAAATACCTTTATCATGTAATAAACACCTTTTATGATAGGAAATATTCCACACAAGTGTTATTTCCTGAATTTCTTCGGCAAGTCTCTTCTTTTCTTTTACCCAAGGACCCGTTTTAATATTCATATTTGGATATAATTCTGTAATCGTTGGTTTTGGATAAATTAACCATTCATCAAAATATTGATTTAAATTATCTAACCAAGCTAAAGCGCGAAGAATTTTATCTTTCATATCATCGTTAAATAAGAATCTACCAACAACATTTTTCTTTTTTAAAATACTATCTTTATATTTATATTCTTTCGCGAATAAGATACCATAATCATTAAAACCTAAAATCTCATTACATAAATATATCTTACATTTATAATAATATAAATTATTCTCATTAATTAAATCAGTCATATCCGAATTTAAGTGAACCGTTTGATAAACAATATCAGATACAATATATAATGGTAAATTCTGTGGTAATGATTTATCATGAAGAACGGGTATATATACCTCATTGAAAATTTCATTAAAAATATCTCTATGAACGATAAAATCTGGTTTTAATGTTAAATCGTATTTCTTATGATATAAAGTGGGTTTAATAAATATACATTTTTGTTTCATATCTATTCTATCTTTTACCGAATCATAATCTAAATGAATACAAGTATGATGATTAGTATTCATTAAAAATTCTATAAAATTTTCTTTGTATGATTTTTTTTTATCTTTTAATAGTATTTCAAACTTAGTGGGTTCTGAAGATTCATAAGCATTGTATTTTTCATTTATTTTTGTAAACCAATCGGAAAGGGGGTCATTAATGATATAATTTTTTAAATCTTTAAAAGATATCATTATTATGAAAAATTATTTTAAAAAATAGATTTTAATTTATAATGAATAACCACTAGGTTCATTGGAACCCATTAGAGAACCGAAACCCCCGCCCATACTGCTAGACTGATTTGTCATTTTAGGTAAGGTAAATTCTTGCTGAGGTGGTGATGGAGTTGCTATTGTTTTTTCATCGGTAGAGATTTGAGGAGGACTAGGTCCCATACCAGAGAGTAAGGGGGCATTCATTCCAGCACCATATTGTTGAAGGGTCGGTGATTCAGCAGGTGCATTCTGTAGACCGGAAGAAACGTGAATAAACAATAATACATTCTGAAGAACAATATAGATAACAGGGAATATTAAGAAGATCCAAGCTAGTTCAGTTTTATTGTATTGACATAAACCATACATAGTAACACCAAGCACCAATAAGAATTTTAATTCTTGTGCTGAATATAAATTATATAAATTTTCCATTTTCATCGTATTGTATCTACCTAATCTTTGTCTAACCATATAAACACAAATTAGAGATAAAACAAGGATTACACCATAGATAATAACAGGTGAACACATTTTCGTTGTTAAAAGTTCATTCACTTCATTTAACGTTTCCATTTTATATAATACTAAAAATAAAAAAATATAAGAAAAACACAAATATGAATTAAATTTGATTTTATAAAATATTTTTCAATCATAAATAAAAGTTCTTTACGATGTGCTTTACACATAAGAAAATCAAGGAAAAGCGAAAGAGTAAGAAAACAAAAATTCATCCCCAACCATCTATTACACCACCCACATTTACTATGGATGAAACTATCAGATGCAATGGTTGTTTTATGAAGTTTCCATTAGATGAGATAAAAATTAATTGTGCTGGTTGTGATAAATTCTTTCATTGTAAAGTAGCTGGAACTTGTTATGGTGATAACTGCAAAGAAGAAACAAGAGCAGGTAGACTCCATAGATTATCTTGGTGCATAAATTGTGTGCCTAAAATTCCCGAAAATAAGGAAAAAGTTAATCGCGAAGACCCTTGTATTTGTCATAAATGTCATCCTTAATCAAATCCCCTGTATTTATAAATGGTCTTCTTGATAGTATCAAATATATTAAGACTACTTCTTTTTGTTATCATATATGTATTATCTAATGAATTTACTATATGTTTATGAATATTACCAATTTCAATTAAATGATTCACTGTCTCTGTAATATCTTTTTCAATCTTATTCTTTTTATAAATATCTATATATTTGTCTATATCAAACTGAGTTAAGTTCTTAAGGATATATCTATAAAACCATAAATCTCTGCTATCTTCATCAATTCTGAATATTTTTTTCTCAATTTTAAAAATTTCATTTAAGAACTCCCCTGTATCTATATAATATCTTAAATTCCATCCTAATTTCTGAATCTTAGGATTTACATATATTTCTTTAACTATTTGTTCGCTATTATCTATTCTCCATGATAAATGTTTCATATCAATATTCTTATTCATATCCTTTAATAATGAATAACTATCACCTAATTTTGTATTTGAACCAGTGATTTTAGGTAAATTATTTTTCATTAAGTTTAAATAATTTGGTATGTTATGAAAGATAATATTCCCTTGAGTATCATGGCCTCTTCTACCTGCTCTGCCACTCATTTGTAAATAATCAGATGTTGTATAATTAGGATTTTTATATCCCGATAAAGCAACACTACGAATAGGTAAATCAATTCCTAAACAGAGTGTTCTATCACTAATCACTATACCAAGTTTTCTTTCGCTCATTAATCGTTGTAAAATCCAATTATAAACATCGGGCATAGATGAAATATATAATCCAATTCCTCTCTTTAATAACTGAAAATAAGGATTTTCATAATCAATACTAAAACCAATAGATTTTTTTATTTCTCTACGAATACTTCTTATTTCATCGCCGCTCATAGGTTCTCCACGACTAAATACATAATCTTGATGTTTTTTAAATATATCAACCTCTCTGAAATCTGGATTCTCTAAGAATTCATCTCTTTCTCTGATTAAATTTTTCATCTGTAATCCTTCACATTTACTGATACAACGTGTATAATAATCAGTCATATCAGATATATATTTATACTTTTGTTCTTTATCATATTGATTCATTTTTTCACACTTTTCACTTCGGGCGTCATTTGTTTTAATCTTAATACTATCTGAATATACTTGTCTCTTTTCTAAGAACTTTTGATAAAGTTCACTCTTCTTTTTTAGAATATCATAATGATAAGGATATGCTTCTTGTTCTTCTCGTTTTAAATCGCTGTATAAGTTTAAGAATATTTCTTTAGCTACTTCCTCCTTAGTATGAAAATACAACATCGGTAAAAGATCTTTACATTTACAATCTTTAAAAAGTCGTATAATATTATTTTCTTCAGAAATATATTCTTTCTTCTGATATTTCTCTACAAGACTTCTCATATGTTTTGGATACTTTTCATCCAGTTTAATTAATTCACACTTAAGAAAACTTTCATAATCTTTAGTATCGTTGAGAGTTAATAATTTATCCTCTTTAAAATAATTATCAGGTGATAAATATTCAATTTCTTCTTCTAAATCTTCGTTTTCAAAAATATCATAAATATTTTCATATGTATCTATTAAATCTTTGGGAGTAAAATGTATATTTATTATACTACGGAAATCTGAACTAAAACAAGCTAAAGGATGAAGTGGTGATAATCGTTCATCATAAACCCATCTCTGAATATTAATAAATCGTTTATTGTATTCTACATATTCTATTCTTTTCTCTGAATGTATTTTCATAAAGATATCTCTAAGAAATGTAATATTTTCAATGGTTGCTGATAGTGCTAAAAATGAACATTTTAATAGTTTAATAATATTTTCATATTGTATCATATCATTTACATTATGAATTTCATCAAAGACAGCATAATCAAAGTCGGTATAAATACGAGGTAAATATTGTTCTATAATATCAGGTGTTCCTATAAAGATATTTGTTTTACTATCATATGATAAGTGTGCCATATTCTCAACAAGATAATGAACTCTGTATCCCATTTTGCTAAAATTCGCACCTACTTGAAAAGCGACTGGTTTTGCTGGACAAACATATAATATTTTATGATGTAATATACCTGTTGCCATTGCTACAAATGTTTTACCTGCTGAAGTCGGTGCCCTAACTAAAACTGATGTTTTCTTTTTTATAAAATTAATAACATGCTTCTGCCAGTCATCTAGTTTATATTCCCCTTTATCCCAGAAATTTAAAGGTGGTAATAAATCACTACATTCTTTCATAAGATAACTTTTCACATCATAATCTTTTAACTTTTTATCTAAACGATTCGATAATTTTATATATTTTTCATCATTTTTAATATATTCATTTTTACCATATTTAAGACTATAATATAGTATTAATATTTGAGACATATAGTCTATTTTTCCCTCTTTTTGTAAACGGACGAAATAATCTAATAGTTTCATTTTAAAAACTTGTTTTGCTTCATCAGTTTTGAGATAATTAAACTTTTCTATAAAGTTATTTTCATTGATATCCTTAAAAGCATAATCTATTTTCATAATATCATCCTTGATAAGTTTTTCAAATCGTTTTTTATTTTGTTCTTGAATAATTAAATATTTTTTTTTCATCTGTTTTTTACATTTCGTAGTTTTATCATTTTCAATATCTTTATCATTATCAATGATCATATGTTTAAGATTTGTATTTAAACCCATCGATAAATCGCGAATAAATACATTAAATAAAGCATTATTATGAGTTTCCCAAAAGAGTGTTTCCATATCAATATATTTTATTTATGATATGTTTAAATAAGGATATCAAATTTATATCTAATCTGATTTACTACCTCTACTTAAGAAAGCAATTACTAAATTAGTAGCATGCATAAATAAGAAAGCAAATACTACCAATACAACAATAGTTTTGATAAATTTCACATTATCATCTATATTAATTAATGAACTAAAATCTAAATAAGGACTAAAATCTAATGAGACATGGGTAGGTTTATCATATAAATCTGTATATAATCTTTCTAAAAGGAGCGTTGTGTTTGATGGAACATTACAGACCCGTGCTTCATATTCTTTAGAAATAGCAATAATATTTTTAACTGCTTGAGGGATCAATGGTCCTAATTCATCAATTAATTTATTTATTTTATATCTTTCATCATTATCGGCTTGCATAATATCTATTTTATCATTGCCGACGATAGAAAATATCAATGAACCTATCATAAGTGTTTTATCGGCGACACCCGTTTGACAAATAGATTTACCTAAATTTAATAAATTCATACATTCTTGTACATCTCTCGATTTCATAGTAATAATCTTTCTTAACTTTCTTTTCAGATAATTTATATCAAGTGAAGTAAATTCCCTAACAGAAGTATATTCGGCTATTCTAGTTTGGATATCTAAATCATTGTCACCTGTATTTAATTTATCATTCACACAAGATTCAAATGCGGAATCATATTGTAAACCTGATAACATATTGCTAAAACTAGTTAAACTTGACATAGCAGCACTATCTTGTCTCTCATTCCTGACCATATCATCCAACATCTGCCTTGTGAAATCTTCAACTTCTTCGGGTATAATATCATCTGGGCCGAATTTATCATTGGGGCAAATCACCCAATCTGGTTTATTTTCACCATCTATGCAATTGACTACTGAACCTCTTCCTTCATTAATATCTCTTCTTAATTTAGGGAAATCATAAACATCGACACTTAATGTATCGGTACTACCCAACATTTCTGGTCTTACATATTCTTCGGGTAATGTATATTCCATAGCGCTTAGCGCTGGTGTTCTATTTCCGATATATCTTAGAATTTCCTGATTTGTCATTCCTCTACCAGCCTCCATCCAATAATTACGAATTCTATCGCCAGCAGCATCAGTGGGAGGATTAGCAGATTGCCAATCGATTCCATCCACACTTAATCCTAACATATTTGCACTTTGTTGTGTTTGAAACCATGTTGGCACACTATTATTTAATTGTGAACCACTATCTTCATCTCCATCCACATTACACATTTGATATAATCCAGCGTTAATTAGATTACTACGTGTCCCTGTTCTAGGATTATTGGGATCATCTGTATCATCATCTGGTTCACAAATATTACATCTACCATTCATTATATATGTTGGTCCTTTATCAGAACCATCTTCATTTTTTGTAGCACAAATATTAAAACAAGTCTTATTAAAATTTTCCTTACCATATTGATCATCTACCATAGTAGTCGGATCCATAAAAGCTTGATAACTCGTCTCTAAAATATTACGTCCATCGCGGTTATAATTCGGACACGTTGTTCTATCCGTTCCAGTAAATGACATATTATATTTAAGATATATTTTAATTATCTATAAAAATATATATGAGTAAATCTAATCTTATTTTTAAAGGAAGTAGTGGTTGTGTTTTTAGACCTCAGATACCTTGTAATAATAGTAAAAAAAAACGAACAAAAAAACGTGTAACAAAATTATTTGTTAAAAAAAATAAAGAATTTAAAGTAGGGTTATCTATAAAAAAAATAAAAAACTATGGGGAGTGGACTATTTTATGGGATGAAATTTGTAAATCACCCATCTATGAAAAATTATTAGAGGATTCTGATATAAGAGAATGCTTGCTTTCTCAAAATATAAATCCGGATTCTTTGCCACCACATTATAAATTTACACTATATCAAGGGGTGTATGGCGGAGATACAATAGAAAATTATAGTAAAAAAATTATTAAATCTAATATATTTAATTCGGAAAAGATATTCATACAAGTTTTTATAAAAATATTTAAACTAATGTATAATGTATTTTATGGTTTAATGAAACTAAACCAACATAATATTTGTCATCATGATATTAATTCGAGAAACATATTGATTAAAAATAATAAGTCATATATAATTGATTACGACATAAGTTTAGAAATGACAAATTTAAAAAAGAATAAATTTTTAATAGATCGAATGAATGAAGAATATGATGGTTATAGAATATATGAAATATATCCTTATGAATATATATATTATATATTAAAAGATAAAAAAGAAATATCAGATGAACAAAAAAATATCGCATTATATCAATATAGGTTAAATTACTATGAAGATTATGAACCTATACATATTAAATTATTTAATAGAGACACCGATAATCTACGTTTTGAATTATTAGAAGATAAATTAATGAATAAAAAATCTGATATTAACGAATTAATAAGTAAACTGGATGTTTATTCCTTAGGTGTAACTATTCTTATAATATTTATCGATAGATGTGACGATTATAATATTGATGTTAATGAATGCATCAAGTTATTTAAACTAAATGATTTAAAACCCTACATGGAACTTATTAGAGATATGACCGAATTTAATCATAAAGACAGAATTAGTATACAAGAAGCATATGAAAGATATAAAAATTTGATTTAAGAATTTATTTTATCTTAAAAATAATAACGAATATAAAATGATGGATTATTATGGTTCAATCATTAAGTCTGAAAAAGAAATAGATAATGAACTCATAAAAAGATTCAAAGATAGATGTTATGAATCACATATGAATAAAATTATTTCAGACTTAAGAAAAGAAAATATTTTACACAAAGAATATTCTGTTTCTGGTTGGCTAACATTTCATGGTAAACCAATTTGCGATATTATTGAAAATAAAATTAAAAATCTAAAATCTGAACAACGACTGAAATTCTTATATATTTATAATAAGAAAGAATATGATGAAATTAATATATGTAAAATGATTTGTGATCGTATTTAATATTATCCTAAAAATCCAGCATCCATCTTAGCATTTTCACCGATTCCTTCTACTTCTTTCCATCTTCCCACATAAGGAGCAATTAATTTATTACATACTTTATCATCTAAAATTTCTAGAACCTGAATTTGTCTGTATTTATTTTCACCACAATTATCATGGGCACCAAAAGCTCTACTCATCCCAACATCTATTCTCCATAATCTATCGCCATATAAAGAATTCATATATTTATTTTCCATAAATTGAGGAGTATGGGCAACAATTATTCTCTCTAAAGGTTCCATTAAACGGTTCCTTGAATTAATAATTCTTAAGAGTTCATTATAACCTCGTTCAGTATTTTCACCATAACCATCATCTTCACTATACAAACGACACCAAAATGGAGACATATCATCATCATCTCTAAATATTTCATCAAATATTTTATCTTGTCTCTCATCCCCCTGTTTTAATAACCATTTTTGAACGATTTGATTTAATTCGTGGATTGAATACTTACTCATTAAAGCATGGCTTAAACCACCATGAACAAATAAATTTTTACCTATGATTGTAATACTCTTTTTTTGTATCGCATAATGTTTCGCAATATTACCACCTCTTTCAAATACTTTTAATCTATGATAATATCCATAAGGATATCCATCATCTGTATATTTACGATTTCTTTCATTAGGTGGAACAAATTCTAAAAATTCTTGTGGAGATACATATCTAAAATCCCTATCAACATTCATTAATTCATGATTCCCTAACATTCCTAAAACTCTGCCTCCGTGTGCTTTAGCCATTACATCTAATTTTTGAAATATTTGAATAATCATCATATTATTTCCTTCATCTTCTGTAACATCATTTAAATCTTCAATGCAATTCTTAGACCAATTATCAGGCCTACATCTATCTATTTGATCTCCTAATTGAATAACCCATGTATCACCACCACACCAAGAAATATCTTTTACATTATAAGGATATATATTCAGAGGAATAACTTTTGCTAATCGCAATGAAGTTAATGTTACTGCTAAATCTCCATGTAAATCACCGATAGCAATTAATCTTCTTACTTTTGGATACATTCCTATCTGATCATATTTATCCATATTAGGATCTATTTGTGCCTTTTTAACTTCATTTTGACCCGAATTATATGCCACTTTATTTTGATGATCTTCTCTTGCTGCGGTCTTTTCTCCACTGGTAAAAGGTTCGGACATTCTTCTATCTCTATTTATTGATGGTTGTGGGGGGGATGTAGCAGGATTATTTGTTTTTTGTATATTAAATTGTTGTGATGTGCTTCTTTTTATACCATTATTATCATTGTTTGTAGTATTTATATTCTTAATATTTGAATTATCCATACTGATATTAGGGGAAGAATGTCTTCTCTGCTTATAATTATTCTTTTTATACTGAACCCATTTATTTATTTCCCCAATCACTTGATTGCGAGTATGATTTCTTAATTCGTTAGATTGAATAATATTATATTTAATACAGATATCAGCAATTTCTTTATCTGATAATTTAGTGATATTAATATCCATCTTAAAATAAGAAATATTTCATCTTTCTTTTTTAAACTTATTTAAATTTGATTTAAAATTTATCTTATAAGAATAAATATAAGATACTCTTAATATGGCGAAACTTTCAGTAATGCTCGCAAAAGAATATGAACTTGGTTTCACAATCAAGAAAGATACATCTAAATATTCCAAACCCCCTAATGGATGGATTATGTCTGAGAAGTTTGATGGATACAGAGCTCTCTTCAGATATGAAGAAGTTGATGGTGTATTAGTCGGTAAATTCTATTCCAGAAATAATAAGTCTTTTAATGCTCCAGATTGGTTTTTAGAATCTATGCCCCCACCAGATTTACTCGGTGATAAAATCCTTGATGGTGAACTATGGGCGGGTAGAGATAATTTTCAACTTATGGGTATTGTTCGTAAGAAAGTTCCTATTCCAGAGGAATGGTTGAATATTCAATATCAAGTTTATGATATCACTAATGGTGAAGGTGGTTTTGTAGATAGATTAAAGACTCTTAAACGTATCGTAGAATTCACATGTAAATCCTGGTCTTTACGTCTCAAGAATGAAGAATTTTATATCCCTGAAGGTGTAGAAATTCCACCACCACTAGTCTTTGCTACACAGAAACGTATTACAAGCGAAAGCATGATGAAGAGTTTTTACAAAGGTATTATTGATAATGGTGGGGAGGGTATTATGATAAAACATCCACTTTCCAAATATGAAAATGGTAGGTCTAATTATATGCTGAAATACAAACCTGCTTTTGATAGAGAAGCAGAGATCATTGATTATAAAATGGGTGATCCCGATAGTAAATACAAGGGTATGTTAGGTAGTTTTATTTGTAGACCTCTTAAGAATCATGATACATATATGAGTGTTGATGAAGATGATAATCATATATTTACTCTTTCGGGTATGGATGATAAGATTCGTAAGAATTATCTAAAATCTCACCCTGTAGGAACAATTATTACTTTTGAATGTTCGGGATTTACTGATAAAGGTGTTCCTCGATTTGGTAGATATCTTCGTATTCGCGATGATGTCATAATTAAATCACATACTTCTACAAATGACAGAGAGAATCTAGACCGAGTCTTAGAGATATTTATTTATCTTGAAAAATATTACAAAAACAATTATGATACTTTCAGAGCCAAAACTTATATGAGTCTTAATAAGATCTTGAAGACTCTTAATTCAGATAGTGATTTAGAACCTTCGCATATTAAAGAGTTAAAGGGTATCGGTCAAGGTACAATTGACCGTATCAAAGAAATAGTTGATACTGGAACTCTTCAAGAATACGAGAAACTCAAAGATAAGAAATCACCGCTTGAAGAATTTTTAAAGATTCATGGGGTCGGGAAACAACACGCTAAAAAGTTAGTCGGTGAAGGATTTAAAACTGTCGATGATCTCAGAAACTGTAAAAATATCCAAGATTATCTAAATGATACACAGATTAAGGGTCTTCAATATTATGATGATATGCAAGTTAGAATTCCATATGAAGAAATTCAAAAGCATGAAGTGTATCTTAAAGATGTATTACATAAGATAGATCCTAAAGCAGAATTAACTATTGCTGGTTCATATCGTAGGAAGCGTCCTGATAGTGGAGATATTGATTTACTACTCAAAGCTTCTAATAAGCGTATTTATGATAAATTTATTGATAATTTAGTCAAAACAGGTTATTTAACTTGTCAACTAGCTAGAGGTTCTAAGAAGTATATGGGGATGGGTAAGATTGATATATCACCATGTCATCGTAGAATTGATATTATGTATACGAAACCCGAAGAATATCCCTTTGCTATCTTGTATTTTACTGGTTCAGGTGATTTTAATGTAAGGATGCGTGAAGATGCTTTAAAGCAAGGTTATACAATGAATGAATATAGTATTAAACACACTGATACTAAACAGAAGGTAGATAAAGTATTCTTAGAGGAACGTGAAATCTTTGATTTCTTGGGATATGAATATCTTAATCCAGAAGATAGGATTCAGTAAATATTTAAAAGATTATTTATATATTATTTTAAAATGACAGATTTAAGGAGTAGTATTTATAATATCAATGAAAGTGTTGAAGTTAATTTGAATACAAAAAAGAGATGTTGTAGTATGGGAGTAATAAAATGTTTAGGAAGTATAATTTTTTTATCAGGTATTAGTGGAATATCATTTTTATTAGGCATAAAATATCAAAATCATTTAGAAGATAAAGACGGATCATTATAAAGATGTATCCTCAAGTGAATACAAATGTTGATTATGGTTTATTAACTAATGATACGAAAGATGATAATAAACGTTTATGTAAAGACTTATGTAAAGTTGGATTATGTTTAACTTGTTTTTGTAGTGCTTACTTGATATTATTTTTGGGTGTTATCAATGCAGAATTAAATATGAATATTACGGATGCATGAATAATACATTATTTTAGTTCCCTATATTGAATTAATTCATATGGATTATATATACAAATTTCTTTATGTTTATATAAATCTTTTTTCTTTTTAAAGTATTGATTGCAGTGTGGACAAGTATTCATTAAAATATTTCGTTTCTTTTTAGGAAAACAACAATTCCACATTATTTTTAAACCACTAAATAAATTTTTAAATTAAAATTTTTATCTATATTAAATTAGTGTTTTAATTAATATGGGAAAATTAAGTGCATTTAGAAGTCTCGGTAAATTCGCAATGAGATTATCCAAGGTTGCGAGTAGAGTTGGGGGTGTGACTCGCTCTGGTATAGCCAAGATAAGTGGATTATTGAAAAATCATATGGGGGACGTTTTAAAAGCTATGAAAAAAAATGCAGGGAGATTAAAAAAATCCTTATCTGATAGTAAAAAAATTTTACAAAAATCTAAAAAATTAGGTAAAGGTGCTGGTAAATTTGCTATGAAACATCCTAAATTAATGGCGGGATTGGGGGCAATTGGTGGGGCTTATTTATATCACGAAACAAGTGATACATATGAAGAAGCTAAATTAAAATGCCAAGAAACTTGTCAGGGATTTAATAATGTAAATATTTCAAAGCATAAATATGATCAGATTGTAAATTTACTTTATTGTAGAGAAAGTAATGGAGCACCTTGTCAAACTTTTGATGGTGGAGGGCCACCAAATGGCGAGATTACATTAAATACATGTCCACAAGGTTGTACTGATATAAGGGGTACCCGAACAGGTGAGCAGACCGAAGATACACATATAAATTCTATGTTATATGGTTCTTGTAATATTAAAGATGGAGATCATATTTATTGTGATTATCCACAATATAAAAAACATGGTGAAAATCTTGATGATTTCGGTGTTCTTCCATTAGATAAATATAAGACAGATTGTGAAAATGGTTCCGATTGCCCCGATCCGGGCTCTCCTGAAAATCAATTAGATAGACAATTTAGAGATCCGTGGCACGCTTATTCGGCGATGAGAGCATTAGCTGCGGTAGAAGCCGCAGGCGTTGGGGCAGCAGGTACAGGAGCAGTAGAGGCAACGACTGGCGTAGGTCGAGTAATCGGTTCTATTCCCGGTTCACATGTATTGCCAGCCGTCGTTGGTGGAGCAGCTGCTGCTACATCTAACGCATTAATCCCCGATGATTTCCCTGGCCATTGTTTACATAAATTATTTGAACATTTTACTAATGAAGACCCAAATAGTCTACATAGCGAAGATGAAATATTAACTCAGGATGAACCATATAAATACATAAGAAAATGTAAAAAAACAACAAGTGGTCCAACTGATCTAGGACCAGATGCTGATGGAAATGTTAAAAAATGTAATTTATTAACAGGTGAAATTACTGCAGGGACTAATAATAGTGAAATAGGAACGTGTGTTGCATGGAAAAAGACCTCACATGATGGAGGTGGTAAATGTTTGCCAACAATGCATAGCGTTTCTTTAACTACTGTAGAAGAAGGGGCGAGTGATTTTTTAGGTTTTAGCCAGGAATGTTTGGATATTGACAATAGTGATTCGTGTAATGATCATCTTTATTGCTATTGGACGCAAGATGGAAACTCTGAAGATCCGAATCTGGATGATATATATTTTTGTTTAAATGATAAGAGTTTAATAGATATTCATAATGGTATTTTAGAGAACGATGATGATACATTTTTAATTAAAAAAATCGCTGGGGGGTCAGGTGATGTATCTGGGCCATTAAATGAAGAATATAATAGTATTACAGAATTTAATAAATATTCAGGGGGTGTCGAAGGTCAAAAAAAAGAAATTGATATAGGTGATATATGTAATAATTACTGTAATAACTATTTGTGTCACGAACCTTATCTTAGTCTACCATTGCTTCCTGGTATGGAACATGCGGGAGATTATTTAAAAATGGTAGTAAATGTGATTATTAAATTAATATTATCACTTTTTATAGGTCTGATTATATCTTTCTCCCTCGAGATATCTTTAATAAAGGGATTATTTTGTTCTATTATTTTATTTGGTATTTTATTATTTACACCGGGATTGAGTGATAAAATAAATGAACTATTTGAACCGATTACTGAAAAAATGGTAGACTATATTACCGAAAATGAATCACTTTCTGGTATATTTTCAAATGAATCATTTTTAAGTATATTTAGTAAAATAATATAATATTATTAATATTAATAGTTATCAAATGGGTGAATCAGATATTTTTGATTATTCAAAACAATTATTATATGTGTTACTCTTTTATTTAATAATAATGTTAATATGGAATATAATAAGATTTAGAAGATTATATATAGTAAGTTATTTGATATCTATTATAGTATTATCTATTATAATATATAATTTTGATGATACTGTAGCGGGAAATGAAAATAAATTGTGTCTAGCATTTATAAAAAAAATTGATGATTTCAACAGTAAATATACTCATGATAATGAAGATGACGAGGAATCTCTTTTTACACGTGATGATATCAAGGGGATGGAGCGAATGTATGCATGTGGGTGCAATGAATCAACAGGTGTTTATTTGAGACCCAAAAATAAACCTGAGAATAAAAAAAGTAGTTGGAAAAATGCTGATGGAATAATCGAAGAAAAAACTTATTCCGAAGAATATGGTTATATATGTAATGATATAAATAAATGTAAGGTGGAAGATAGACCGCTAGAAAGATGTACAGACGATGATAGTTGCCTTTACCCGGGTATGGTATGTTATAAACATCCTAGTTTTACTCCTGGAGCCGAGGGTGGGAGAACGGGTGTATCATCTGATTTAAAAGGTATATGTATATTACAGTCACATATAAATAATTTAGAAGAAATTATTGATACTTATAATTCATCTTATTGCGATCCATTAAATGGGGGGGGCATTGATTATAACTGTAGTCGTCCATGGGACCATCGCCCCGGAAACGAATTTAAAAATACAGAAAGGGATATTCTAGGAAATATAAGTGGTAGAGGTCTAGGGGCAAACGATAATATATCAATATGTTATCACCCCGCGAAAGAAAAAATAACTATATCAAACTACGATGAAGAAACTCGTAAATATATACGCGGACCGGGTAGTGAATGTTGTGTTCCCAAAGAAGAAAAAGGAAACCACCAATCAGATAGATTATTAGAATCTTTAATGAAAAACCCCGGTGAGTTAATGGATATATTAATGGATGCGGTTTATATGGAAGTGCTTGAGATGTGTGCCACTAAAGGTTTAGTAAAAATAATACAAAAGCGAAATCAGATTATAAAAGGAATAAAGAAGGCGGGTTCCACTACTAAAAAACTACTAGAAGGAATAAGAGATTTAAGGAGGGCAGAAAATAGAGCTGCAAAATTAGCTAAAATTTTAAAAGATTTACTTAGTAAATTTAAAGATGGATTAAAAGCATTAAATAATATGAGAAAAGCGGCCGTAGAGAATGCAAGTGCAGGCACTCGTCGCGCATTAGAAAGAGGTCTATTAAGGGCGGGTGAAACAGCTGCTGAAGATTTAGGTGAAACTGCTGCTGGAGAAGCACTTGCGGCGGGCGCAGAGGCTGCTGGAGAAAAGGCATTAGCAAAAATGGGAGAAGAAGTAGCTGAGAAATCTGCTAAAAAAATGGCAGGGAAATTATTAAATCTTGTACCCGGTGTAGGTCAGATTTTAGCAGCAGTACAAATGATAGGATTAATTATGGATGAAACGGGATATGGTGGATATGAAAATATATTTAAAAATCGAGAAATAATTGAAACAATGTCAGAACTAACCGAAGGTCAAATGATTAAATCAATGAGACTTCAGGAAAAAGAACCCCCTTACGGCGTTGATTTACCCCATACTTTTTTTAATGATGAAAATCATAATGAGGGTTCAGCGTGGCCTTTCAATATGGATGAAGTACCGGACAGTGATAAAGCAGATTGTCAACTTTTAGTTGACATTGTTAGGAATCTAAAAGAAGAGGATGATAACATAATGGTTGAAATGTTGGCAGAACAATTACAAATTTTTACAGATTCATTTCAAGATGAAGAAACAAGTAATACCATTACAAGTGAATTAGAAGGATTTGCTGACAGAGAAGATGATGGTGTTGAAAATGATATGAGTGATTATTTCACTGAATATTTATCTAATTACACACACTATCATTATACTAAACAGCAGGCGGAAGAAAGAGACCAAACAATATATGACGCTGTTTTAACTAAAACCAATTTGATTGACGATTCTAAATATAAATCTGTGACAAATACGGGTGTTTATTATAATGATGAAGCATTGATTTATCTAAATAAAGAATTATCAAGTGAACAATATTCGGGTATTTTATTTACTAAAAAGGCTATTGATTTATATAATAGATATCGCAATTTAAGAGAAGGTCAGCAATATATTGTTTTTTCAAAATACTATTATGACATTGCTTATATTGAACCAAATACAGACTATCCGAATGACGAAAAAATTCACCTTAAAAAAATGGAATTAAAAGATTCAAGATTATTTTCTGATTCACATTATAATTTTTCACCTAATAATCCTATATTTACTAAGGGATTTGCACAGATAACACAAATGAATGATTTAGTCAATGTTTGTCAATATGGTATTAAATTAGGTGTAGCGAACTATTCAGGGCCGGGTATAAACGGTATGTTGCGGGCTGCTGATGGATTAGGTGTTAACGGGAATGATTTAGGTGATACGTGGTTAAAAGGTGGTTCTGGGGGTGGTGCACAACCATTTGGTTATCCAGGCCTTGATGGGATAAGTAGTTGTAAAGACGGTTGTAAAGAAAATTACATGGCTGAAGACGCTACTGAAGAAGAATCCAAGATGAGATTAGATAATTATAATAATAGAATAATGTCTTGGAATTATTCAGATAAAAGTGGGTGGTGCGAGAACAGACGAACGTGTTCAGATCAAAAAAGTAGTGCTTTAATCGCTGTTTATAAAAGGGATCCTGGTCCTCACGATGAAGTAGTTGATCATGATAATCGTATATGTAAAATAAATATTAACTATTGTGATAGAGCGGGTAATATAGAACTAAAGGAAAATAATAGATTTGGGGGAAACAGAAGTTCACAAAAGAATTATTTTGAACAATCTTGGGGTAGTAATCATAGAGAGTATAATGATTGTGAACCTAGTACTACTCATGAAATATTTTCTGCGGTATTTGGTGAATCTATGACTAGTACAGTAGCAAGGTGGTTTACATAAATTATTTATAAGTTTAAATTTATATTTTAATAGTTTATCTATTTAATAAATGGGTCAAACTCCGAGTAAAGATGCTCAATATGCAGAATTATATTCTTCTTATATTCAACAACAACAAAATCTTATTATGCAACAGCAATCACAGATAAATAGTCTTTATCAAATGAATTTAGAATCTCAACAACAAATGCCAGCAAATATGTTTTTTCAAAGTGATATGAATCAACAACAAAGTTATTTAAATCAACAAGGTTATCAACAATCTTTACCCCAATTACCTTCGGCAAAACCTAAATTAGATCCTTATAAAATATTGGGAATCGGTAAAAACTATGATGAAAAAACTCTAAAAAAAGCATATTTAAAAAAAGCAATGAAAGCACACCCTGATAGAGGTGGAACTCCTCAAGAATTTCAGCAAGTATCGATAGCATTTACTCTTTTACAAAAGAAACTCAAAGAAAGAGAAAATAATCATAATCATAATGAATTAAGAGATACGGCACGAGATTATTATACTCAACAAATGAACCAACCAAAGGTAAATGTAAATATGACTGAAAATTTTGATATTGATGTTTTTAATCAAATCTATGAACAAAATAAAATACCCGATGTATATGATGATGGTTATGGAAATTGGATGAATGATAATCCGGCTTTGGAAAGCGGTCAGCAAAAATTATTTCAAAATGGATTTAATAAGGATATGTTTAATGCTACGTTTGAAAATTATAAACGAGAAATGAGTCAGAGAAATCCTCAGAATGCTTTAGTAAAATATCAAGAACCTGAAGTTAAAATATCTATGTCAAATGCTGATAGTATAATGACTTTAGGTCAAGGTAAAATAACAGATTTTAGTGGTAATTCAGATAATTTATCTTATACTGATTATAAACAAGCATTTACCGACGGTTCAACCTTAATTGATATTAATAGTGTTGATACTTCAGGTAGAGCGAATAGTATAGGTGGTATTAAATCGCAACGTAGTAATATATCTTATACTATGAATCAAGAAGATCAAAGATTATATGCTCAAAGGCAACTCTTAGAACAGAAACAGGAAAGAGACAGAATAAATAGACTAAATGTATATGATAAACAACACGGGGAAGCATATGAAAAGATTCATAGTATGTTACTCAGATAATTCCACAACTATACCCCCAAATCTCGCTTCATCTGCGCGACATTTACGATTATTAATAAAACATTCGTGCTCTTCACCTTTAATATCATTAACTATTGACATAAATCCACCAGTATGATCTATATTATAAAATTTAATAGATTCACCATTTTTATTTACTGCTAGTTCTACACATCCATGGCATATCATATTTGGATATCTTTCAAAGTGTAACATATTCTTCTCACATATGGGGCAATTCTTATTTTTCATTTTTTATAAGAATATTTTTAAAAATATATTTAAATAAATTTAAACTTCAACTTCATCTGAAGCTTCTCCTCCGTCTAACATACCTCTGGCAGCAACAAAATCTCTTTGATTTTTAGTAGTGCAAACACAACCGGTGCTTGTAGAGAAAGTAGATGGACAGCATTGAGGACTAGTAACATTATTAGCCCACATAAACATCTTTTCAGGTGAACCCTTAACACCATCTACCGGTGGGCCATTTAATGCTGACTGATCAGATAATTTCATCTTTATCGGACCCTGGCTAGATAAATAACTATATAAACCATCGTTGGGTACTAAAGCGGTTTCATCTGGAGATTTCATCCAGCATTCTTCATTACCCGTTTTTAATATGATTCCATCATAAGGACCCATATTTAATATTTTAGGATTACCGAGAGGACCAGGTTTCGCACCTCCACCGGAAACAGTATTATTACCAACAATACTATCTCCCTCGACAGATTTCTCTTCTTCAAAACCATTATCCGATTCACCGTCTTCTAAACCTTCTAATAGCCTGTTGCCCATAAATAAAAATAAGATAGCACTACCACCAACTATCATCTTTTGTGTTTCATCTTTTAATACATAAAGAATTAAATATAATGCTATTACAACAACAATAAGATTTTTACAAGAAAACATTTTATAGTAGTAGTATAGAAAAATAAATTAATGAAAATAGTATATTTTTTAGTGATTATAACAATTTTATTTATAATTTATTCAGAATATTCTATTGGCTCAATCTTATTTAGACCAGATAGTAGAGGTAAAATATCTATGAATTTATATTCTTTATTAGGATTTTTAATGAATCCATTTTATAAACGAGACTTATGGAACTGGAATACATTAGATATTAATTATGCTTTTGTATTAATCTATTCTTCACTCGTTTATTATATATGTTAATATTCACCTCTTAGCACTTTATTTAATGTTGACCCCGATATCTGTATATGATGCTCTAACTCAAGTTTTTTTATTAAATTACTCTTTTTAAGAGTTTTATTATCAATATCATCTTTATAGTTTAAGATTGTTTGTAAATCTTTTTTATTAAATTTCTTTTTAGAATTCACTATATTTTTTATATCAATATATTCATAATTTAACACGATACCTTGATCAGTTTGATGATAACCATAGATTCTTAAATTTTCATTATGAACCTTATGATGACATGATTCACATAATTGTACTAAATTGTGATTAATATTTTTATGATGATGATCTATAATATTATTCTTATCAGCTGTATTTTGTTCTTTAATATGATGTGTATGTTCTGATTTACCTTTACATATTTGACATTTATCCATCATTAATTCACTATTATAATTACTATGTTTATCATTTAATAGTGTAGAATTTATATCACTTATTTCCATCTGAACGTTCCTTGCTAATGATATAAAATCATCACCTAGACTTAATGATTTACATACTTCTAGGCCATAAATAGCGGGTCCCGATCCTTTTTCTAACTTGCGTTTATATATTAATAATTCTTTAGTTTTATCA
>Ga0075480_10000598_pt1 | contig 21720 bp, 4 predicted proteins | sample DEB08_DNA_7_FD_81590 | JGI IMG/M metagenome (GOLD analysis project Ga0075480, IMG submission 81590) | Aqueous microbial communities from the Delaware River and Bay under freshwater to marine salinity gradient to study organic matter... | ecosystem: Environmental > Aquatic > Marine > Coastal ... | reverse complement strand
GGAAATAGTGAACGAGGTGGAGATCTTGCCCAAGTCATACCCCGCTGAAGTGGATGGACCGAGGAGATAGGTCGTTGTGGAGGAGCCCGTCGTCATCAGCGTGACGGCCAAATCCTCGTACGGCTCACCTGGTCGGAGTGTCGTCGAATCCTCAATTTCGATTTCATCGCAGACATAATTGCCACTCGAACCCGTGCACGCGCCATCGTAGGTGAAGCGGGTGAAATCACTGTCCCATGTTGGTCCAGCAGCGGCGACGGTTCCGTTGTTGTTGTAACCGGACAGGTCAGCGACGTTGGTGCCGCTGCCGCTGTAGGAGCTGCTGTTGGTTGGGTCAAGGTGGAGGCGCAGGTCAAGCGTGGATGGTGGAGTATAGGAAGAGAAGACACAAGAGCCGTCAGGGACGATTGCATTAGAGTCGTAGTTGTCTGCATAGTCGAGCATACAGCCTGCAACGGGTGCATTCGGCGTGGTGTAGGTCCAAGAAATACCCGCAGTCCAAGGATTGCTCACGCCTGCATCGTAGGCACCCGCACCAAGTCGGTGCAAAGGTGAGCCCCAGGCCGGACGGAAGTCCTTGTTGGCCGGATCAACCAGCATCTCGTGCACCTGCAGGCTGCGGAGGGAAGTCACGTTGCTGACGACAACAGGCATGAATTGGTGGGTCGCATTCCCGAGACCCAACTGGCCTCTGTGGTTCCTTCCCCAACACGCCAATTCGCCGTTGTCCAGCACAGCGCAAGATTGCCGGCCGCTCACGCTGATGGAGGCGGCGGTTCGACCGGTGGGGAAGGCGACGTATTCGGTGGCCGTTGATGCTTCTTTGGGGTTGGAGGTGCCGTATGACGTGGTGCTGTTGCCGAACAAGCCCCACTCGTCCGTGCCCCAGCAGACGACGCTGCCGTTGGTCAGGTGCGCACAACCGACCTTCTGAGCCACATCGACACGAACGACGTCCGTGTCCAAACCAACCACATGCTGAAGGGTCGATGCTTCAGTGGTGCTTCCCGTTCCGAGTTGAGAATCTCCGTTCTCGCCGGTGCAGCCAACTGAGCCGTTGTCATACGAGACGCACATGAAATTCTTGCCCATGCTCACCGAAGTGAGGGTTCGGCCCGTGGGGAGCGAGAGCGCCACTGGCGTGTCTTGCGACGTGGTGTTTCCAAGGCCGAGTTCGCCGTTGCTGTTGCGGCCCCAACACGTCAATGAACCACTGTCCATCAGCGCGCAGAACGCGTTGGTTCCAGCATGGAGGCTGACCGGTTTGCTCTGACCGTCGAAGGTGACCGCGTGCGGCGTCAGCACGTGATTTGTTGATGACACGTTGCCAAGCCCAAGTTGCCCGTGGTGGTTTCGACCCCAGCACTTGACGCTCTGGTCGCTAAGGAGAGCGCACGTCGCGGAACTGGCGACGGCCACGCTCACGGCCTGAAGGCCGGAGCCGAGGTCAACCGCTGTGGGCAGCCACACGCCGTCGTTGGCGGCGGTCGTGTTCCCGATGCCAAGCTGGCCGTGAGCGTTCGCTCCCCAACACTTCAGCTGTCCGTCGTTGAGCACGACACAGGTATGGGCATTTGGCTCCCAACCTTCCGCACCCGACGTCCCGATGCCCAAGGAGGTGATTGTTTTCCCTGCACCAAGGTCAACGAACATTGGAAGTTCTTCACGGCCGCTGAAGTTGCCTAACCCGAGTTGCCCGTAGTCGTTGCGACCCCAGCAGTACAGCGATCCATTGTCATAGATGGCACATGTGTGTTGGTTGCGGGCCTCAAACATCCCGTCATACCCTTGCTGGTAGCCGTTCCAGTTGGCCCAATGCGAACCGTTCGGCAAGGGATAGGCAGAGACGTCGTCCGAACGATGGTCGGCCATGGCGTCAACCGCGTTGGAGTGAAGCGTTGAGTTCTTGTTGTTGATGCCACCATCGGTCAAGAAAATGATGTCGTTCTTGCCGGTCGAATTGAACACGGTGTTGTTGTGAATATCATGGTAGTCGCCTTTGACCATCAACCCACCAGCAGCGTTCCAAATCACGTTATGGTGCATGGTGCCATTACGACCTTCTCCCGCTTGCCCAATCGGTGCATCAAATCGAGCACCATACTTGATGACATCATGAATCCAGTTGTATGCGATTTCTGCTCCAGGCGCTTCGGCCTGCATAACTTGCACAACGGCACCATCGGTTTGCAGATGGCCAACGTCCCACACTTCGTTGTAGAAGACCTTGGGCGCATCACCGATTGAGAGAACCGATGAAGCACCTGTCAGGTGAACGGTGTTGTTGGTGAAGTACATGTCTCGGCCTCCTTCGTAAATCGTGACCATCAATCCCTTCTGGTCAGCAGCCGACCAATCGATGGCATGGAAGTAGGAATTGTTCACCGTGTTGTTGTGCGATTGGCCCGGCGAACCTTGGAATTCGATGGCACCACCGTCGGTGTTGGTGATGGAAATCCTGTCAACAAAGGTGTTCGTTGAACGGTAGAAGCGGGTCATCCAGCGGTCGTCTTCTGATTCGCCCGCAATCCCCAGTCCGCGCTTTGAGGTGCTTGGATACTCGAGGGTCGAGTTGGTGAACGAACAACCGTCACAATTGTTGAAATTCACCGTCGTGCCAAAGAAATCGATGCCCTGAACCGTCACGCCGTCCGATCCATCAACGCTAATCGCGAACGGTTGTACCTTGACGCGGAGGTCCAGATCGTTGGCGTCTTGGCCGGACGGGGTCTTGTAGTGCAGGCGGTCGTCGGTGGTGTTGTACCACCACTCGCCGTCCTGATCGATGAGTTCGCGCTTGCCTTCCAAGAAATAGGCATGATGCTTGGTTTTCCACCCAACACCGTCACCGTCGTAGGCGAACGTGCCGTTGTTTGGATTCCAATCGGTGATGATTCGACTGTTGCTTCGGAAGGAACCCAAATTCATGACAGCGATGGCCCCCACTGGGTCGAGTCCGGTGGCGTTCACTGTCTCGTTCAATCCGGTGTGAACGCCAGCCTCTGGCCCAGCGTCGGTCAACCAGCCTTTCCCGTAGGCGTTGTTTGAGCCGGTCAAGGTGCCTTCAGCCCAATACGATCGGTTGAACACGGTCTCATCGGAGAATTGTGCGTTTGGCCATCGAGCAGGGACCTGCTCTTCGTACGCAAGGAACAGCTGCCAGCCGTCCTGGGTCAACGTCACTTCCTGGATGCCGTCGCTGTCGGCTGTACCCCACACGCCGCCGAGATCTTCGGTGATGCTCCGGGTTCCGTCAAACACCACACGCTCGCCATCGGCCGCTCGAATCAGCAGGTTGTCGAGGTTGTTCACGTTCACAACCTCGTGGTACAGACCGGCATGGAGAACGATTTCAGGATTGGACGCCGCCTCACTTGAGGCCAACGTCACCGCAGCGCTGAGGCTGGCTTTGGGACAGTTGGTGGTTCCTGGATAGGTGTCGTCGCCTTGGACCACATCGACGTGAATCGCCGTTCCGCTGGTCCGAGAGGTCGCAGCGCACACCGACGGGGAAGCAACGCGCTGCACGTCCTGCTCTTCCTCGTCTTGGAGTTCAACGGCCGGCTGCCAACCGCGGTAGACCTCAATGTAGGCGGTCTGCGCCAGCGAAACCATCAGCACGGACAACAGAATTGCCCGATAGCGTTGACCCCGCATCGTGATTCACCTAAGCAGTCCACTGCGCGGCTTGGTCACACCACGCGTCGATCTTGTTGGCCGCGCCCACGGCGTCACCGACGCGTCCACGGCCTTCGTCGTCCAACGCGGCCAAATCGGCCACCGTCATGACACCTTCGGCGTTGAGTTTCGCCGCCATCGCGGGCCCAACGCCCTTGAGGTCGGTCAATTCGTGCTCGGAAGCAGGAGCGGGGTCGTCCTCTGCCTCTGGTTCGTCGGCCGGCTCGTCCTCTGGCTCGGGTTCCTCTTCAACCACCTCGGGTGTTGCTTCCTCGGCTTCAGCCTCGGGCTCAGGTTCCTCTTCGGCCGCCTCTGGCGCTGCTTCCTCTGTCTCATCGGACGGCTCCGGTTCGTCGGCAGGCCCGTCTTCAGCCTCAGCCACCTCGGGTTCAGACCCCTCCTCGGATTCAGCCTCGGGCGCATCTGATCCTGCGTCGTCAGCTGCCTGATCCTGTTCGGAGATCTCACGCTCAATGCGTTCTTCCTTGTCGGCACGGAGGGCTTCCTCGGCCAGTTCATCGACGTCCTCTGACGTGGTGTTCTCCGACGTCTCATCGACGCCTTCGGCATCGGCCGCAGCGGCTTCCGCCTCAGCCTGCCGTTCGGCGCGCTTCAGGGCTTTCTGAGCCTGCTTGAGGGCCTTGGCCTCCTCGCGAGCGGCCGCTTCAGCCTCCTCGAAGGCCCGTGCTTCCTCAAGCATGAGTTCCTGTTCGACCTGCTTGGCCTTGGCGGCTTCAACAAGCCCGTCCATTTCGGCCTCAACCTCAGCCGCCGTCACCGCTGCGGCTTCACGAGCGGTCGACACCAACGCGTCGAGGGCGGCACGCTCAACGCGCTCTTCCTCAACGATGGCTTCCTCGGCCTCAGCACGTGCGTCACGGGCCTTGGCCTCGAGCTTGTCTTTGTCCTTCGACTCGGCAGCAGCGGTGATGTCCGCATCGTAGCGGGCCATGATGGAGGCGCGTTCACCGGTTCGCCTCACTTGGTTCGACTCGAAGGCGGCAAGGGCTTCGACGTATGCGCGATCTTCCTTGAGGTGGGCTTCCCAATGGACGCGAACCTCCTCACGGCCGACACGACCGTCGAAGGTGCACGAACCACCTTCAAGGGTCATCTGCGCACTGTCGTTGAACACCAAACGGAACGCAATGTTGCCTTCCAGATCGGCCTTGAGGTCAAGGCTGGGCGGTGCGTCACCCTCGGCGGTGACGGCGCTGAAGCGACCAAGGTTGGCGTCTTCGTTGGCGTCACGGATGCGCACCAGGCTACCTGGAACCAGATGGGCGATGCGGACGATTTCTTCGGACTGCACCATGCCACCGGGCGACACCATGCGCGAACTGCGCAGCACGTAGGGCTCGTTTTCGGTGCCCGCACCACGCATGAACGACGGTTCTGCCGACATCAACTCGGGGGTCGGTTGTTCAGCGCGTCCAAGTACGCGGCTCCAGAGGAAACCACCGCCGACGATGGCGGCCACAGCAAGCAATGCCCAGTACCAGCCGGCCAACCATGTCACAAGGAGGACGGTCACGGCACTGATACCGATCAGCACGAAGGGGACGTCGCGTTCAGCAAGTGTGTTCGACATTGTATCCACCACCCATCATTTGCGTATCAGTCTTTCACGATTCGTCAGCAAATTCTCGCGCTTGTCGAGCCCATTCATCGCGCTTGATGCGACCTGGGAAGAACTCGATGGCGACGTTGACCGACTCTTCGATCTCCGGCGTCATGTTGCCAACTTGTCGGAAGGTGTAGATGCCCAGTGCGTACAACTTGTCTTCGATGAAGGGTCCAATGCCCTTGATGCGTTGCAGGTCGTCCGCATCGGCCACGTTGGCCACGCCGAGCACATCGAAGTCAAGCGCGTCGGATTTCTGGGCGATGCGCTCCAGTTCCTCGGCCTGTTCGAGCGCCTTCTGGTCCAACTTCGCGTCCATGCCGAGCAAAATCTTGGCCTGAGCCACCCACTGGTCGCGCTTCACGCGACCGGGGAAGAACTCGATGGCGACGTTGACTTCGTCCTCAAGTTTCGCGGTCATGTTCGCAATCTGGCGGTAGGTCGTGATGCCCAGCGCGTTTAGCTTCTCTTCGATGAAGGGCCCAATGCCCTTGATGACCTGGAGGTCATCCTTGGCGCGCAGCGTTGCAGCGGCCGCAAAGACGCGGGTCACGCCGCTCACACCGGTCAGGACGTTGCCGTCCTTGCCGGTCCAGGCGATCATGGTGCTGCCCTTGGCGTCGGTGATCGACGCGGAACCTTGCTCTTCGAAGGCATCAGCGTCAGCGACGTCCAGCGTGGTGGCGCCCTTCTCGACCTTCTCCTTGAGTTCAGTCGTTGAGGCCACACCGAGGACCTTGAAGTCAATCGTCTTGGCACGCTCTTTCACGCGCTCAAGTTCCTCTTGCTTCTTGACTTCCCTGGTTGAGGTGGGCTTCTTGGCCTGCGCTTCAGCGGCCTCGCGTTCCGCCTTCTCCTTGGCCTCCTTCTCGACAGCGGCAGCGGCTTCGGCTTCTGCCTTGGCCTTCGCCTTGGCTTCTGCAGCCTCCTTCTCGGCCTGTTCTTTGGCCTCTTGAGCAGCCTTCGCTTCAGCGGCCTCGCGTTCCGCCTTTTCCTTGGCCTCCTTCTTGGCAGCGGCAGCGGCAGCGGCTTCTTCCTCGGCTTTCGCCTTCTCCTTGGCCTCCTTCTCGGCAGCGGCAGCGGCAGCGGCTTCTTCCTCGGCCTTCTTGGCTTCAGCGTCGGCCTTGGCCTTCGCTTCAGCGGCCTCGCGTTCCGCCTTCTCTTTGGCTTCCTTCTCGGCAGCGGCAGCGGCTTCTTCCTCGGCTTTCGCCTTGGCTTCAGCGTCGGCCTTCGCCTTGGCGTCTGCAGCCTCCTTCTCGGCCTGTTCTTTGGCCTCTTGAGCAGCCTTCGCTTCCTCAGCCTCGGTTTGCTTCGCGAGCATCAAGGCTTCCATCTCCGCCTTCTCATCGTCCTCGTCGTCGTCAGCACCCTCAGGCGTGATCTCCTCCTCAAGGGCGAGGACCTCGACCGGCCACCGGACGTACACGGAGTTGCGGCCAAAGCGGAGCACCGACTCGAAGTGGCCGCCCTTGACGGTGTTGAACGCCTCGTCATCGAAGCGCAACCGAATCTTCAGCGCACCCTTCTCATCGGCGGTCAGGATCTGACCGTTGAGTTTCTCGTCCTTGACGTCCACCATGGTAAAGCGACCTTGCTCGCCGCGTGCGCCCAACTCGGCCAGGTGCACCTCGATGCGGGGCGTCATGCCGTGGAAACGGATGGTCTGCTTCGACATGCGGGAACCCATCGGTGCGATCGGCTTGGGTGACTTCAGAATGAAGGGGTCGCGCTCGGTACCGGCACCGGACTCTGCCTTGACGTCGATGGTCGTGCGCTCCGGCTCTGGTCCCAAGACTTCCTCGCGATCACGCATGAAGAAGAGGAGCAGCAGCAGCAAGAGCAGCAGCAAGCAGCAGGCCCACCACGGGAAGGTGGCGTCGTCATCGGTCTCCGAATCCGCGTTGATGCACGTCACGCCGTCAAACTCGACGCCGTCCTCGGGCACCGAACTGCTGTCGTACGGGTTGCTGCCGCACGCGGCCTCCATGGAGTCCGCATAGCCGTCGTCGTCGTCGTCCAGGTCCGACGCCAATGGCCCGACTTCGGTCATGACCTGCTCGTCGGGTAGCCCGTCGCGGTCGTGGTCGGCGAAGACGCCGAGCACGAAACTCGTGTTGATGCTGGTGTTGTCCACGCTGTTGTTGGCCCACACGGTGTAGGTGGTGGCCGGGCTGGCCACCAAGGGCACGCCAGTGATGGCACCAGAACTGGTCCGGGCCATGCTGCCGAAGGTCAAGCCCTCGGGCAAGGCCGGCTGGATGGCCCACAGGTCGGCCTCGAATCCGCCCAAATCTGGCGTGAGGTTGACCGCTTCGCCAACGCCAAACCAGCCGTCGCCTACGTTGTAGGACAGGCTGATGGCCAGGTCCTGATCGCAACTGCCGTCACGGTTGGCGTCCACGGGTACGCTGGTGGTGTTCAGCGGGTCGGTGCCGCACAGGGTCTCGGTCAGGTCGGCCCATCCGTCGTTGTCGTCGTCGGTGTCCACAAGGTTGCAGATACCGTCGGTGTCGGTGTCGGAAGGCATGTCATCGGTGTCGCGTGGGTCCGTGCTGCAGAACTGTTCCTGCACGTTGGCCCAGCCGTCCCCGTCGATGTCGGGGTCGGCCCGGTCGCACGTGCCGTCGCCATCGAGGTCGCTTGGCACCCCGTTCGCATCAAGCGGGTCGGTGGCGCACACGGCCTCTTCGCTGTCGAGCCAGCCGTCGTTGTCGTCGTCGTCGTCCACAATGTTGGCGATGCCGTCAGCGTCGGTGTCCTCGTGCACGGTGATGAGCACCCACGTGGTTGTGCTGTGCTTGCTGTTGTTCGCCTCGATCTGAACGAGCACGTCGGCCACGACCTCGGTCGGTGTGCCACTGATGGTGCCGTTCTGGGCATCGAGGGAAAGGCCCGCAGGGAGTTCGCCCATCGCGGACCAGGTGATGACATCGCCACCGGTCACGTTGGCTTCCACCGGCGTCATGGTCACGTTGACCGTCAGGTGAAGTTCGCGCGGCTCATGCGTGACCGTGATTTGGAGGTCACTCACGTCGTCAAGCAGGTCGCAGATGCCGTCGTTGTCCGAATCGTCGGGCACGTCTTCGGCGTCGAAGGGGTCGGTTGGACCGCACTGCGCTTCGTCCACGTCGCTCCAGCCGTCGTTGTCGTCGTCGGGGTCAACCGCGTCGGGCAAGCCGTCGTCGTCGAAGTCCGCGTCCTCGTCGAGCACGGCGATGGACAGGTTGACCGTCGCCCAGTTCAGGTCGTTGGAGGCGTTGATGGTGTAGACCGCGAGGTTGGAGACCACGGTTGGCGTGCCGCTGATGCGGCCTTCGCTGTCGATGGTCAGGCCAAGCGGCAGGTCCGGCGTCACGTTCCACGAACGCACGTCGGCTCCGAACTGCAGCACCTCGAAAGGCGCCATCGTCGCGTTGACCGGCAAGAGCAATTCCGTCTCGGTCAGCACGAGGTAAATCGGGCGATCGTCCACGTCGTCGAGCGCATCGCACAGGCCGTCGTTGTCAAGATCGCCGGGCTGGTCCATCGCGTCGAGGTCGCTGTGGTTGCCACACTCGGTCTCCTCGGTCTCGGTCCATCCGTCGCCGTCATCGTCGTCGTCCGCGTTGTTGCCGATGCCGTCGTTGTCGGTGTCCACCCACTCTGTGGGGTCCACCGGGAAGGCGTCCACGCCGTCGCCGTAGCCGTCGTCGTCGCAGTCGGGGTCCAGGCTGCAGCCCGGCTCTTCCGCACCGTCGAGCACCCCGTCGTTGTCGTCGTCGGGGTCAACGTAGTCCGGAATGCCGTCGTTGTCGAAGTCCGCGCTGACGGTGATGGTCAGCGTGGCCGAATCGTTCGCGCCGGACGTCGTGTAGGCCGTGATGGTGTAGACCACTGGGCCGCTGACGTTGGTCGGCGTGCCCCACAGGGTGCCGTTCGCCGTCCCGAAGTTCAGGCCGGTCGGTAGGTCTGGTGTCACGTTCCACAACACGGCCGCGTCACCCGAAGTTTGCCCGGTGAACGGCTGCATCGCGCTGTTGTTCGTCAGGTCGAGGCTCGTGAGCGGCAGGGTCAGCGTGATCTGCTCGACCGGCTCAAGCACCTCGATGTTCAGCACGAACGTCGCCGTAGCGCCCGAGATGGACGTCACCGTGACGGTGTGGTTGGCAGCAGCAGCGAACACCGCCGGTGTTCCATAGATGGTCCCGTTGGTCGAGCCGAGATGAAGCCCAAGCGGCAAGCCGGGCGTGATCGCCCAAGAGGCCGGCGTTTCACCGGTCGTTTGTCCGCCGAAATTCTGCATCGTCGTGCCGTTGACCAAGGACAGGTTCGAGGCAGGGAACACCAGCGCAATCCCCGCTCCTGGGACGGTGACGTTGACCTGCACGGTGAACGAACCGGCGTTGTTGGTGGCCGTGATGTTGACGCTCGTGGTGTTCTGAATCAAAATCGCCGTACCCGCGATGCGCCCCGAGAGGTTGTCGAAGGACAAGCCCATCGGCAGGGTGCCGCTCATCGACCACGTTTCCACGGCACCTCCGGTGTTGACCGGAGATTCGTCCACGACGCTGTCGCGCGGGAACCACAGGCTGTTGTTGCCGCCATAGGTGATGTTGGGCAGCGGTTCAAGGACCGTCAGTTCGATGACCTCGCGGTCGCAATCGTTCCACAGGTTGCACACGACGACCACGTAATGGGCAGCGGTCATGTTGGCCGTCGCCGTGCCCACAATGCTGCCGTTGGCCAACAGGGACAGGCCGTTGGGCAGGGCCGGACTCACGGTCGCAGGGAGCAAACCATGCCCGCTCAGCGTCGTGTTGTAGACACTTCCATTCACGCCCCGGGTCAAGGTTCCCGTGGCCGGCAGGTCAAACCCGATGGCGCTGGGTGCAACGCCGATCATCACTTCGTGGCTGAACACCCGTCCGTCCACGGTCATGTTCAACCAGTACGGGTTCGGGGTGGTGGTGGTGGGGTAGGTGCCCTGCAAGCGCCCGCAGGTGGAAGAGAAGGTGAGGCCGCTGGGCAGCCACGTGCTGCCGTTGGTGCCCACCAGAGACCACGACTCACCCAAGGCCGACGTGCTGCTGGTGCACATGCTCTCGGAGAGGTCCGTGTATCGGTAGCTGGTCCCTTGATTGCTGAACAAGGGTAGATGCTCTGCCTGATGCCCAAGTCCGGAGGCGAAGCGAAGCACGGACGACATCAAGCCGTCCACGTTTCGACCGTCGTCATAGGCCCACGTCACTTCGACGGGGGTTTGCATGCTGGGGCCGCTCGGTACGCTGAACGATTGGAGGTCACGGAGATGAAACACCGGCATGCCGGAGGCATCGAAGCCAACCGCTGTGCTTTGGTAAACGCTGCCGAGTTCCACCGCCGTGGCCATTGCCGTAGCCCTGCGTCCATCGCCCTCATGCACGACCAGATCGTACCGGTCACTGATACCCCACGCTCCTCCCGTCCTGACGAGCACAAAGATGCGGTCGCCGTCGGTCTGGGTCGAAAGGGACGTGGTCCTCTCCACAAGTTCGCCATTGTAGAGCACATAGCCAAGCGGAGCGGCTGAAGCGAAACCGTTTCGCATGTCCACGCCCATGATGGGCGCATCGCTCAGCCGAGCACCGTCCGAAGCACGGAAGCGGAAGAGGTGGACCGGATGTTCGGCCAGCGACGTGTTGTTGTAGGCCACGGTCCCTGCTGGAACGCTCGAAGTGGGGCGTCCTGCGGTCGAATTGGTCACGCCCATGTCGAGGTAGGCACCTGCCCTTCCGTCGCGGGCGGTTTCGCGAACGACCACGACGGTACCGTCGTCCATCACCATCGATTGCACATCAAACGCCCCGTCGGTCACGTTGCCGTGCTGGTACCACAACGCGTTCCCGTCTGCGTCGAACATGACCAAGAAATGATCACGGTGATTGACAGAGGTGGGCGAGTCAGGAAGCGGCAACATGAGGTCGCCCCACGTCTGCTGCCCGTTCGTCGTGTAACTCAAGAGCATCTTGCCGTCGCTGGTGTGATCAAGGTCCACTCGCTTCACTTCTGCATCGTCCCACGACGGTGACGTGCTCACGTCGCTGGTCGACAGCCATTCGACCTCACCGTCAGAGGTGAGGGACGCGAGCATGATGTTGGTCTTCTTGTTGTAGACGTCGTCGTCGTCGTCACAATTTCCCGTCCTGCTGGCGTGGATCTCGTGCCCGCCGAAGGTCCCCACCAAGGGCGCTTCTGCACAGAACTGAATCGCCAAGTTGATCCCTCCGTCGGGAGCGATGCTCAGGTAATCGTCGTCCATCATGCCGTAGTTGCTGGGCGCGTAATACTGACGAGCCTGGTAACTGCTCCAACTGACGCCCTCCTCTCCAGGGTTGTTCCAGTAGGAGGAATTGCCTGCCCTATGCTTCACGTGTTGCGTCCACTGCACCATGCCTTCCTCACCGAAGGAAGCGAGCACCAACTTCTTGCGTTCACCCCAGCCCTCGCACTCGGTGTTGCTGCTGTACAAAGTGGTGCACGCCTCAGAAGCGAGGATGTCCTGTTCTGAGTTCGGGAATTCGATGTCGTTCTCGGAGGAGCACGACGTCTGAGAACAACTGCTCGATCCTGCAAGGAGAAGCACCAGCGGATTCCCGTCGGCGTCGAGGGCAAGGTCCAGCGGATGGGTCCAACCGTAACTCCGAATGTTGGAGGTCCAATTGACGACGGCACTGCCGTTGGGCCGGTAGCCGGTCAGCACGAGGTCCGAGCTGGTATGGCTAAAGCCGTTCACCTTCCCTGCGGTATCCGTGCTGTGCCACGACAGCGTGTAGCGGCGGCCGTCCTCGGTGGTCACCATGTGGCTGGCCTTGTTGAGCGGCGAAGACGAGGTCCCGAATTCACCCACGCTGACCATCGCGGGTTCAGCGATGCGAAGCAGGACCACCATGTCGATGGTCGCTCCATTGGAGGTGATGCGCAAGGTGACGTTTTGGCCTTCAGGCAGCGCCACCGTCGGCGTGCCGGAGATGGCTCCAGTCGTCGTGTTGAGCACCAGCCCGTTGGGGAGGGAGGTCAACGCGGTCACGCCGGTCACCTCGTATCCACCGAAGGGCAGGGGCTCTGCGGCCGAAAACAGGCCGGCTTCCCACAAGAGGTCCTCCTCGGCGAAATGAAGCATGGCCCCGAGGCTTGCGTCACACACGCCGTCGTTGTCTTCGTCGACCGGCGTCCACGACGCGTCAGCGGCCGGGTCCACGCGCAGCGCTGGCCCAAAGAGCAGCGTTTCGCCGGTGGCCGAATGATCGGTCACGAGCACGGTCGACCGACCGGCGGTGTCGGTGGCATGCCCGACGGAACGGTGCCAATTGGTCGCGAGCGTGCCACCCGGGAGCACGGTCGTGGACACGACGCCCGAGGCGTTGAGTTCGGACACGGCCACGGAGAGGTTGCTGAGGACATAGGACATGCGAAGGCCGCCCGCCGGCGTCCAATCCAGGCCAAAGCTGTTGGTGGCGTGGTACGCTGACTTGATGCCCGTGACGGCACCGACATGGTGCACGTAAGGCGCGGTGCCGTTGATGATGAGGTGTTCGTGATCGACCAAAGCGCTCGTGGTTGAGTTGACCGTCGGCAGGATCCAGTGCACCTGACCCTCACCGTCGGCCACCATCTTGCCGGGGGTGCCTCGGAGCGTGATCACGCTCGAGGTCAGGCTGCTTGGCAGCGTCAGCGGCAGAGCCGTGCTGTCGTAAGCGTCGAAGGTGTGGTTCCACGTCACGACGCTAAGGCTTGCCCTGACAAAGGTGTCAGTGCCACTGTTGCTTCCATCATTGTGCGGTGTAAAATCGTGACTGAGGACCAAAAGCGACCCGTTCTCAAGGCGCAGGCCTTGAACAGGGTATACGTTTGGAATGTCGAGGTCGCGGGTGAAGCCGTCCAAGGTCTCCAGGCTCTCAGAACTCCCTTTGATCACCATGACCTGCCCGTCGGCGTCAAGGAATGGAGCGAAGGCGTAGCCGCTGTCCTCGTCGCCGATGGAGCGCGGCACGAGGGCCCCGTCTTCAACGTCAAGAAGGTAGGAAATGACCCCACCTGACGACGGCCCCCCATAGGCCGTGAAGGCCACGGAGGAACCCAAGTTGGTGGCGCGGTGGGCGCCGAAGTTCGACGCGGTGCTCAATTTGAGGGCCTTGGCCATTGGATCGTCCTCGGTCAGGTCGAGCAGGTGCGTGCCGGCATCGAGGCTGCTCACCGACAAGGCCGCCATCGGCGTCCTGCGGTCAGCGCCACCAAGGAACACCGTGGCGTCCCCGTAATCCACGGGTGCTGGCGGCAGGGAGCGAAGCACCGTGCCCTGAGGCGAACACATGCGCTCGTCGGCGTCGTCCCAACCGTCGCCGTCCATGTCGGCGTCGGCCGCATCGCACGTGCCGTCGTCGTCGAGGTCGCGTGGAAGGTGAAGGTTCGATGTCGGGTTCGTGCCGCACGTTCCTTCATCGAGGTCACTCCAGCCGTCGTCGTCATCGTCGTCGTCCTCGGTCAACGGTGAGGAGCACGCAGCAACGAGTGCGTCGGGTCGTCCGTCTCTGTCGGTGTCGACCGTGGCGCATGCATCACGTGGGAAGGCATCCTCATGATCGAGCACGCCGTCACCGTCGTCGTCGTCGTCCCAGAGGTCCTTGACCCCGTCACCGTCCGTGTCGGGGTTGCGCAGGTCGAGGTGAACGGTGCCACCTTCGGCCAGCGCCTCTGCATACGAAAGGAGGTCTGGATCATTCGAACCCTCATAGACACCACGCTCTCCGGGCTGGCCCACGCAGAGCACTTCCGCGTCCAAGCGCAACACACACGGCCCGTCGAGCGCCAGCACGCGCCCGCCGAAATCCTCGGGCGCGTACTCGACGAGGTCGCTGGGGCCTGATGCAAAGCAGACCGGGGCCGAATACGGACCGATGCCGCACACCTGCAACGCGTCGTTCAGGGCGAGGCTGCCCGGCTTGAGCGGCACCTCGTCGGCGTTCTTCACCACAGCGTTGGTTGAACCTAAGGTTAGCGTGAGAGCCCCGCTCAGCATGTAAGTGCCAGAATAACCTGCAGCCGAATTATGGGCCTTGTGGACCACGTCGTGCAGGCCATGTTCGTTGCTGAACGTGACCGCGTTCGAGGCCGTGGTAGCACTGCTCTCGAAGCACGTCACGCGAATCAAGCTCGCGTGGAGGGCGCAAACCACTTCGGCCGCCCTGTCATTGTAACCGCCTTCGTGAAGGCTGACGATGGGGACGCCACCAAGATCCGCTTCCCAATGGGCGCGGTTGTTGTATGTGGTCCAGCATCGCACGGTGCCGTTGGACAACAAGGCGCAGTTCCGCGCGATGTCAACCGCATCGGTCAGAACACCGCTCGAGGTTCCTGTCCCGACAACGCGGCGCGCATCGCCGTTCGCACTCACGTCTCCGGAGCCGTACCCCGGCACGCTGGAATGAACACCAGAACCAGAGGCATGGCCCCAACAGGTGACGGTTCCGTTCTCCAGCAAGGCACAGGTCTTTGGATCCGAGGAGACGGTGTGCTGGGTCAAATCCGTGGCGTACACCTCGGTCCCGAGATCGACAAAGGGCAAATTTTCGCCCATCTCGTTCAAGGAATCCAACTTTTCACCCCAGTCGAGGAAGGCATGATCGGTGTTCCAACACTTCACGAGGCCCTCATAGGAGCGGACGCAAGGCGATGCTTGGTAGCCGGTTCTCGACGCCGCGACGAGTTGTGCGATGTCCCATGGCTGCCGGTCCAGTTCAAAGGAATCCGTGTGGACGTCAAGCACGTCGCTCATCAGATGGACGGGCGTGGCCGGAGCGGTGGTTGGCGTGGAGGTCACTCCACCGCCGTTGCCGAGTGAGCCCTCGGCGTCGGGGCCCCAGCAGTACACCCGCTTGTCGTTGCTGGCGTTGCGCAACAAGGCGCACGCCCGCTCGTCGAAATCGCTGACCTCGACCTCGACCGGCACCCAACCGGTGGGCAGGCTGACGCTCACCGGCGAGGCTGTGGTCGAGACGGCGCTGCCGCCGTCGCCCAAACCGCCGACCGTTTCGTTGCCCCAGCAGGCGAGGCTGCCGTTGAGGACGGCGCAGGCGGTGGTTTGGCCCATGGAGAAGGAAGTGGTGCGGTTGGCATCGTCTTCGTACTGCAAATTGATGCTGTAATTCGGGTCCGTCATGACGTTGCTGTTTTCGCAGACCAAGCCAACGCCGTCCAGCGGAACGGCACAGGTTTGAGTCCGCCCGCTATCTGGCCCGACGTCAGGGGTGCCAACCAGCGCAATTGAATTGTAATTGGTTTCAGCGTTCCTCTTCACCAACGGCGTGTCGTACAAGTACGCCAAGGAAGCGTCCGGATGCGGACTTCCGACTTCCATGACGTTGAGGTTGTACTCCAAAACGGCGTTCTGGTAGGTACTCCCACCCCCAAAGTTGCCATGGGACTCGACGCCGACGATCATGATGGTTTGATTCCGTGCCGTCGTGTAGGTCAATCGATTGGTCTCAGCGTTGTCCTGGCTGAACGACTGCCCTGGAACCCCGGCCTGGGTGACCGCCGAGGTCGGCGCAAAGGCACGAAGGTTTGTCCGCCCATTCTGCCCAGAGCTTGGCATGTTCCAGCCCACGAGGTCCTCGGTGAACACCTCGATGAGGTACGTCCGCCCAGGTTCAACCGGCACCACGTGCATGTCTTCCCAATCCCGGTGGGTCGTCGAGCCGACGGTCGTCACCGTCCCTACACGGAGCCCTGAACAATCGATGGGCAGCGAGGTGTGGTTGGTCACCGTCATGCCTGCGTCCGAGGTGCCGACCGCAACGCCACTTGGATACACAAAAGTAGTGTCCAGCGGATCGACCGAGACGCCGGAGTACGTGAAGCCGCAACCGCTGGCGGTGCTGGCGTTGGCGATGGCGCTCTGCCACTCCGCAGAGGTCGCGCCGGTTGACGCCGTCATGGCGCCTCCGGTCCAACAGGTTGTGTTGCCGTTGGCGTCCGTGGCACAGGTTTCGTATTGACCGGCATCGAGCCCAGAAATCGGATGATCGCCAGGCAGCAGCATGACCGGCGCGGTGCTGTTGGACAAGGTGTTCACAAGGTTGAATCCAGAGGACGCAACGCCGCCTTCGACGATGTCGATGCCGTGCAAGGCTGCGTTCAAGTTCAGGAAGTCGTCCCACTGGTAGTTGTTGCCCACGCGGTACGAGAGCTTGACCTCCAGCGTGTGCTCGCCCGCGCTGAGCGGTACTGAGGCGTTGTACCACGTGCTTTGGACGTCTCCCCCGTTGGAGCCCATGAACCACACGTCATCGAGGTAGAAATCGAGTCCGAAATCGACGTCCTCCGCACTGAGGTTCAGCACCAGCGTCGCGTCCATGGGCACGCTCAACTCCAGGTGCTGGAGCATGGTGCCCGGGTGATTGCAGCAACCGAAGCGATACAACTGAACCGCGGACAGGCCGTCGACGAAGTTGGTGAACTGGTTTGTGCTTTGTTGGTTCCATGGCGTCATCAGCCACGGGTGTCGCTGTTCATCGAGCAACACCACACCGTTTGGGTTTGCGAAGACGTGCGAGCCAAATTGGCCCTTGAGGTTGGAGCCCCAGCACCACACGTCGCCACGCTGGTCGTGAATGCAGGTATGGTTGGCCCCGGTCGCGACGCCAAGGGCGCGCACGCCATCGGGCAGTTCCACCAGGCCGGCGAAGGCGCTGGCGTGGCCGGTGTCACGACCGAGTTGGCCGTGGTCGTTGGCGCCCCAGCAGAACACCTCACCTTCGGTGGTGACGGTGCACGCGTGGCGCTCACCGGCGTCGAGGTCCACCACGACGGTACCGTGAGGCAAATCCACGCCGTGTGCTGCATCCACGCTGACGGTGCTGGCCGCGGTGGCCGTGGTGTTGCCCACCTGCTGCTCATCGTTGGCGCCCCAACAGACGACCGCCGGTTGGGTTGAGTCAAGTGCGACGTCACCGGTGATGGCGCAGCCGAACGCATCGCCAAGGGCGATGGTGCGCGAACCTCGTGGATGAACCTCGTCGTCCACCTGATCGACGTCATCGCACAAGCCGTCACCGTCCGCGTCGGAAGGCGTGGAGGACGCGTCATGCGCATCCGTACCGCAGGCTTGCTCGTCGATGCCGAGCCAGCCGTCACCGTCGAGGTCCACGTTCATCCCAATGCCACCGAAACCGTCGACGCGGACCAGCCAGAGGTGCCCGTCGCTGGCGTTGCGAACCGCCGCGTGCAGGACGCCGGGAGACGACCAATGCAGGTCGACTTCCTCAACGCCGTACGGCCACAAGGTGGTCGTTGGCGGTGCCGTACCGGCGGCACCCACAGCCGTCAGCATCAGGCCGTTGCTCGAGTTGTACGCGAGGTAGTGGTTCTGGTCGAGGTCCACGGCCATGGCCATCGTGGTCGAGTTGATGCCAGACAGGTTGGCGTCCACGCTCCAGTCCCCGGCGGTGGTGCACGAAGACCACCCGTCGAGGCAGGCGCTGACGGTGGCGTTACCGGCCGTATCGGCCGAGGCGTTCGTCAAGGACACGGAAAGCATGCCGCCAAGCGAGCCAGCGCTGCTGACCAGGCTCTGGCGTTCCACGTCGCCGTCGTCGGAAAGGTCGCTTCGCACGTCCACGTGGGCCGTCCAATCGTCTGCGCCAACGCCATCGCCACCGGCAGGCCGGCTGATGACGCGCAGCGTTCCGTCCACGTTGTAGGACGCGTAGGCAACACCGTCGCCGTCGAGGGCCACGTTGAGGTCGCTCCACGCCGCGGTGCTGCCGTAGTCACGGCTGATTTCAAGGCCCCAGTTTTCGCCGCCGTCGGTCGACATGCTCGAGCGAATGTAATTGCTTGAGGCTTGGATCAGCACGAGTTCAATCCCTCCGTCTGGGTAAAGCAACATGCCCACTTCGTCCGAGCCGGGGAACACCTGAGTGCTCGACCATTGCCCCATGCTTTTGCGGGCATGATGCACGTAATTCGACGATGAGCTGTAGGTTTCGACCCATGCGACGTGAACCCGGCCGTCGGGAGCAATGCCCGCGTCGAGGTCGACCACGTCTCCTGTCGGTTCAAGCACGGTCTCTTCGACCCAACGGTTGTTGTGGTACACGGCCATGAGCACGGTCGAGGCGTCGTCGTCGGTGTAGACGATGACCGGGCACGCGTCGTCGTCGGCGAGGACCTTCACGTGACGTGCAGCGTCCGCGGTGTCCACCTCAACTTGAGTGGGCAGGTTCGTGCCGAGGCAACTGGCGTGCGCGTAGGCCTCGTTGAGTTTCAATTGCACGTCATCGCTCGGAATCGAATCGGTGGAGGAATCACCCAGGGTTTCGGTGTTGCCGTACCCAAGACGACCTTGAGAAGAAGCGCCCCAACACTGGACCTGCGGGTCGGTGTCGGTGCTGTCGCTCAGCCGCATCAGGCACGCGAAGCGGTCGCCCACCTCGAAGCGCATCAGGCCGCCGACGTCCAGACCGGCCACGGCCGGGGTCGTGCCCAAGGTTTCGAGGTTGGACCCCATCTCGCCCGCTTGATCGCCGCGGTGCTTGTCGCTTCCCGCGTCGCCCACGCCGAGTTGGCCGTCGCCGTTGCCGCCCCAGCACTTGATGGCGCCCGCCGTGTTGCTGGTCTCGATGACCGTGCACACGTGGTCGCGCCCTGCGTCGAGGATCTTCGTGCCCGAGGCGTAGGTGCTGCCCAGGCTGATTGCGGACAGTCCACCGACGGTCTCGCCGCCGTTGTCGCCGTAGGTGGCCGTGTTCCCTTGGCCAAGTTGCCCGACGTCGTTGCGGCCCCAACAGCGGATGGATTCGTCGCTGAACACCGCGCAAGTGAAGCCGTCACCCGCGGTGATGGAGGTGGCGTTCACCCCTGAGGGGAGGCTGATGTTGACGAGGTTGCTCCCCATCTCACCGGCGCCGTCGCCGACGGTCGTGGTGGACCCGAGGCCCAACTGCCCGTGGGCGTTGTTGCCCCAGCAGGCGACGTCGCCGGTGCTGTACAAAACGCAGGTGTGGTCCCAGCCCAGCGCCATCGAGGTCACGGTGGTGTCCGCGGGCAGGTCGACCAGCGCAAGGCCGTCGCCGACTTCGTCCGCGGCGTCACCGAGGAAGGAGGTGTTGCCCGTCCCGAGTTGACCGTGGGTGTTGTCGCCCCAGCAGCCCATGCTGCCGTCGTCAAACAGCGCACAGGTGTGGTTCCAACCGGCCTCGATCTGGCCCACATGTCGGCCGGTTGGCAAGGGCCAATCCGGCATCTGAGAGGCGTCTTCTTGGTAGCCGTCACCGATGGCCCCGTCGTCGCTCCAGCCGTACCCCAGCAGGTTCACGCGGCCCAAACACAGCGGCATGCCATCGGTGGTGGGCGTGGTCACAAGGTAGCAGGTGTGCTCGCCACCCGCTGAGACGGCGTAAGCCGTGGTGTTCTCAGGGAACAGGACGTAGGGCAAGTCCTGGCCCATCTCTGCGACCTCATCGCCCATGTTCTCGATGTGGCCTTGGCCGAGTTGCCCAACGTTGTTGGCGCCCCAGCACTTCACGTCGCCGTCCGAGGCCAGCACGCACGCATGATCGCTGCCGAGCGACATGACGGTGGAGGCGTTGGGAGCCGTGACCGTGAACTCGTGCAGCAGCCAAAAGCCGCCCGCAGTGGACTGCCCTGACGCTCTGCTCACGTCCAGGCCAAGGGACACCGTGCTCACACCCGCAGGCACGAGAAGGTCGAACGTGCCCTCCCGAGAGTTGGTGTACGACACACCGCTGTGGTCGATGCTCGTCGAGGTCACCACCGAACCGGACTGAAGCACGTCGACATGGAGCTCGGACGCGTTCCAGTTTTGATTCTGCGTCACGTATCCGAAAGAAAGCTGAGCGGCAAACGGCAGGTCGAGGCTGAGGTTGGCCGTCGACGTCGCGAAGGTCGTCGGACTCGAAGTCAAACGGTTTGTGAACGTGAGGCTGCTCGCGGTGTCCACGTCAAAAGTGCTCAGCATGTGTTGGCTGTTGTACGAGTCTCCATTCTGGTTGTGTTTCACGCTCGTGTCCCATGGACCGAAGCCCTCGGCTCCGTTTTCATCCTCCCAAAAGGTCCAGTCGGTGAGGTCACCTGCGCGAATGTCTGCATCAAGGCTCGGGAACACGTCCGTCGAGAAGGTGGCCATCGGGCCGTCCGTGGTCGTCGCAAGAGGCTCGACGGGCGTCGATGCTTCGTTGTTCATCCAGTATCCAGCTTGGAAGTAACCTGCTTGACCCATGAGGATCATCAACGCAACGAGCAGCATCGCTCGGCGGGTTGTGGAGGTAGAGGCTACGCTCACCATATTGGTGAGAGAAAGTTCAAACCCTTGAGGATTTCACCCTATCATGATAGGGGCGCAGGTGCATGTCGGTCCCATTGCGTCACATCAGCGTCATGATGGACCCAGAGCAAGGAGCAAAATTGCCCGGTTTGATTTTGACGGAAACGGCCGACCACATCGAAGTTTTGGCCAGTTTTGGTAGCCATGACGAGGGCATGGATCTCTTGGTTGAAATCAAGTTCATGGATGGGAAGTCCATCGATGACATCCCATCAGAATCCGCGATTACGGTCCACCATGTTCACGAGACGTACGGGAACAGCATCATCGCCACGATCCACACCACCGGCCCCATCATGCGGCTGTTCACCACCACGACCGGATGTTGGCTCTCTCGCCCGACATGGTTGAATCGAGTGGATGGATTTCGAATCACCATTTCAGGAACACCGGCCGGAGTCAGGACGTACAGGAAAGCGCTCTCTGACCTCGTACCGGGGACGCTCAATCTGCGCATCTCACCCACGCACCCCGGAGCTGCAGGCGGAGGTCCGAACATGTCGGATCGCCGGAAAGAGGTGGTGGACACCGCGTACTCGATGGGCTACTACGACACGCCTCGTCGGTGCTCACAACGAGAACTTGCAGAACGTCTGAACATTCGACAAGCCACCGTGGCCGAACACCTCCAGCGGGCCGAGCGTGACCTCATTGAGTTCTACATCAACCGGAGAAAGTGACCTTCTGTTCAAGGCCCTCGAGCCACCAGGGCCGTCAGCAGCACCATCACCAACACCCCGAGCGCGACGAGGACACGACGCCCTCGGACGTCATCCCTCAACACCTCAGTCAGGCGACCTCCACCGAGGCTCCACAAAGCCATGGCAGCGACGCCTCCGGTGCAGGTCAGGGACGCAATGAGCAAAATCCCCAGCAGGCCACCGCCAAAACCTTCCAGTGAAAAGCGCATGATGGTGATCACCAACGCCCATTCCTTGCCGTTGACGAACTGCATCAACACACCTGTGCGAAAGCCAAGGCGAGGGATGCTTCCATCTCGAACCTTCAGCAGCGACTGGAGGCCATCGGCGTCCATGGCTTGTCGAATGGACGAGGG